>JGI10211J34971_10004993_pt1 | contig 10429 bp, 11 predicted proteins | sample Etolagsediment_FD_34971 | JGI IMG/M metagenome (IMG submission 34971)
TTTTTAGATAAAATACCTGGTGAATTTGATAGAGTTAGATTTATGACATTAAAACCAGGTGGTGGTGAACTTAAAAGACATACAGACCAAACAGACCCAACGTGGGGAACAACAGACGGCAAAATGGTCAGACTACATATACCACTTAAAACAAATGAAAATGTTATATTTACATCTTGGAACAATAACGGTGAAAGAAAAAAATACAATATGAAAAAAGGTGAATGTTGGTTTTTAGATACAAGAAGACCACATACAGCAATAAACAATGGGAATGATATAAGAATACATTTAGTTGCTGATGTATGGTCAAACGATAAAGTAAGAAACATATTAAGACAAAACGAAACAATTGTTTCGCCTTGACATTTTCATTATAATATAGTATAATATATACTATGAAAATAAACACACCAGTTGAAGAATATACTCTAAAAGGTAAAAAGATACTTGTAAAAAGAGATGATCTTGTAGGTGACGGAAATATACTACCACCTTGGGGTAAGATTACAGGTATAGATAAACTTTTAGAAAATCATATTAATTCTAAATATCCACTTATACATTTAGCAGTAAACGGTTCTTGGTCTGGTTGGGCATTGTCTGAATTATGTAAACGTAGAGGTATTAAATTTATCTATGCTTATCCACCATCAAAAACATATTCACAGTTTATATTAGATAAAGCAAAAACAAATGATTGTGAGTTTTTAGAACTTAAACCTAATATGATGGCAATTCTTTATAATAGAGTAAAAAAATATGCAAAACAAAATGATATACAAATGTTACCTTATGCGTTTGATCATAGAGATTATAGAGATAATTTAAAACTAAAAGCAGAACAAGTATTTAAAGAACATTTAGTAGATCATTTAGTTATATCAGCAGGTTCAGGTGTAACGTGTTCAGGTATTATTGAAGCATTTTCTCCTGGACTAGATTTATTTTCAAATTCAAATAAACAAGCACACGTTATAACAGTTTCAAATATTTCAACGATAGATAGTAAGTTTAAAAAAGATTACAATATGGCATCTGATTCAATAAACATTTATAAAACAAAGTTTGCCTTTGAAGATATGATGAAAGATTACGAAGTACCTTTTCCTTGTAATGGTACTTGGGATAGAAAAGCGTGGTGGTGGTTAGAACAAAACGTAGAAAAACTTGAAGGTGATATATTGTTTTGGAACATAGGTGGTAATATATGAAAATTTGTTTTGCCAGTTTAAGAAAAAAAATAAACTATTCAGATGTGCTAGAACACGGTATGGATGTTTTTTATGAATCTTTTAAACAATATACACTAAACAATAAACAACACGAATATAGTTATTACAATTTTGCTTTTGGTAAAGATAATAGAAATGATGAAGGTATGGTTGTAAGTAAAGCAGAAAGAGATTTAAAAGTATTAGAACAAGCAGAAATTATTATATTCCCTGCTGTACAAGAATTTATTTATTTTGCTGATGCTATGAATCCTAGAGAAATAGAAAAATCGCAATCTGAAATTAGAAAAACTTATGAATATTTAAATGATAAACATATTATTTTATTAACACAAGATAGAGGTGTTGATGAAAATTTAGTTATGAATTTTACTTTTGAAAAACAAGTAAAACCTAAATCATTTAAAATAATAGATGAAATGGATTTTGCATTAGGGTTACACGGATTAAAATATCATTATATACAAAAACAAAATAGATTTCCTAGTGGTAAAAACTATGACTTTATATATTGGGGATCAGATAAAAGTAAAAATGCTGGAGGTGTTGAAACAAATGATGATAGATTAGAAGTTATTAAGTCAATTGCTAAAGACAAATCTATATCATCTAAAATCATAGGTAGATGGCCTGCAAGTGTTAAAGTAGAAAAAAAGTGGATTTCAATGAAAGAAGTATTACCTTACCTTGACGGTAGTTATACAACACTATGTTTTAATTGGATAGATCAAACTGCTGTTACAGGCAGATACCACGAATCAGTTGCTTGTGATGTATTTCCATTTGTATGGAAAGAATATGATACCAATAATATACTGGTATGTAACGATTTTCAAAGAGTCTTTACAAAAGAGGAATTATGTGATAAAATAAAAGAAGTAAAAAAGTCAGATAAGTGGTTAACAACTATTAAAAAAGATTTACTTGAAAAACTACCATCTGAAGCAACATATTATAAAGCATTTGAATCTGTATTAAATGATCGTATTAAAAGATAAAAAAGATATTAAGTTTGCACCTAAAGATTTTCTAAAAGATTATCAATGGGAATTGCACGGACAATATGATAGTTTACAATTTGTAAATAAAGATATTAAAGTATTATCTGTACAATCAACTAAAGTAGGTGAAAAAACTTACAACGCATTTCCTAATTTAGAATGGATTATTGTTAGACAACACGGTTATGACAATATTAATTTAAGTGAATGTGAAAAACGAGGTATTGGTGTTGTAACTACTAAACCATTTGCACAATCAACTGCTGATTGGATTAATCAATATGTAACTGATAATGATAAGATTGCATTAATTGGTAATGGTGCAATTGGTTCTAAAGTAAGATCAGATATTATTATTGATAAAAAATCTTCAAAAGACAAAAACTATTGGGAACATTATTACTGGAGTGAATACGACACTTTAATTGTTACTGTACCACCAGAAAATAATAAACATTTAATAAATGAAAATGTACTTTCAAAGTTTAAAGGTAAATTAATTTCAGTAAGTCGCTCTACGGTTATTGATAACGAGGCACTTCTTAAACATATTGATAATATAACACACGCATATGTAGATACATTAGATGAGCATTTAAGAGATGAGTTATTAAAAACAGGTAAAGTAACTTATTCTAAACACACAGCATTTGCTCATAACTTTACATATGAAAATAACACGAACTACTTTAAACATTTAGAAAATATCATTTTAGAATGTTTAAACAATAACTGTACTAATCCTGTTTTACCTAGAAGTGAAAAAGTAACATTTGAATAATATGTCTGATATTGCAAAACAAACAGTAAGAGATTGGAAAGATAATAAAGGTTTTCCTTATTATCCAACAGATAGTAAATGGCGTAATTCAGAATATCAAAAGTTAATGTCATTTCAAAGAGATGGTATATTAGATAGACAAAATAAAATCATAGGCCAATCAACTCACGGTTTATCACTTGCGTGGTCGTATATGCAACACGCTTGGAATGTTAAATGTGGTTCTATGAAAACACCTATGGAAATATGGAATGATGAAGAACATTTAGAAAAAGGTATTAATAAGATTTTAACAGGTACATTTTTTGTAAAAAAACCAGCACACGAAATAACTGATTCAGATATGCGATCAATGTTAAGACGTTATAGTGGTACTCAAATGGTATCTAATTTTAGACCTACGGCTGCTGCAACTTTATATGATATATTTGTAGATAAAGACAGTCCACTTGAAGGCACAACAGCAGGTACAGTATGGGATCCTAGTATGGGTTATGGTGGTCGTTTATTAGGTGCGATTGCTGCTGGTGTTAATTATATAGGAACAGACCCTTGTATTCCTACATATAAAGGATTAGAAAAAATAAGAGATGAATATGGACATAATCATAAACAATATAAACTTTTAAGACAAGGTTCAGAAACATTTGTACCCCAACCTGAAACATTAGATTTTGTATTTACAAGTCCACCGTATCTAGGCCACGAGATGTATGGTGATGAAGAAGAACAATCATTTAAAAAGTTTCCTGTGCAAGATCAATGGCGAAACGGTTTCTTATTAAAGACAATACAAAACGCATACATAGGATTAAAACCTGGTAAGTATGCTGCATTTAACGTTGCTAATGTTAAATCATATAAAACATTTGAAGAAGATACCTACGAGTGTATGGAAGAGGCAGGATTTACAGATATAGATGTATGGTGGTTATCACTATCTACACAACAAGGTTCAAAAACACAATCTACACTAGAAGGCGAATCAATAGAGGGTAAACAAAAACAAAACTATGTAGGACGATTCGCAAGACCAGACATACCAGGACGTAAATATGAACCCGTTTTTATAGGAAAAAAATAAATGTTCTACTTTTGTTCTTTTATTAAAATTATAAACTATTGATTTTATTGGGTTTTTTTATCCAAATAGTGCTTGATTTTTACATCAAAATGTTGTAGCATATATACATATGACACAAAAAAACACTATGCAAAATCACAAATCAAATCTTGCAAAATTACTTGCAACCGAAAATATACAAGTTTTACAGAATCAAGTTAAGACAGCATCCTTTGATGTTAAAAATCGTGTCTTAACTATTCCGTTCTTTAAACATAATGACAATAACGTTGTTGATATGTTAATTGCTCACGAGGTATCTCACGCATTACATACACCATCTGATTCTTGGACTGATATGAGTAATAGATCAGAAGAATTTAGATCATTTGTTAATGTATTAGAAGATACTAGAATTGATAAACTTATTCAAAAAAAATATCCAGGTGTTACTCAAAACTACATCAAAGGTTTTGATAGACTTTGGGAAGATGATTTCTTTAAATCTAAAAATCAAAATTTAGATGACTATATTTTAATTGACAAAATTAACTTATGGTATAAATCTTCAAAAACTTTACCGATTAACTTTACTAAAAAAGAACAACCATTTATTGACGCAATTGAAAATCTTAAAACGTTTGATGATGTTTTAAAACTTGCTGAAGATATATTGGGTTACTGTAAAGAAGAAATGAAAAACAGTAAAGATGAAACTGTTAAGATTTATAGAGAAGACCCTAACGGTACTGAACAATTAAATGTACAAACTGAAAACGGCGATAAAAAAGAAGAAGATGGCCACAAAACAGTTGATGATAAAACTAATGCTTGGTTAGAAAAACAACAATCAGACGAAGATAAAAAAGAAGAATCAACACCAGTTGCTTCTAAAGGTGCTGGCGGTGATGTTAAAATCAGATCAGTTACTAATGACGCATTTAGTGACCCAAGATTAACAGATCAAAAAGAATCAAAAAGATCATATGGTCATTTACCTAAACCAATCTTTAAAAATATGATCGTACCTTATAAACAATTTATTTTAGATAATCAAAATAGTTTTAAAAGACAATCTTATAAAAAAACAAGTTATTCAGAATACTATAAAAATGGTGTTAAATCTGTTGAAAAGTCTTTTACAGAATTTAAAAACAAATCTACACCCATTGTAAACTATCTTGTAAAAGAATTTGAGATGAGAAAAAATGCTAGATTATTTGCTAGGGCATCTACTGATAAAACTGGTATTATTGACCCACTTAAATTACATAGTTACAAATATGCTGAAGACATTTTCAAAAAAATTACTATTGTACCTAATGAAAAAAATCACGGTATGCTTTTCTTACTTGATTGGTCGGGTTCTATGGCTAACTACGTTATGCCTACAATTGAACAATTACTTAACCTAGTATGGTTTGTTAAAAAAGTAAANATACCTTTTTCAGTATATGCTTTCATTAACGGTTATGAAACTGAAGANACTACGAAACCTGCTTTTGATATTAAAACTGGTGATGTAAGATTAGATACTTCTACTAGATTAGTTCAAATGTTTACNAACAAAATGACTAAAACAGATATGTTACTTGCTGGTAAAACATTATANACTATGGGTGCTTATTATGCTAGTAGATACGGTAGAAATGCTTATGACTTTGGTGATGATTGTTATGTTCCTAGTCCACACGAAAACTATCATTTAAATTCTACACCTTTAGATGAGTCTTTAGTTGCTATGGATTACATTATTAAAAAGTTTAAAGATGAAAACAAAATTGATAAAACAGTTCTTGTTGCCTTAACAGACGGCGGTTCAAATGGTACTAACGGTGTTGAGGGTGATGAAAAAACTAGATACGGTAATCTATGGGTTAAACTTGGCAAAAACTATGTAGATTGTCAAGGCTTCTGGAGAAGAGGTAAATCATTAACTGATAGATTATTAGTTTATTTAAAGAAAAAACACAATATTAAAACTGTGGGTTTCTATCTAGTAAATAAGTTTAGAGATTTAAGATATCATATACAAGAACCATATGAAACAGAACAAAAAATGAAAAAACAATTTTCTAAAGATAAAGTTATTTCATATACAAAATCTGGTTATGATGTTTATTACTTTGTTAAATCAGACAATAGAGTACAGGATAACAACCTAGATCAAATTACAGATGATACTAAAAAGTCTGATATTAAGAGAATCTTTTCTAAAAATATGCAAGGAAGACTTAATTCCAGAGTAGTTTTACAAAGATTTATTAAAGAGGTCGCATAAATGATTGATTTTAAACGATTTTTTTGCTCATTTTTTGCTTGCAATTTAAGTAAAAAAATGTTAGCATATAGTATAACAAGTTAAAAATGAAAGGACTTATATTATGATTGACTTGAATAAAAAACAACTTCAACAACTTGAAGTTATAAAAAGTGTCTATAAATCAGACACGGTTACAAGGGCTCAAATAAATGACCTTGTAGATAAAGGTAAGATTTCTAATCCATCGTGGTTAAAATCTGACAAGTATAAAGTTGATAGAGGTGTTTACAAATTACCTTCTAAAGACTCTGATACTACTGCTACTGTAAAAGTAGAATCACCTAAAGACGAATCAAAAGCGGCTTACGTTGTGAGTTCATTAACTGACAATGTTGTGCCTTCTTTGATTCCTAACTTTGTTAATTTCGGTAACTATACTGATATTAAAAACATTGTAAAATCTAAAAAATTCTATCCTGCATTTATTACAGGTCTTTCTGGTAATGGTAAAACACTTGCTGTTACACAGGCGTGTGCTGAATCTAAAAGAGAATTGATTAGAGTTAACATTACAATTGAAACCGATGAAGATGACTTATTAGGTGGTTACAGATTGAGAGATGGCCAAACTATCTGGCAAGATGGACCAGTTATTGAGGCGATGAAAAGAGGTGCTATCTTATTACTTGATGAGATTGACCTTGCGTCTAATAAGATTATGTGTTTACAACCAATCCTTGAAGGGTCTGGTATCTATGTTAAAAAGATAAACAGATTTGTTAAACCTAAACAAGGGTTCAACGTGATTGCTACTGCCAATACTAAAGGTCAAGGTAGTGATGACGGTAAGTTTATCGGTACTAACGTATTGAACGAGGCGTTCCTAGAAAGATTTCCAGTAACGTTTGAACAAGAATATCCTTCTGCTAAAGTAGAAGAAAAAATTGTTGCCAATACTTTAAAGTCTTCTGGTAAATCAGATGCCAAGTTTGCTACTAATCTAGTTACTTGGGCTGATGTCATTAGAAAGACTTATAAAGACGGTGGTGTTGATGAGATCATAAGTACAAGAAGACTTGTCCACATCGCTGAGGCATACGGTATCTTCAAAAACAAAATGAAGGCAATACAAGTATGTACAAATAGATTTGATGATGATACTAAAAACTCTTTCACCGAGTTGTACACTAAAGTTGACTCTGGTGCTAGTGTTGAACAAATACTAGAGGAGAAAAAACAACAAGAGTTGTCATCATTAGAAACAGATTCCAATGATACTGAGGAAGACAAAGATGAGGATATCCAAGTCTAGTCTAAAATGTATCTCATAGTGTAAGTCCAGACCAGGCCTTCGGGCCTGGTCGTTTACTAAAAGAGGATAAAATGTTTGATAGAGATTTAGATAAAAAAGAAAAAAAGAAAATAAGTAGAGAAGAATTAGATAAAATGATGAAAGACTTCCTTGCAAAAGGTGGTAAGATTGAAAAATTAAAACCAGGTATGGCGGCACAAATAGGACATTTAGATAGAGCAAAAGTACCTAGATATACTAGAGAAGAAATTGAATCTGGTAAAAGTAGAGGTGATTATGTACCTGAAGAAGTCTTTAAAAAAGAAGGCACACACGCTGATATGGATTTAGAAGATAAGATACCAGTTTACATACCAACAAACAAAGATGAGAGGAGGTAAAACAGTTTGGTAAAAATTATTGTTAAAGGTAATAATGTAGAACAAGCCATTAGAGCATTAAAACGTAAAGTTCAAAAGGCAGGCATTATTAAAGAATTAAGAGAAAGACAATACTTTACAAAACCAGCAGAAAAAAGACGTGAAGCNAAAAAGGCACGTAAAAAAGTTCTTTACAAAATGCAAAAAAGGAATGACGAAATGCTTGGTTATAGATTTGTAAAGGGTGTTAAAGTTAAAAGAATTTAAGAATTTACGCCACTTGTGTCTGTATATATATTATAACCTACTAGGCTGTTCGTAAGTCCTTGTAGAGGCGTAGATAGGTTAGGGTTGTACCTTGTTGACGAAACTAAAACAACCCAGCAAATCGGTGACCTTTGCCAGTTTAACTCCGTGATAAAAGGAAACTGGCCTTAGGGTTGTTACTTAATAAACACGTGTGGGACCACGGTTAGTCCCACGTATAAGTGCGACAGAATGTGCTACTTGCAATTCTTAAAATCGTACTTATATAAATTATTGTAGAACGCCAAAATGGGTTCTATAATATTAACTTGCTTTAAAAGGAGGAAATATATGACAAATAAAGCACTTTCTATATTCAATCAATTAAGACCTTTATCAGTAGGGTTTGATGATGTATTTGACCACTTTGAGTCAATGTTTGATTCAGATTTTAGATTACCTACTGTAAACTACCCGCCATACAATATCGTAAAAACTGGCACTAACAAGTACGACATTGAAGTCGCTCTTGCAGGTTTTGGTAAAAAAGATATTGATGTATCGGTAGAAAACGGTGTATTAACTATTGAGTCTAAAGTTGAAGAAAAAGACAAAGACGAAGATGGTAATACAATCTATAAAGGTATCTCTAAAAGATATTTCAAAAGATCATTTACAATCGCTGATGACGTTGAAGTTAACGGCGCTGAATTAAAAGACGGTCTTTTAAAAGTATCAATGGAGAAGATTGTACCAGAATCTAAAAAACTTAAATCAATTGAGATTAAGTAATTAGATAGTAGAGAGTGGCGGCTTATTGACAAGTCGCCACTTCTATGTTATTATAAATAATAATTGCTATAAACACACAAACACACAACAAAGGAGTATATTATGGCAACAACAGCAAAAAACGCTTATGAAATAAGAAGCGATCTATTAGGTCTTGCTAAAGATTTAGCAGACTTTAATTACAGCGTAAAAGTGCAAGAGCACGAATACTCAATCAGAAAAGACGGCGAACAAGTAGTGCAAGAGTTTAAAGCACCTACTTTTACAGCTGAAGACATCATTGAAACAGCAAAAAAGTTTAACGACTTTGTAACATCTGGTGATTCAATGAACACAATCAAAGAAGTAAGTCAAAAAATGTATGAAGAAGGATTAAAAAATTCTAAACCATACTCTGAAGCATATCAAGGTATGATTAAGGCTTTCTTTCCACATTTAAATAAAGAAAGTAAGTAGTATGTGGCCTTACAATCATTGTGAGTGGAAAACAATCACTTACGGGATTAGTAAACCTAAAACTTACTGGAGAAAAAATAAATCTCTAATACTAATGTGTATAGTACCAAGCTTAGTTTTAGTTTGGCTTTTATCACTTTTAGTATAATACTTTCAATATTAATTAAAGGGGCGGCTTAGACCGCCCTTTTTTTTATGAACTTTTTATGACTAATAATTTTAAATTCTAAATATTAAAGTGAATAAGTACAAGTCAATTTTCATTTCAGATTTTCATTTAGGTACTGAAGGCTGTAAGGCAACTGAATTAGCAGATTTTCTCAAAAACAATTCTTGCGATAGACTTTATCTTGTAGGAGATATTGTTGATGGTTGGCAACTTTCAAAAAAAGTTTATTGGCCACAAGAGCACTCTAATGTTATAAGAAGAATTTTAACTGCCGCTAAACGTGGGACTAAAGTCTATTGGATTGTAGGTAACCACGATGAAATTTTAAGAAATTGGTTTGATTTTAAATTAAGATTTGGCCGTGTAAGAATATGTAATGAGTATGTACACTATGGTATCAATGGTAAAAAGTATCTAGTTACACACGGTGATATATTTGATCCTTTAATGCACAGCGGTAAGTTTTTAATGTACTTTGGAGATTTTATCTACCATACTGTTATGAGATTAAACAAATATGTTAATTGGTTTAGAAGACAATTTAATTTAAAATATTGGTCATTATCAGCCTACTTAAAATCACAGGCAAAAGAAACCATAGATATGTTATTTAAATTTAAAGATACAATGATTAGTTATGCAAAGAAAAAAGGTTATGATGGCGTAATATGTGGTCATATTCATACACCAGAAATACAAACTATACAAGGTTTAGAATATATGAATGATGGTGATTGGGTTGAAAGTTTATC
>JGI10211J34971_10004994_pt1 | contig 10429 bp, 4 predicted proteins | sample Etolagsediment_FD_34971 | JGI IMG/M metagenome (IMG submission 34971)
GGTTCGTGGATATACGTCGATTCCTCGCGCCACGGATAAATGCTTTCGGTAGAGACGGGAATCGCATTCCAGTCGGCGTTTGAATCTTCAATTCCCGCGTAACTGCGGATGAACGCGTCCCTGTCCAGAGCCTGGGCCACATATGTCGCGAGTTCCGATTCATCGGGCCAGATCTCGTGCAGAAAGACGGGTTTCCCGTCGCTGCCGGTTCCGACGGGTTCCGACGTGAGGTCGATATCAACGGTACCCGCTAGTGCGTACGCAACAACCAGCGGCGGCGACATCAGGAAATTCGCTCGTGTATGCGGGTTGATCCGCCCTTCGAAGTTCCGGTTTCCCGATAATACGCCGGCGGCTACCAGCTCTCCTTCCGCAATCGCGTCGGTCACCGGCCGGGACAGGGGACCGCTGTTCCCGATACACGTCGTACATCCATACCCGACGAGGGAGAAACCCACCGCATCGAGGGATTCCATCAACCCCGCCCGTTTCAGATAGTCCGTTACGACCATCGAACCGGGCGCGAAACTCGTTTTGATCCACGGTTTTGGGGTCAACCCGCGCGCCACCGCATGTTTTGCCAGCAATGCCGCCGCAAGCAGGACGCTGGGGTTGCTCGTATTCGTACAGCTCGTTATTGCCGCAATTACGACATCGCCATGGTGGAGTTCAACCGGCTCACCCGCTTCCGTGCGGATCATTCCGGTCCGACCCCGTTGCTCGTCGGTCAGGCCGTATCCCCGTTCTTCTACCGGGGCGGACAGGAGGTTTCGCCACTCTTTTTGCACCCGTTCCAGGTCAATTCGGTCCTGAGGTCGCTTCGGACCCGCAATACTCGCACGAATATCGTCGAGGTCTATATCGATAACCGATTCGTACTCGGGGTCTTCCGTTTCGTCGGTGCGGAAGACGCCCTGTGCCTTCGTATACCGTTCGACCAGGTCAATACTCTCCTCGGGCCGCCCCGTCGCACGCAGATACTCGAGCGTCCGGTCGTCGACGGGGAAATACCCGATCGTTGCTCCGTACTCCGGCGCCATATTGGAAATAGTCGCACGGTCGGGGACGGTCATCGCCGAGAGTCCTGATCCAAAAAACTCGACGAATTTCCCGACGACGCCGTGCTTTCGCAACAGCTGTGTCACGGTAAGAACCACGTCGGTTGCGGTAATTCCCGGTCTCGTCTTTCCGGTTATCCGTACACCGACAACCGGAGGCGCCAGAACGTAAATCGGTCGCCCCAGCATCGCGGCTTCGGCCTCAATACCCCCTACTCCCCAGCCGACAATGCCAAGGCCGTTTATCATGGGAGTGTGAGAGTCGGTCCCGACCAGTGAATCGAAATACGCGACTCGCGATCCGGACGAACCGCCGGCGCTCAACGAGTTCTCGTTTTCCATACGGACGACTTTCCCGAGATACTCAAGATTGACCTGATGACAGATGCCGCTCGCGGGCGGAATCACCGTAAAATTCCCAAATGCCTCCTGTCCCCAGCGGAGAAACTCATATCGCTCGCTGTTCCTCGCGAATTCCAGTTTCGTGTTCTGTTGCAGTGCGTCGGGACGGTTAAAAAAATCAACCTGAACCGAGTGGTCAATGACAAGGTCTACCGGCAACACCGGATTGATCCTCGCCGGGTCACCCCCCAGGCGAGCCATCGCGCTCCGCATTGCCGCCAGATCCACGACGCTCGGTACCCCCGTAAAATCCTGCAGAAGAACCCGCGCCGGCTTGAACGGAACCTCATCCTTTTGAGGCGAACCGGGGTCGTATTCGCCCATTCGTTTCACATGGTTTTCGGTAATCTCGTACCCGTCTTCGTTGCGAAGGATCGATTCCAGCAGAATGCGAATGGAAACAGGAAAGCGTCGTACTCCGGGAAAACCTGCTTCCGTAAAGGCGGGTATGCTGAAATATGAAACGCCACCGGAAGGCGTCTGAATCGTTCTTGTTACGTTGTAGCTGTCACGTTGTTTTGAACCGGCCATTGTGTCTCCTTGTCGGTTAAATATACGTGCCGTCGAGGTTACTCGACTACTCCATGTGAGTGTGGTATATTGTATCGGGAGGCAGTTGATGACCGACAAATTACCTGATAATACCAACAGACTTAAGTTCCTCTATTTTTACATGTATACTTCACGGCAAATGGATCTCCTCGAACAGAGCTATACGGCCCGGGGAGAGGCCTTTTTCCACGTTTCCGGGGCAGGCCACGAAGCAAGCGTTGCGCTCCAGCCCCATCTCGATGAACAGGACTGGCTTCACTGCCACTATCGGGATAAAGCGTTGATGCTTGCGCGGGGAATTTCGTCCCGGATGTTTTTTTACAGTCTTTTCAATAAAGAATCATCGCACTCGCGCGGTCGCCAGATGAATGCACACATGAGCGACCCCGCGCGGAAAGTCTTGAGCATCGTCGGCCCGGTAGGCAACAGCGCGCTCCAGGCGGTGGGCGTAGCACAGGAAATCAAAGAGCACGCCGACAACCCGATCGTTCTCTGTTCCATTGGTGAAGGTACAACTCAGGAGAGCGAAGTTACCGAAGCAATCGCGCACGCAGCCCGCGAAGCATACCCGGTTCTCTTTCTGATTGAAGATAACTCTTTCGCGATTTCCACGGACACGCGGAAAAAAACGTTCTTTGCGCTTCCGGGCGGTGACGCGGATGAGTTCTGGGGAATACCGATAACGCGAATCGACGGACGGTACGCCGAACACGCACTCGAGGAGTTTGGTCCGGTCGTGGCACGCATGCGTTCTACCCGAAAGCCGGAAATCGTCGTTTTTTCGGTCGATCGACTGCACAGCCATACGAACGCCGATGATCAACGGGTATACCGGCCGGCCGAAGAGATCGAAGAACGAGCGCTGTCCGGCGATCCGGTGCGTATCCTTCGGAAACGGTTGCTGGAACTTGGTCTTCCCGAAACCGAACTCGCTTCTGAAGAAGCTTCAATCACCGAACGGCTCCGGGTGGAGGCACGGGAAGCACAGCGTTCCCCGGAACCTCATTCGACGATAGAATCGAAACGCCCGCTCGCCGCTTCAACCGTTGATACCGCACGGGAGTATCGGGGTAACGGCGAGAGTGAAATCACGATGCTTGAAGCGATCCGCACGGTGCTCGACACGAGAATGGGAAACGACAAGCGGATAACCCTTTATGGCGAAGATATCTGTGATCCGAAGGGTGACGTATTCGGAATAACGAAAGGATTGACCGCAAAATACCCCGGGCGCGTCTCCAACAGTCCATTAAGCGAGTCGTTGATAGTCGGAACCTCGGTAGGTCGAGCGCTTGCAGGCGGACGGCCGGTTGCGTTTCTCCAGTTTGCGGACTTTCTTCCCATCGCATACAACCAGATCTTCGCCGAACTCGGCAGTATGTACTGGAGGACCGACGGCGGGTGGGAAGCACCCGTAATCGTGATGATAACCGCAGGCGGATATCGACCGGGTTTGGGCCCGTTTCACGCGTCCACGCTGGAGGCGATCGCGGCTCACACCCCGGGAATCGATGTCTTCATGCCGTCGACGGCCGCCGATGCCGCAGGAATGCTCAATGCAGCGTTCGAATCTGAGCGCCCCACACTGTTTTTCTACCCAAAAAACCAGCTGAACGACCGGGCAACGGCGACGAGTGCCGACGCCCAACGCCAGTTCGTGCCGATCGGGAAAGCACGCACCGTCCGCTCCGGCGACCATTTTACGTTTGTCGGTTGGGGAAACACCGTGCCGCTCCTCGAAAAAGCTGCCGAAGCGCTGGATGTGAATAACGTAAGCGCGGAGGTAATCGATTTGCGCAGCATCGTTCCGTGGGACGTTCAGACGGTCCTCTCCTCTGCGGAACGAACGGGACGGCTGATTGTCGCACACGAAGATAACCATACCGCGGGTTTCGGCGCGGAAGTCGTTGCAACGGTTTCCGAACAGGCGCGGCGAGCCGTTCGTACCCGGAGGGTGACGCGTGCCGATACGTACGTTCCGTGCAATTTTGGAAACCAGCTGGAAGTTCTTCCCAGTTACCAGCGCATTCTGGAGACGGCGGTTTCGATGGTTGGCGGTACCGTCGTCTGGAAAAAAGCCGTAGTTGAAAACTCCGGCCTCTTCCAGGTCGAGGCAGCAGGTTCCAGTCCGTCGGACGAATCGATCACTATCGTTGAATGGCACTGCGCGGCAGGAGACCGGGTTGAGGAAGGCGGCCTTCTTGCGGACATGGAAGCCGACAAAGCCTCCGTCGAACTGAAGTCGCCGGTATCAGGCACCGTCGAAACGCTCCTTCTGGAAGAGGGTGAAACAGTCCCCGTCGGGACACCGGTCGTCGCCATACGGACTGAATCGGCCGGCGGCGTCGAGCACGTAAAACCTCTGACAAGGGAAGATCCCGGCGTTCCGACGATCTCCGGGATGGACCTGATTGCCTCGGGTTCCACGAGTCTTTCCGCCGGNGATCAGCCGGCGACCGGTCATTCAGGCGATAGAGTCTGTGGAATTGTGGAAGTGCAGACGCGAAAAGGTTCCAGGCTCGTTCTGAACGGCGAGATTGCCGGCCGGAGCAACTGGGATGCCGCCGATATCGAAAAGCGGACCGGGATCGCACAACGATACTGGGTCGTCGATGGTGAAGATACCGTTACTCTTGCCCGCGACGCGGCATTCCAGCTCTTTTCCAGCACCGGAATGGATCCGTCATCCCTCGATCTGATCCTCTTTTCAACGGGTACGCCAATCAGCACTACTCCGTCAATGGCGACGCTCCTGCATCACCACATTATTCAGGAGTACACCGATTTTGAATGCCAGGCTTTTGACGTGAATGCCGCGTGTTCGGGGTATCTGTACGCACTGCAGGTTGCTCACGACTTTCTCAGCAACCGTCCCGACGCACTCGTTCTCGTCGTTACGAGCGAAGTGCTCAGCAAGCGCCTGAACATGAATGACGACGGGACTGCACCGATCTTCGGAGATGCGGCAACCGCAAGCCTGGTCGTCGGTTCCGCGTATTCGGGCGATTTCGGACCGGTCGCGGTCAACGTCCGGCGGCCCGTGCTCAGTGCCCGCGGTGAAAGCGGCGATACGCTGCGCGTCCCGATCTCACCGTCAGACCATATCACTATGGACGGACCGACGATTTATCTCGCCGCGGTGAAAGCGATGATGAACAGCCTTACCCAGGCGGCCGAGGAGTCGGAAGTGAACGTACAAAAGATGGACAGGTACATCCCGCATCAGGCAAATCAGCGGATCATCAATGCGGTTCGACAACGGATGAAGGTTGAGCCGGAGCGTATGTACAGTAATATCCGGGAAAACGGGAATACGTCGTCCAGCACCATTCCGATCTGTCTTTCGGAATTGCTGCCGGAACGGGAAAAGGGCGAAATTTGGGGACTCACGGCATTTGGCGGCGGGTACACCTACGGCGGAGCAATACTGGAGACGCTATAGCGGAGCGGATAAAAAAAGCCCCGGGGCAAAGGAGGTCAAAATCCCCGGGGCTACGTTGCAGTGCTTGTGTGTATACAATCTGTAAACACCCGATCCGTTCAGAGGTTACACCACAAACCGATTATTTTTAGCCGATTATTTTCAGGATGTAGAGGCTATCTCCGGCGGTTCGTCTCCGTCGTGAACAAAAACCAGCGAAGCAGAATTGATACAGAACCGCAACCCCGTTGGAGCCGGCCCGTCCGGGAAGACGTGCCCGAGATGTGATCCGCTCAGACTGTCCACGACTTCAATCCTGGTCATACCGTGCGACGAATCTACGCGGTACCACACAGCCTCCGGATCGACCGCCTCATAAAAACTTGGCCACCCGCTCCCCGAATCGAATTTGGCGTCCGACCGGAACAGCGGTTGACCCGTTGCGGCGGAATAGTACGTACCACTCGCATTTTCTTGATAGAGTGCGCCGGTTCCTGCCCTCTCGGTAGCCCGTTCCCTCAGCACGGAATACCGGAAATCACCCAGCCGCTGCCGCCAGACGGCTTCGGAAAAAACTATCGGAAATTTCCTGGGAGCGATTCTCCCTTCCACGAGTTTTCGCTCAATATCGCTCAGATGCAACACTATATCCCCTCCCGGTTTTTCTGAGTTCATTGCGAATAAATATAACTACGCCCGTGAGAAAAGATCAGTTCAGGAGTTTTTGTATATGAACAATCAGTCGATCGACTTCAATCTGCGTCTGAGCGAAGAATCGTAACGAATCGTCTTTCGCTTCGGAGCGGGTAGCATCTTCCAGCAATCGGGCGGAATCGCCAAGGGAGACGGCGGAAAGATTCCACGCCCCGCCTTTGATCGCATGAGCGTCTATCCGTGCCCGCGCAAAATCGCCGTTCGCGATAGCATCCGAAATTGTGTGCATCTGACCGGGGAGTCGCTCGGCAAATCCGTTCAGCACGCGACGGAGTACCGCTTCGTCACCCATAAACGAGTCGAGAGCGGATGCGTAGTCAAGAATTCCCTCGTCGTCCTCCCTTCCGGGAGGATCATCGAATACAACGTCCGCAATGTTCGGATCAGGTTCGGAATTTTCGGTCGGTTTTTCGGGGATCGCAATACTCGTAATTTCGTCCTGCTCGAAGTCGCCCTTTTCCAGACGGTTCAGGAAAACAACGACGTCCTGGCGTTTGAACGGTTTGGACATGTAATCGTTCATTCCTGACCGCAGACATCGTTCGCGTTCGCCTTTCAGCGCATTGGCCGTTACCGCGATTACCGGCATCGTATAGCCGTTCTGCCGGATGCTCCTGGTCGCCTCGTATCCGTTCAGTTCCGGCATCTGCACGTCCATAAATACAAGATCGACCGTCTCGGTTGCAACCTGCTCCACCGCTTCAACACCGTTCGAAGCCGAGAGAACGGTATAGCCCTCTTTCTCGAGAATCGTACGGAACAGCTGCTGGTTGACGAAGTGATCTTCAGCAACGAGTATAGTTTTCTGCCGTTTCGACCCGTCGGACCGAATAACGCCGGTATCGTCGGTGGTCGCTACCGCTTCCAGCTCTTCGATATCCGATCGCAACGACCGTTCGATTGCATCAAAAAGTTCGCGCATTTTGATCGGCTTATTGATATACGCATCAAACCACCGCAGCAGTTTCATTTTAGCGTCGCCCGTACTCATTCCCGTCGGGCTCATCAGTATCAACGCGCCGTAATTCTCCAACGCGGAATCTTTCAGTTCGCTGGCAAGTTGCCAGCCGTCCATTGTCGGCAACCGAAGGTCAATCAACGTAACGGCATACGATGCAGGGCTGTTTTTCGGCGATTTCAGCAGCGCCAGCGCTTCCGGCGCGTCTTTCGCTTCCCAGACAACGGCACCCCACCGCTTCAGATACCGCGATACCGCGTCCCGGTTGGAATCGTTATCGTCTACAATAAGAATCGACGCACCGTTTTCCAGCCCGACCGGTCGACCGCCCAGACGATCGGTTCCCCGGACGATATCAAGTGGAAGCGAGAACCAGAAGTTCGACCCTACACCGGTCTTGCTCTTCAGCCCGATCTTGCCCCCCATCATCCTGATAAGGTCCCGGGAAATCGAAAGCCCGAGTCCGGTTCCGCCATATTTTCGTGTTGTGGAAGTATCCACCTGGCTGAACGGCCGAAAAAGTTGTTTCTGGCGCTCGAGCGGAATCCCGATTCCCGAATCACGGACTTGCAAAACCAGGTGCGGATTTTCCAGGAGTGTTTCAAGCGCTACCGTTACTTTAATCTCTCCTGCAGCGGTAAACTTGACGGCATTATTGACAAGATTCACGAGTACCTGTCGTAGTCTGCTCGAATCACCGATCACCACGGCCGGGAGCTCCGGATCGACGTACAGAACCATTTCCAGATTCTTCCGGTGAGCCTGCATACTCACCATATCGACCGCATCTTCAATCGTTTCCGGGAGGTTGTATTCAATTTGTTCCAGCTGGAGTTTTCCTGCTTCAATCTTGGAAAAATCGAGAATATCGTTTATCAGTCCCAGCAGCGACTCACCGGCGAATCGGACGGAATTCGTATATTCCATCTGTTCTTCATTGAGTTCCGTATCGAGGAGCATCTCCGACATTCCGTTTATCGTATGTAACGGAGTGCGAATTTCGTGACTCATATTCGCGAGGAACGCACTTTTCGTCTGGGTTGCCTCTTCGGCGAGCTCCTTCGCTCTTCGCAACTGCGCTTCGTCGTTTTTCAGATCGGTGATATCGTCGACTACTGCGAGGATGAATGGTGAATGCCCGGAACTCTTTACCGAACGCGTATCGATTCGCCACCACGCTTCAGATCCGCCTTTTTTGACACAGCGGCCGTTGAGCTGAAAACTCTCCCGTCTCCCTTCAACAAGATCTGAATAGAGGACGCGAAACGGCTCTGCGTCGGAGGGATGGGTAAAATTGACCAGATACCCGGAAGCGAGTTCGTCCTCGGTGTATCCGAGAAAGGAACGAAATGACTGGTTCGTGTACAAAATACAACCGGAACCATCCATGACGACGATGCCGATGGGCGCATACTCAAAGATTACCTGAAACTGTCGTCCAAATCCCGGCGTTTTTGCCATGTAGTGTTTTTTTACCTGCGCACTATTAAAAATTCAACTGCAATACTTCAGACGCTTTTTTTCTCAAATCCTGTGGCTTCAGTGGTTTTATCATATAGCTCGACACGCCGAGTTTCAGCGCTTCCATTACCGTTTCCCGCTTGGAGAGCGCGGAAAGAACGATAATGGGCAATCTCAGACCAGTTTCCTTCAGATGCTGGAGCACCTGGAATCCGTCCATTTCGGGCATCATCAAATCAAGAAATACAAGGTCGGGATCCATTCCGGAAGCAGCATCAACAAATTCCCGGCCGTTGTTGAACGCCTTGATCTGGATTTTCGTATCCGAAAACGCAGTTCGGATCAGCTCCTGGATGATGAAGTCGTCGTCAACGATAATAATCTCGACCGTATCGCCAAGGTCGGACAGCTCCATCGATGCAATACCTCCGTCTTCCTGAAAACGGAGATTTATCGTCTCACTTTTATTCTTTTTTGGTGCACTCGTGGCAACAACGTCCTTTCCGGCATCCCTGTTGTCGTGTTCGAGTACCGATCCCCCGACTTTTTTCTCGATCAGGCCGTCCATAGCGCGCTCGAGATTCGAAGTAACTTCGATTCCCGAATAGTCGGCACGGCCAAGAAAAAACTCTTTGACGTGTTCGCTCGTTGTCAGAACCTTGATAAAGCGTTTCAGAGCACCGGTCGCCTCAACAACCGTCGAGAACAGTGCGGCCAGCTTGATCGAATCGGCCGTCGAAACCTCTATACTCGTCATGATTACCAGAACACGCGGTTTCGTCAGCTCGTACAGGTCGAGTAACTCTTTGATCTTGTACCGCAACAGGTCGATTTTTTCCCGATTCAATCCCTGTGCGACCTCGATAAAAAGAATTTCATCGTTCACATGTGCTTCAACGATGCAGGGAGTCGTATCGATACTCACCGGGACGCCGAGCACCTCGGAGACGGCTTTCAGCAGTAAATCCACGCGAATCGGCTTCGTCAGAAAACGCTTCACGTTAAACTTGGCTACTTCGACCAGCTTATCGCGATCGATCTTCGTCGAAGCCATGATCACCGGAATATGGGACGTGTTCGGGTCGTTCTGCTTTTCCTCGAGCATCTCAACGGCCGATTTTCGCGCCAGGTGATAGTCGGTAATCACAAGGTCCGGAATGGCAGAGCGGAGTTTCGACATTCCGTCCAGGCCGCTCACGGCAACCGAAACCTCAAAGCCGTAGTCTTCCAGTTTACGCTTCAAATAATCACGAAAAAGTTGCGATTCGTCGATGACCAGTATGTGTTTCATAGGTGCCGTCCTCGGAGTATTATGGACGGGTGCTTGAACTATTTCAAGCATATTGTTTAGCCTGTAAAATATGATAAAAGATCCATTATCTACCCCTGAGGAACGGAAACCTGCTCTTGAATCGATGATTCTGAGCGTTTCGGGATGGCGCGCGGTATTCGGTTCATCGGACGACTCATTGCAGACCCGGATATCCGAACCGATGTACGAACTTGTTACCGTGGCAGGGAATGTTTTTGCCGAATATTTTTTGAGCATCGGGGCCAAAGAGATTTGTGTAGGAAAAGACAGCAGACCTACCGGTGCAGCCATTTGCAGCGCCGTTATCCCGGTCCTGCTCTCGAACGGACTTTCGGTACGGTACCTGGGAATTGTCCCCTCTCCGGAGATTATGGCATACGTAAAAACCGATCCTGAGATTCACGGTTTTATCTACGTATCGGCAAGCCACAATCCTCCCGGGCATAACGGATTCAAGACCGGCGCCGGCGACGGGGCAGTCCTGAACGCGGCCGATTCCGCCCGCCTTATCGCCTCATTTCGCGAATCCGCTCTGGACCAATCGCTTCTAC
>JGI10211J34971_10004995_pt1 | contig 10425 bp, 13 predicted proteins | sample Etolagsediment_FD_34971 | JGI IMG/M metagenome (IMG submission 34971)
TACGTATCGCCTGGGATTTTAACATCGCAGTAGGCAAGCCTCTATCGGCTGTTTTGTTTCAGTTCAATCCTGATTTAGATGAGTACCATTTCTATGACGAGGTTGTTGTAGAGGGTATGAGAACAGAAAATAGCTGCGAAGAACTGGACAGTAGAGGGCATTTAAGTAATAAATATAGATACATAATTCACGGCGATGCTACGGGTAAGAACGCAAACACTAGAACAGTGAATAGTGATTATGACATAATTAAAAAGTATTTTGCAAATCATCCGAGTAAGCTACAGTGGGAGCTACAAATACCTGCAAAAAATCCACGTGTTAAGGATAGACACAACTTTATGAATGCGCTCTGCGAAAACCTGAACGGCAAAAATCGGCTTTTTGTTTATGAAAAGGCAAAAACGGCCGACAAGGCGATGAGACTAACGAAGTTGAAAAAAGGTGCGCAGTACATAGAGGATGATAACGATGAGTTCCAGCATATCGGAACCGCGATGGGTTACGGTGCTTGGGCCGCGAATATCTGGCAGCAAACGAAAAGACAATCAACTAGGGCTTTATAAAGGTCTATATTTTGAGTGACGTTAAGCAGTTAATTAAATTTATCGACTCACAAGAGCCGCGAATCAAACACAACGAAGATATTCTCTGCATATTAGAGGGCGATCTACTACGCTTTATAGTTGAACACTTCAAAATGGAGTTTAAAGAAGCCGATTCTGTGCATCAGGTTTTTACTCGCATTGCTCCCATTAATTTTTTGCGCCGTATTGTAGACAAGCTGAGTTCTATCTACATGGAATCTCCGAAGAGAGTTGTGATAGATGGCACCGAACAAGATCAAGAGATTTTGGATTGGTACGTTGATCACATGGAAATGGACGCGGTAATGAACGTAGCCAACGAGTTCTTTAACGCTTTTAAGTACAATCTAAATCAAGTCTATCTGCTAGATGGTAAGCCTAAGCTAAGAGCCATACCTAACGATTACTTTCTTGTTTACTCAGATAACAAAGTCGATCCAACACAGCCAACACACGTCATCCTTCCCTATGGAAAGCGTATGGTTAAGACGGATAACAATAAAGAAAGAGAGATAGATCAGTTCGTTGTGTGGACTAAACAAGAAGTATTTATAATGGACGTAGAGGGCAACGTTATGCCTTACCTAGATTCGGGCGAGTTTGAAAATCCGTTCGACGGCGCATGGCCCTTTATGTATGTGAACAGATCTAGAAACTTTCTTATTCCACCAATTGATTCAGATACAAAACGCATGAGCATTCTACTACCGGCGCTTATATCTGATCTATCATACGCCGTTAAGTTTCAATCATTCAGTATTATCTACGGCATAAATCTAAATGATGAAAACATTGTTATGAAACCAAACGGGTTTTGGACTTTCAAGAGTGATCCAGGTAGCGACCAATCACCAAGCCTAGGCCAGTTAAAGCCTCAAGTAGATATTCAGCAAGTAGTTGAGTTTATCACAACACAACTTGTAATGTGGCTTAACTCGAAAAACATCAGGCCCGGTGCCGTAAGTGATATGGCAGCCGAAACAATGGCGAGCGGTATTTCTAAAGTTGTAGACGAAATGGATACGACCGAAGAAAGAAAAAAACAGGTTGAGTTTTATAAGGTAGCCGAGGAAAGGTTCTGGGATGATCTTATTCACAAGATTCATCCTGTTTGGGTTCAGCAAGGCTTAATAGATGAAACAAGATTATTTAGCAGTAATGCAAAAGTAAACGTCACCTTTCCTGAGCAGTTGCCACAACTTCGCAGAGGCGAGATGGTATCTGCTCTTACATCAGAGGTCGATGCTGGCTTTTTAAGTAGACGTACAGCAATGCTTAAGCTTAACCCACATTGGGGAGAGGCAGAGCTAGAAGAAGAACTAATGAAAATATCAGAAGACGAGGGCTTAGGATTTGGCGAAGAATCCGACAATACTAACAGTTCCGATACCGAAAACGTTCAGTAGCGAAGAACGTGAAAGAATTGGAGAGTTAGTGATTGATCACATCATAGAGCGCAGCAAGCGAGGTAAGTTACCTGATAATAGGACTAACTTTGTACCTTACTCAAAGGCTTATGCTGCATTTAAAGGTGTGGGCCGTAGTCAAGTCGATTTAACGCTAGATGATATTATGCTGAACTCTATGAATTACATAGACAGTAGAGCAGACAGAATACGAGTGGGTTATGATTCTGGCAACCCAGAACAGGGTAAAGCAGAGGGCAATATTCGCGGAACTTATGGAAAGGCTAGAGGTAGTAAATCAAAAGCCCGTCCGTTCTTAGGCATAAACAAACGTCAATTAGAAATAATTCTAAGGCAGGTGCGCAGTGAGCGATAACACTTTTGGAGGCGCATCGAGGCGCTTATTCTTCGCTATTAAACGCGCTCTATCTAATCGCGAGTTAAGGGCTATTGGCAAATTCGCTATAGATATCATAGCTAAGAGAACTAGAAACGGATTCGGCGTAAAGCAAGCCGGAGGCCCACAGACAAGACTAAAAAAACTATCGTCTACATACATCGACTATCGTAAAGCAAACAGAAGAAAACTCGATCCAACAACAACCCCAGGTAAGAGCAACCTAACTTTTACTGGCATACTTTTACGAAGTCTAAGAGTTGTAAATGTAAATGAAGCACAACAAACTCTTGCGATAAACGCCAACAACGTCAAACGAAAAGGCGGCGTTCGCAATAGAGAGATAGCCGATTTTCAGGCTGAACAAGGACGTATATTTTTAAACCTTTCTCGTAGCGAGTTACTTAAGATAGGACAAGCGTACAAGAAAGGGTTGATTGAAAACGTTAATAAAGATTTTTAGGGAGTGAACGTGTCTGAGCAAAACCAAGAGCCCAGTGGGCATGAGAATCAAGAGCCAGTGGCTAGCGAATCTCAAGAGCCGGTTAACGAATCGAAAACTGACAGTGTTAAGTACGATACGTACCGCAAGGTTTTAGGTGAAAAGAAGTCATTGCAATCTAAGTTTGAGTTGGCTCAAAAAGAACTTGAAGACTTTAGAGCTAAACAAAAACAACTAGAAGAACAGGAGTTACAAGAAAACAATAAGTGGAAAGAATACGCAGAACGTAAAGAGCAAGAGGCTCAAGAGGCGTTGCAACGTGTGAAGGATTACGAATACAGGGAAGTTTCTTCTCGTAAGTTAGATCGTATTCTTAACGGCGTTGGCGCTCCTATCGATTCTAAGTATTGGGCACTTATTGATGTTGAGTCAGTTAAATACGATGCCGAAACCGGCGAATTTGATGAGACTTCACTTAACTCTGAGATTCAGCGTATTAAAGAACAAATGCCTGAAATCATTTCTCGTAAAAAAGATGCAAGCTTTGATCCTTCCGCGCCTAGTAAGAACGGCATGGGTAAGCTAACAGTTGAAGAATTTGCGCGGCTATCAAAGGCCGAAAAGAAAGAGCAGATTCAGAGACTAGGCAACGCTCCCGATTGGATGAAAGGCAATTTTTAACTTAAGGAGTTTATATCATGGCAGATACTAATTTAACGGAAGTCACAGGCCAGATCCAAGAATTTTGGTCACCGACTTTTGCAGAAGAACTAAGACTAAAGCAAATCATGCCGATGCTACTAGACGCATCTGATAGAATCAAACCAGGCTCTATCATTCGTCAAGGTAACAAGGTTACAGTCTCTCAGGTAAATGAGTTAACGGGCGTTAACCAAGCAGTCACAACTAAGACTTACGTAAGTGAGGCTCTTAGCGTTTCTGAGATTGATATCACAATCAATCAACGTGCGTATGCATCTCTTGAGTTTGTTGACGTTGTAGAGCTACAATCGCAGATCAACTTGCAACGTGCAGATGTTCGGGAAGCAATGATGCGCGGAATGATGAATCAAATTAACACTAACCTCTACGGACTAGTAGCTCCTACTACCGAAGAAACTGGTGTCGCCGCAGGTTCTTTCGACGCTCAAAAGCTAACTGAACTACAGCAAATTGCTGATGATCTTGGATGGCCAGAGGATGACCGATGGTTAGTAGTTGATCCTACTTACTACAAGGCTCTACTTGATAGCCAAACTCTCACTAACAACGACTTCGGCGCTACTGATCGTCCAGTAATCGGCGGCCAACTTGTTCTTGAGCGTTACGGCTGGCAGATTCTTAAAGACAATAGTGCTGCTATGAAAACTGCCATCAATGGCGGAGCAGCCGGTGTAGCACTTGCTTTTACTCGTAATTGGGCGCATTTTGTACCTCAGACAGGCGTTATTTTTAAAGCCTCTGATGCGCATAGCAACAATGAGTTCAGCATCAAGTCAACTGTTCATCAGATCTACGGCTCTGCTCTAGGTGTGGACGGAGCAGATAGACACTATGTTGTAAGATCAGGTGTGTAATAGTTGAGTTCTTTTAATCAAAACTCAGTGCTGAGGACTGTAACACGGTCCTCGGCATCTGCCTTAACTCGCTTTCTTAGGCGAGCACCTGTTGACGTTCAGATTATTCAAATAGTCGTAGAGCGTGATGGGCGGCATACGTGTTACTTTAGATCTAAAGTACCAGGCTTAAAAGAGAACGAAGACGGATCGGTAACGGTTGTCAACGAAAGTGAGTCAGAAGTCTAATGCCCGATTGCAAGAATATAAACACGCTGCAACAAAACTCGTTTATAGACAAGGGCGATGGTACTTACTGTAGACAGATCTGCGGCGAGGTTTCAGTTACCGGCATACGCTCAGGTAGCTCTACCGTATTCGCAGAAATACCTATAAACGCGACTGGCTGGACTGATCTAACGGCGAGTTTTACTGATCCAATAGTTGTATCGATTCAAAATAAATCAGTCATACAAGTAAAAGTAAACGGCGATAATACAGAGCCAGGCTATAAAGGCATGGTGATAGAGGCTGATGAAGAGAGAAACTACAACGACTTAGCATCTGGTTTTCAGATATATGCCAAGGCTTCAAGCGGTACGCCAACCCTATTTGTGGAGGCTATCGTAAGTGCCTAGCATAAACTCAAGAGCAGGTTCTAAACTTATCAGGGCTTTTCAAATCGAATGCCCTGCGAGTAGTACAGTTGATTATACTTATTCAGGTATTCTAGCCTTTCGTTCTACTAATCTCTTAGTTGAGGCTAAAGAACAGGTGACGGGCGAGGTTAGGACTTTTAATGTTACCGTAAGCCCAACGGCTTCAGAAGAACCGGACGATACTTTATTTAGTAAAGTTGGCGACAACTTAAATATTAAGTTTGAAGTTATTAAATTAGGGTCCAATATAGTTATTCGTGTGACTAACAACGAGTCAAACACAGTTATCTTTTCAGTTATTCGAGTAACATTCTAAGGAGAAAAGCATGGCTAGAAAAACATTTAACGCAGAGTTAGGCTACGCGATATCGGCTGAAAATGGCGATACGTTAGTCGAAATTTTATCAGGTAGTGGGGCTCCTGGCGGTGACGGTGATATTCAGGACAATTCGCCGGTTGGATCACTCTTTCTTTCTACGGCTGGTTTAACTTATAAAAAAATAGATAGTTTAAACGCTGCATCGGATTGGGAAGAAGTCGGCAATGTAGCTATTGATGAGCTATCTTGGAGAAATGAGAAAATAGTAGCTGTAACAGGACAAGTTGTAGCAGCTACTATTCCTACAGATCCAACGGGTTGGTCTGATAATGATTCTGGCTTAGATGCTACTAATTGGAACGTGGGCGATTATATTATAACGGGCTTTCCTAGCGCTCCGGTTTTACAAAAAATCACAGTTAAAACTTCAGCTACAAGCATCACAACAATTAACGCCTCTCAAACAATTGCTAATAAAGATACTTTCGTTACATCTGCTTACTTGCCAGATCCAGCATCGGGCGAAAATAGTGCGATAGTCCATTTTCCTAATACTGGAACAGGTGTAAAAATTGCCGATGTTGATTGGAATTTTGCCGATGGCATCAATATGGCTACTGGCTATGCCTCGCAGAATGGCACTATTTCTAATGCAGATAGCGTTAACTCAGCTATCGAAAAGCTAGACGGTAATCAACAAGATATCCAAACTGCTAGTGGACTAGCTCAAGGAGATGTTGATTATGGTACGTTTACGGGCAACATAATTCCAGATTCTTCAACTTCTAAACAGGCTTTACAGGCTCTTGAAACTTCTTTACAAGCGGCTAACTTCACTGACTCAGTTGCAGTTCCGGCGGCTACTCCTACAGCAGTAGGCCCTGTATTAGTAGATGATTTTAACTACATAGAATATGAATGCTGGATTTATGAAGATGCCAATGAAGGCAATAAAGAAGGCTTTAAGTTTACTGTATTGCATGACGGAGAGTCAGCAGCAGATGCCACTTTAGCAGGTATCGACGATGCACTACATACTAAACTTAAAAAAGGTAAAGTTACTGGTTTGACTGTTGTGCCTGTTCTTTCTGGTACTGGTGCTGCTCAGACAGTAGCAATGCAGATTACTACAACTAACGCTTGTACTATTAAAATAAGAAGGACGGCTGTACCAAACTAATGGTTGATTTAAAGAGAGCATTTGAAACAGAAAACGGCGTTATCAGCGATGATATCGTGTTGCCTGATTCAATCTTTACTAAGATCAGAAGTGCTAAACACAACTTCACAGGGGATTTAGTATCCTCTGTGGAGTTCTTTAACTCTCTTACTCAAACCACACCTAACAGAATTGCTAGAATCGATCTAACTTATGCGAATGATTTTGTAACATCTCAGACCACTACTATTTACGAGAGTGACGGTGTGACTGTGTTTCAAACTGATTCGATTAGCTACAATTATAACGGCGACGATATAGATAACATCGAGGTAACTTAGTTGTTTGGAATACTAAGACATATTCAAGGTTGGGCTAAGATAAAAGGCGGTAGTGATGGCACCTTTATAGGTAACGTCGATGACAAGATTAAAACCGTAAGCTCGTTTAGCCCTGAAGCATTAACTGCTTTTGGTAGACAAAAAACATCTGTACCGACAGTCATTTTTGAGGCTAATTTTGTTGAAAACGACGGCTCTAGGCTTTTTGATAACGATACTACAGGTGGCGGATCAGTAACTCATAACACCACATCCAAACAAATAGATTTATCATGCGGTACGGCTAGCGGCGATAGTGCTATTATTCAATCGTTTAGACGCATAAAATACACACCTGGGCAATCTGATGACGTTATTATAGTTCAAAAATTAAATACAAAAGCAAACGTCAGATCAAGATGTGGTCTGTTTGACTCATCCGATGGTGTTTATTTTGAACATGATGGCTCAACGCTTGGCGTGTGCATTAGAAATTCAATCTCTGCCTCGACTAATAGAATATCGCAGTCTAATTGGAATATAGATACACTAGACGGAACAGGGCCTAGCGGTAAAACAATAGATTTAACTAAGGTGCAAATCTTTTATATAGATTTTCAATGGCTCGGTGCCGGTTCTGTCAGGTTTGGCGTTTTCATAGATGGCGAGCTAGTTTTTTGCCATAAAGAAAATCATGCAAACGTTATTTCTGCTAGTAAGTACATGAGAACAGCAACACTTCCTATCAGATGGGAAATTGAGAACACTGGCACAGCCGCAAGCGCTACCACATTAGAAGCATCGTGTTGTTCGGTGATAAATGAGGGTGTTACTCTTAACCCGCAAACTGTTAGAAGTATTGCAAACGATAATTTTAAAAGTATTCCAAGTAATGGCAACAGAGAACCGCTTGTATCGATTAGATTGAAATCAAGTTCGGATATAGCAAACCTAAGACCTAAATCATTTTCATTTTTGAGTGAAACGGCTGATGAAATCGAAGTGCAGTTAATACTAGGAGGTAATCTTACTGGTGGATCTTGGGTGAGCGTTGATTCGACAAGTTCAGCCGATGCAAACTTGACTGCAACTGACCATACTGGAGGTATAATATTATATACAGCATTAGTCAAAAGTAAGTCAGATGCTAACATAGATCTGCCAATTACAGATGGCATTATCGGTAAAGCAATCGATGGCACTCCACAAGAGATACACTTGGTAGCCAGAACTTTAAATAATGCAGCTAGTGGTGCGGGTGCTTTAGTCTGGGAGGAAATATACTAATGCAAAAAGTTAGTTGGTCCGAAATAAAAAGCCTAGTAGATGCCGGGACGCTTCATTTAAAGCATCTTGAAAACGACAGGCTTTATAATGTCATGGGATTTGACGATACGTTCTATATATCTTGTATAATTTTAAAAGATGGCGGTGCGGATCAATTAGATTTTGAAAACAACTATAAATCAAATTCAAATAAGAAATTAAAACCAGTAGATACTGATACAGGTATGCCTTCCATATCGACTCGTAAACTGCCAGCCGACTGGTATCCTGAGTTTAGAGAAATTGAGCTAGAAACATGTAAAATGAACTCGATTCACGATAAAGATAAGAATGATATAGATTTAGGGCAACACTCGATTAAGTTCTACGATGTAAATGATGTTGAGTTAACAACACAATCCTCAATAGATACAGACTGTGTTCGCACGATGGTTAACTTCGATCCTGGCGAAGTATGGGCTATACGTGGTGCCTATACGAGACAGATCGTAGTACCTACTACTCCGATATATGTATGGATGGATTTTAAGCTAGATATGACTCACCTTGTACCTGGGCTTTTTGTTAGAAATCCCTACGCAAATGGTGGACTTAATATGGAGTTTCAAAACGCTTATGAGTCGGTCGGTGACGAAGGTGAGAACTATTCTTTCTTTAACCAGGGCGACGGCATCGAATGGACTATAAGACACGATGCAGGACTTAAGCACAGAATTAGAATCATTTATCAGTTAGGTTTTAGCGTATGATTGAGCCTAACGGTTGCGGTCCACACTATTTACCTGATTGGGCTAGGGATGATTACTTCCTTATGGAGTGTAATCAGCACGATATCGAATACTATATGGGCGTACCTCAAGATATTTCAGATAAGAAGTTTTATGAGGCTATGAAAGAACGTATTAGGCGTGACAAGAGCCTCAATTTTTGGCAACGTAAATACAGATACGCACAAGCCAGATTTTTTTATTACGTAGTTAGAACTTTTGGATTTACCAGCCATAAGGACGGGCTTGATTTATGATTACACTCGAAACCCAGCGTGTATTATGGAATAGACAAGGCACACTAGCCGATTACACTCCTATTCTAAATGACTATCAGGGCTCATCACTTGTTTTTGACTACACTGTTGGCGATTATCTCTACATAGGAACTTGGTATCCTTTTAATCACAGGCACTTTGAAATAAACGTTGCCAACACTTCTCAGGCAAACATAACAATAGAGTATTGGAACGGTCAGGCATGGGAGCAGGCTGTTGATATTATAGATTTTACAAGTGATCTAGGCGTATCGAATAGTATTCGTTGGGTTACTGATGACGACGAGCAGACTTGGAATATCGAAGAAGATACATCTGAGGATATTCCAGAACTTTCTAGCGTTCGCATTTATGATAAATACTGGCTTCGCATCTCATGGGACGCAAACCTTGACGCAACAACAGAATTGCTACATGTCGGCTTTAAATACTCCGACGATGTAGACTTGTATAGCCGCTATCCTGATTTAAATAACCAGCAATTTAGAGATAACTATCTTCCCGACCAGCCTAGAGGTACTAAATTAGACTGGAATGAACAGCATTTCATCGGCTCTAACGAAGTTATTAAAGAAATGAAGCGCCGTAGAATCATTAAATCTCAAGATATGATCCTAGATTTTGAGCTACTTAGAGATGCCGCAGTGCATAAAGTAGCCGAACTTATTTACGCAACTCTAGGAGAGGCGTATATTGAGAGTAGAAAAACAGCTAGAGAGTATTTTCAAGAGGCTTTAAACACAAGTTTGCAGCCTATAGATAAGAATCAAAACGCCCGTATGGACGCGGGCGAGCTAGTCAATATGTCAGGTAAGATGAGTAGATGAGTTTTATTTCAGATTTATATGATGCTACCGTTGCCGATGTATCGGCGGCGCTACCTACATACGATCAGATAGCAAACCTGCCTGATCCTGAAGCAAATGCAAATAATCTATTTACTAAGTCTTTTGGCGTTGGTTTTGGTCCTGGTACAAATACAAATAGGCTAACTAAGCCGAAGTTTTCTAGGCAGATACAGGTAGATATTATTCTTATAAACAAGGTCACTTCAACTCAATCAAACACTACATTTTTAAGTGATCAACAAAAGGCGATGCAAGAGGACCTTTTTGCTATAATTAGAGAGATTACATCAGGCACCAATGTAAATGCTTTGTGCCCTACAAAAAATGAATATACCGCCGATAGTGGTATTGAACTTATAGAGGGCGAGAAAGCTAGTTACTATATAATCAATTCATTATT
>JGI10211J34971_10004996_pt1 | contig 10425 bp, 10 predicted proteins | sample Etolagsediment_FD_34971 | JGI IMG/M metagenome (IMG submission 34971)
ATAAATAAATAAATAAATTCATAAATAAATAAAAAATACAATAAAAATTTAGTAAAATAATAAAAATGAAATGAAATAATAATAAAAATAAATTGGAAAAAATAAATATTCATTATTCTACAATATTGTAGAATAATCAAAATAAAATTATAAAAAATTTACTATGAAATAAAAAGAAAACAAATCATACCTAAATAACATAACAATCATCAAGATTTAGCCAACAATTGTTCATAATAAGCCAGTACTTTCGGATGGGCTTTAATCTTACTGTAATCAATATTCAACAAACTTAATCCCTCAATATTACAAATACGCGATAATACTACGTAAGCTTGTCCGTATTCAAAGATCGACGCACCAATATCCGTCTGTATATATTCCAGTGACATTCCCTGTGCTTTATGAATCGTAATTGCCCAAGCATGAATCAGCGGTATTTGGCGCTTGATCACGCTTTCGTTATTTTCTTCAATTTTATAATCATGAGGCTTAATTTCCAAGATTTTCCCATTCAAAAAGCGCACAATAGGATTTCGATGTTCATCAAAGCTGAATCCAATAATGACTCCCCGACTACCATTCGCCAGGCCTTCTTCGGGCATATTTACATTCAACATGACTTGGGCTTCTTTGGCCATCACAATTTTATCTTCAATATTACTGTACTGATGGTTAATTAACTCCATATACCCTTCTTTCGCTTCTTCTTGAATCTTTTTACTGAAAACATAGGACGACTCATAAGTATGGGTTTCTTTGCCTTCTTGAATCAATTTTTCTAAATGTTCTTCGTTTGTTTCTTTGACCATTCCTTTTTTGGAAAAAAGAAGGGTCGGAATGATTCCTTCTTTACTTTCCAATACCCGTTGATAACAAGTGTCCATGGTCTTCCTGACTTCTTCATCCACTCTACCTAGACGAATTTTATTCAATATTGCCTGAAAACCATTGTCTTTTTGCCGTAATATTTCATGAAAGTAAAATGTTTTCTGAATCGTAATGTCCCAGCTGAATGATTCAAAGCAAAATTCAGATGAACTACCCACCGGAGGTAATTGTAAAAAATCCCCGCTACAGATCACTTGTATTCCTCCGAAGGGACTACTATTTTTACGCACTTTTTGCGCTAATAAATCGAATTTTTCAAAAAAATCCGCGCTGACCATTGATATTTCGTCAATTACTAGGATCTTCGTTGTTAGCCATCGCTTCTTAGTCACTTTATTGCGTCGAATACGTTTTACATAATAATCATTTTCTTTATCAAATATACCTATTCCTCCATATTGATTGATTGTGGTGCCATTGATCAATAAGGAAGATAGACCCGTACTACTGGTGACATAAATTTTTTCATCTTCAGTTTCCAAAGATGTTTTAAAGTAATGCACAAAGGCGTTAATCAAATGGGATTTTCCGGATCCACCGGGTCCTGTAATAAATACGTTGGTCCCTTCCATAATTGCGTTCCATGCTTGTTGTTGTTTTTCAGTAAATGAATTGTATTCCATGTTTCAGGAAATATTCAAAAATACTCTATGCTCTATAATATAATGAATAGATGCGACTATTTAAATTATTTTTTATTAAAAAAAAGAATAAAGCGTCTAAATTATGTATAATTAAATGATTGTATACACTGTCTAAGTTCAAAAAAATTTATTATCATTTTCTTTTTATTTATTAGAAAATAAATAAAAAGAAAATGATAATAAATTTTTAAGATTGTACAACATTTCTCAATTATTATTCTATAAAATATAACAATAAGTAATAAAATTTATAATAAAATCTATAAGAAAATCGATTCCTTTATACTATTTGTTCGTATAGTTCCAATTCATATAGAAATTCCTTTGACATACAAAAGGATTCGTTTTCTATATTTTCGATCCAAGAGCGTAAAAAATGAATACTCATCGTTCGATTTTGTAAGCAACTATGTACATAAGAAAGTGGTGATGATTCACAACGTGTGTTATCATTCGATTCCTTTATTTTTTCATTAATTTCGTTTCGTAAATTATATTTATCAACATAAGTTAAGGATTGTTTTAATTCTTCTTCCTTTTTCTGAAAGATTTCCGACAAAAAAATAATTTTTTCATCATTCATTTCATATATATGAATAAAATATTTAAAATAATGATCATAATGATTTTCTATAATTTTAAGGCGGAAAAAAGAACTACGTGGAAGCAAAGCATTCATTTTATGTAAAATCAATTTCATGGGTTGTATAAGTACATCTTTTTGGGTATATGTTTCATGAACTAAGGGCTTCGGATCATGCATAGATTCATTTGAATAAATGAGTTCATATTTCATTAACACGTACCCACTTTTTTCAAAAGAGATCATCTTTTTTTCTTTCCAAAAATTCCACTGATCACATGTCATCTGTTCATTCCATACTAACATAGAATGAAATAATTTATCTTGATTATGCTTCTTATTTAAATATACAGTTTCATAAGTTAATTCTTCTCGTACTTCTATAATTTTTTCGACCACTTCCATATGTAATATTGTTGAAGTATCTTGTGGATCATCGGGATCCTCTGGTTTTTCATATAAACTACTTACACAATATTGAACAAAATACAAAGAACATAATTCGGGATTTAAAAAAGAAAAAATATGTTTCACTAACACACTATCCAAAGAACAACAAATTTCTCTTTTTTCGTCATTATTCTTTTTTAGTTTTAATGTAACTTTTTCTTTTTCTTGTTTTTGATGATTATTCATAATCAAATAAAGAAATAATTAACTATTCTTTTCTTAAAATGAAAACCTTTACTTAAGTAAAATAATATCATTTTTTTTAATCATTTCTTTTTTATGCACTTAAATAAATAGTACTCTATTTAATTATAGAATCAAAACATTCATTTGATAATACATTATGTTAATTGACGATTATTTAGAATATCAAATACAATATGAAAAAAAATATGGATCCAATACGTTAGTATTAATGCAAGTCGGATCTTTTTTTGAATTTTACGGAGTCAATAATGCTTCCGAAAAAATCGGCAATGCCCAATATATTGCTGAATTATTAAATATCCAATTGACGCGACGAAATAAGGCTATCTTGGAAAATTCACGTAGTAATTGTTTAATGGCTGGATTTCCCACCCATGCACTAAAGCGATTTATCCAATTACTAATCCAAAATAATTACACCATTGTTTTAATTGAACAAACCACGGAACCCCCCAACCCGAAACGGGAAATTACCCAAATATATAGTCCCGGTACCTATATTGAAGAAATTAATCACTTTGATGTGAATAATATTGTTTCATTATACATAAAGGAAGAAAATTGTTATAAAACACATATTCCATTATTTACATTTGGGTTATGTTCGATCGATCTTTCTACGGGAATAAATAACGTATATGAAATGGCATTAGGCTTTCATGACAAACAGGCTTTTTACGAAGAAATCTACCGTTTCATAGAAAATAACAATCCCAAAGAAATCATAATTTCTTACGAAAAACTAGAACATGTTAAGTTAGATCAGATTATTCAACGTTTATATAACCCACAACGTATTATACATCAAATACTCAAAATTGATCAAAAATATAAACAACTTACTTATCAGAATAGTTATTTAAAGCAAATATTTCATGATACAAAAATGCTTTCTTGTATTGAGTATCTCGATTTGGAACATAAACAACATGCTACAGTTTCTTATTTACTTTTGCTCGAATTTACGTTCGAACATAATGAACGTTTAATCCACCATATTAAAAAACCCACACATTGGGTATATGATGATCATCTCATTTTATATAATAATGCTATGTATCAACTTAATGTATTTCCTGTTTCCAATGCTCAATATCAGTCGCATCAACATACTTCATCGCTTTTTAAGATTATTGATAAAACATCTTCTCCTTTAGGCAAACGATTTTTAAAATATGCCTTACATAATCCCATTACTTGTTCCTTCCAACTTCAAAAGCGCTATACACTGATTGAAGAATTTATAGAGAAAAAAATGATTCAAACAACGGAAAAAAGATTAAATGAGATCATTGATATTGAACGATTACATCGTAAAATGGTTTTAAATACACTACACCCCTATGAATTTTTAAATTTACATTATAGTTATGAGCATATTCAAGAATGTATCACTCTTGTTTCTGAAGAATTGTGCTTGGAAGATTATAAGTTTAGTACACAACTGATTTCCTCTTTTCAGAATTATCTATCTAATTATTCATCCGTGCTTAATTTAGAAGAAATTGGGAAATATAATTTGCTCAATATGCAGAAATCGTTTTTCCATTACGGACATTATCAAGAAATTGATGAATTACAGAATAAAATAGATAAAATTTATGAATCTTTCCAACATGAAATAAACGCNCTTTCCAATTTAATTGAAAAAGACAGNGATTTTGTAAAAATGGAAAATAATGATCGTGATGGATACTTCTTATATACGACGAAGAAAAGATCGGANGTTTTAATAAAAAATTTGAAAAAAAACCATGAATATGAGTTCCGTAAATACACTAGTAGNAATATNAANATTGTCTCGCCANAAATACTTGAAAATAGTCATTTATTAATTCAATATCAAGAGGAAATGAAAAAATTGGTCAAAGAAAAATACCTGGATTTTTTAAATCATCTTTCTTCATCTTATGAACCCTTATTAAGCGCCTTATGTTTTTTTGTGGAATATTTGGATTTTATTAAGTGTGGGGCAAAATGTGCTTCTTATTATCATTATTCCCAGCCGCAAATAAATAATCAATATGAAGGAAAAAGTTATGTTCAAGTGCAAGAAATTCGTCATCCGATCATTGAAATTATTCACGAAGATTATGAATATGTACGTAATGATATTTGCTTAGATCCACATGATCATAAGGGTATTTTACTATATGGAGTCAATGGTGTAGGAAAAAGTAGTTTAAGTAAAGCACTTGGATGTAATATTTTACTGGCACAAATTGGATTTTACGTAGCTTCTTCTTCTTTTACCTATTATCCTTATAAAAAAATATTTACGCGAATTAATGGGGAAGATAATATTTTTAAAGGAATGTCTTCTTTTGTAGTCGAAATGGATGAATTGCGTTCTATTTTAAAATATAGTGATGCTAATTCGATTGTTTTAGGAGATGAAATTTGTAAAGGGACGGAAGAAATTTCGGCATTATCGATTGTTAGTTCAAGTATATTACGGTTTTGTCAAAATCAGGTGCAATTTATTTTAGCCACACATTTTCATAAATTACCTGAATTAAAAGAAATCAAAGAAACTCCAGCAATTCACTGTAAACATTTGAGTATTTCTTATGAAAATGGAAAATTAGTCTATGGGCGAAAATTAAAAGATGGTTGTGGAGATAATTTGTATGGTATTGAAATTGCTAATTTTATTATTGATGACCTTGATTTTATACAACACGCAAAGAAAATACGTAATGAATTATTAATAGAACAAAATCAATCCAACCAATTAATTCAACATAATAAAAAATCGAATTATAATTCTAAATTAATTATGAATGTTTGCTCTATTTGTGGAATAAGTGAGCAAGAAATGGATACACATCATATTATTGAACAGCATGAATTCCAAGAGCATAGTTTTTTTAAAAATAAGTTGTCTAATTTGGTGGTACTTTGTCAAAAACATCATGATCAAGTACATCATGGTAATTTAAAAATATATGGATATTTTGAAACGGAAAATGGAAAAGAATTAAAATATGATTATGAGGAAAAAGTAGCAAAATCAAAGAAGAAATTCAAGGAAGAAGAAGTACTTTTAATACAAAGTATGTGGGAAAATATAAAAGATTATCAAGATAATTTAAAAGTAATGAAGCAAGAATTAAAAAAGAAAAATATAAATATTTCAAAAGTAAGTTTAACGAAAATTATTAATCATACCTATTAAATTTTTATAGAAAATATAAAAATAGAATATATCAAAAATAGAATATATCAAAAATAGATTATAACAAAAATAATTAAAATATAAATATGACGGTAATTTATTATTTAATTATCAACATTATTCATAGACAATTGTTTTAATATTTCATCTGCTTTCAATTCAGAAAAATTGGTTGAATGGCTAGAAGATTTACTACTGGAAGTAGGAATCACTTTCACATCATCACTATTACCAGATGATAAGTTTCCTCCTTCACGAGCAGTAGCTAGTTCTTTTTTTAAACCATTTACTTCATTGAGTAAATGAGCACACAAGGTAGTAAGACGGTTATGGTTTAAAGCAAGAATATTTAATTTTTTTCTAATATCAAGTGTATCCTTGTTATTCATTTTATGAATATATGGTATAAAAAAATAGAAGTAAATAAACGCTTTGGAAATTTTAATTAAAAAAATTTATAAAATTGATTATTTTTAAATAGTTATACAACTCAAAACTTCTAAGTATTTCTAATTACTTAAATTCTATTTTCCATTCTATTTAAAATAAATTTATCAATATAAATTAAGAAGAAAAATGATTATTCCAGTACGTTGCTTTACATGCAATCAAGTAATTGCCCATTTATGGGAAAAATATCAAGAACAAATACAGCTCCAATATATGAAAGATAATATTCCCGAAGATAGTAAAAAAAGATTTGTAGATATTGATGAGTTGGAAAAAAAAACATTAGAAGGAAAAATTTTAGATGAAATGCATATTCATAAATATTGTTGTAGGCGTATGTTATTATCCCATGTAGATTTGTGTGAAATTATTTAATACAAATATAACTTTCTGCAGATTTATTTTATTAAAATTTATTTTTAAAATTTATTTTTAACATTTATTTTTAAATTTTTTATAGAAATATATTTTCTATAATTTTCTAAGTAATTATTTACTAATCTTATATTTTTATTTTTATAAAAGATAACTGAGCCCTAGTAATATTAATGATCCAATAGATGCAGTAAAGCACCATATTTCCCCTACGAATTTTGTATTTAATTTACTACTCAAAAATAAAGCTAAAAAGATTACTAATGCAGATAATATGGAATAATTCATCTTTGAAGTATAGAAAATATTGATAATAAATGCAACAAAATATAACATATTTGAGTATTTAAGCCAACTCCATTCTAAATGCCCATTTTTTTCTAAGATAAGTAAAGGCTTGGTATTCTTAATAAATTGACAATAGCCTATTAAAAATACAATAGCATATATTACATTCAGTATTAATACTAAATAATCCCAAATACCATTCATTTTAGGTTTATTATAAATAATTTTTAATATATATAGTAATAATGGTTGTGATAAATTAAAAAAAGGAGCAATATATGTAAAAATATGATTTAAATTCCATTTATTCTTTTGATCTATCCAAAAAATAAAGTCAAATAACTGCATGAAAATAACATATAGTAAAAAAATACTATAGATTTGATTTTCTTTTTCGTATTTTTTATTTCCATAATTATAAAGTAAGTAAGATCCAATGATACCAACAATAAATGCTCCTATAGAAGAAGGCGCACTAAAACACATTGATTATACTATAGAATAATATTTTAATTTATTTTGAAATTTTTATTTTGTCTCTGCATTTTTCATTTGCAGCTACATTTTTATTTATTAAAAAAAATATAAAAAATTATATTTTTTTTGTTAAATTTAATTTATTTAGAAAATAATTTATAGTAATAAGTATCATAAACATGCCCATACATGATAAAAACGATTTAAAAAACCATATTCAAGAATATTTGAAACTCAAAAAAATAGAAAATGAATATAAACAAGAAATTGCCAAATTAAAACAATCCTATGATGTGATTGAAAATAATATTGTTTCCTACATGAATAATAATGATTACTTAGATAAAGAAATTATATTTGAAAAAAATAAATTAAAATGTTCCAATATGAAAACCTCAGAAACGATTACCAAAAAATATTTATTAGAAAAATTAAAATTATTTTTAAAAAATGAAGAAGCAGCGAATCAAGCAGTACAATTTATTTACAATAGTCGAAAAGAATCTAACAAATTAAGTTTAAAAGTATCCGATATTAAATAAATTTTCAAGGGTGTAAAAGTTATCTTAAAAATATTTTCATAGTATATTAAAAATTATAAAAATACGTCTATTTGGGGAAACTTGTATTTTCAACAGATACAACTTAAAGATTTAGTAAAATATATAAATATAATTCACAATGATCTCGAAAAGAGAGTGGGTGGAAAGAAATGAAGAACTATTAGAGTATTTATTTTATGAACTCAAAGATATTTCTTTACGTTATTTTAATATCGATATTAAAGAAAATAATCAAACAGTACAACGATTTATTCGGATGATGTATAATTCGAGCTCAAAGCAGTATATATTACCTTATCAATATTATCCTGACTGTTTTTTTAAAGATTAATCTTTTTATTTAGAAAATAAAATAATAAATATTTTATTTTATCTATTTATTTTATCTATTTATTTTATCTATTTATTTTTTATTTATTTTATCTATTTATTTTTTATTTATTTTATCTATTTATTTTTTATTTATTTTATCTATTTATTTTCATTCTATTTTCCTATATTATCTTTTTAATTTTCATTCAAAGGGTTTAAAGATTAATTATTAATTAGGAAATATAGTTTTTGTTAAACATGAGTTGGGCAGAAACAATTCAAAAAAATAATGAAAAAATAGAACCTACAAATAATAATCAAGATACTTGTTCTAAAATAGAAATAATAAATAATTATCAAAATATATATAACAATTATAGTACACAATTCAAAGATGCAGATGATGAATTTGAATATTTATATAGTCGTCGTATTTCATCTTTAAAAGAAGACTTTAAAGAACTTATAAATCGTCAAGCACTTCCTTTTTTAAATGAAGATCATATTAATTTTAATTATACTTTTTATGACTTCATTAAAGATTCATCTTCAAATTATGATACTGTGAAAAAAGAAGTAGATGAATATAATTCTATAGTGGAAAAGGAAATTGAAGAAGAAAATATTAAATTAGATATAGAATTAAAAGAAGAGTACGATTATTATAACTAATATTTTTCATTATTTTTTAAATTTTTTTCATGCGTTTAAAGTAAAAAGAGATCCTTCTTTTTAGTTCAATGAATTTAAAAATATTCTACTTCTTATTTTATAGTAAAATGACTATTTTTAAAATAGTTCCATTACCAATTGTAAAATCTCAAAATCAAACTAAATTTTGGCGTCGTTCTCAAAGTTGGTATAAAACGGGAAAATCAAATGAATGCGAATTATTTCAACGTAAAATGGTCGAAAATATTACAAATAAAAAATGTGCCAAGACAAATGTACGTTTAAATTGGGATACATTATCTTTAGAAAAAATTAAATATCCTAATAAACAAGAAGATGGCTTTGAATGGACAGAAGATTTTGATGGATTTCAGAAGATTGATCAATGTCATTTTTATCACAATTTCAAAATGATTTGTGATAAAGGAGGCGCACAAACGCGTACATTAAGAGAAGTATATCATTTTGTCAAGACACAAGCGGATTATTTGAATAAATTAAATAATACTGTTCCGACTATAGGTTCATCTGTTAATGATCAATTAGTTCCATACAATGAAAATAAAGAAGAAAAAAATATTATTTCATTAATACCCACCAATAAATTATATTTTATTAATATTTTAGATGGGGATGAAAGTCATCGTCATATGGATAAATTTCAATATTTATTGCAAAAAGAAAAATATGCGTATGTTAAAGATAATATTTTTGTTGGAAATATGGATGATTTTTCAAAAATGTTTCAGTCATTAGATTTAGATAGTAAATAATTAATAATTTGAAAGGCTAATGTAAATGAGATTCGTTTTCGCGCAATATCAGTAGTTTCTCGATAATTGGTTAAAAATAAAGAATGATACTTTTCTCGTTGTTCATGAAGAAACTGATTAAAAGAAGATACTAATTGCTTTTGTTTATCATGACTGAGTATTTTATCAATAACAATAATAGCATAGGAACGATTTGTTAAGTTGGGTGTATAATCTATATATTTCGTATAATCTGCGCAATTATATTTTTGCTGGTCAATTGGTAAAGATATATATTTTAAATCAATTTTACTATGATCATTGTCGTCAATACATTTAAGTAAAATTTGCGTATGAAATTCACGATCTTCATTCAGATTTTGATGTGTNAAACGNTCCACGTGCGTATTTTTATCTTGTGGAAGTTGATATATTTCTCCTCCTACCATGTAGTTATTTTTTTGTTNAAGANCACATGATAATTCTATTTTTTGTGGATATATAGTAATATGAATTGGATAAGATGATTTTATTTGATTTTCATGTTTATTTTCTTCATTATTTTTAATAGTCTTTTCATTAT
>JGI10211J34971_10004997_pt1 | contig 10423 bp, 17 predicted proteins | sample Etolagsediment_FD_34971 | JGI IMG/M metagenome (IMG submission 34971)
ATAAAGTATCTTTTGTTATCATCTTTTTCAATTTTACATTCTTCTATTTCCATTCGAGATAATGCAACATTTTTTACCTTTTTATATTGATCTAAATTTATTAGAATTTTTGTTTTTATAAGAAATGGTGTTATATCTTCAAGATTTACACCTATTCTTCCACTTAATTCATCAATATTATATATAGCAGGGGCATCTTTGCTTAATGAAAAGTCAAGAAAATATGAAATAACCATTGAAAACTTGAGTCTAAATATATCGCTATCAAAATCTAAATTATTCATAATTAATACTAAAATATATATTTATATATATTTTTTATATAATATTTTAATATGAAAATAAGAATATTAAATGAAAAATCATTTAACGATTTTTTATATATCTGTAAAATGTTAAATATATACAATAGAGAAAACCCCTTGATGTTTTTACAAATTTATGGGGAGAATGATTCAAGAGGAATAGACGAACTAAAGATTGAGAGAGGACATAACTGGAACTTTGTAACTATAAGATTTCCAACAATAAATCCAAAACTAACCTTTACTAGTAATAATTCTGTATTTATTAAAATAACAATTAGACATAAATATTATATAGTTTCTGAAACATTTAACCTTAATCTTAATAAAGATATATATAGTTATAAGTTTGATATTCACGAAACAGATAATTCATATACTGCTACATTATATATAATATATATAGAAACTGGTTCAAATCTTAAATTGTCATTAAAATTCGCAAAAGAAAAATATAATGCTACTGGTAAAGTTATATATAAATTACCTAAAAATATAATAGACTTTTTTAATAAATGCCTACTCCCTGAAAAAGATTTTGAATAATTTTTAGTGATTATATTGAGAATAATATTATTTAATAATACTATAGATTCTGTTTGTGCTACGGCAATATTTCTAATTATTGGACGAAAAATTGATAAGAATATAACTAATAAATATAGTTATGAAGTTTGTAGACAGAAAAAGTTAGCAACAAATTTATTTAGTCAAACTTTTAGGACCAAGCTAAAACATAAAAATAATAACATCAAATTATTCGGTTTTCAAATAACAGATAAAATTTTAGAAACGTTCTTAGATAAATTTTCGGTGTATCGAAATAATTGTCATATAAAAGTTTATACGAATAATAGTTTAACTATTCCATTATCACCATTCCTACGATATAATAGAGATATTGATTTACAATTAGATGTTATTGATAATAATTTTGTATACTTCTTTTATGATTTGATTAGTCCAAGTAATATATCTTATCTTATCATTTTATATAATAAATTACTTTCATATATGGTATTTAAACATTTACTCGCCATTTTAAAACTCGAATTACTTTTAAAAAATCAAGAAATTATTGATGTAATTTCTCCTGATGAATATTCTTTCTTATATTATTTAATTAGACTTGAAAATAATTCTTATATTATTTCGAGATCTGAAATATCTGATGAAATTATTCCTATTAAATCTATTTCTAATATTGATAGAGATAGAATTATATTAACTAAAAACTTAGAATATGCTACTGGCAAAGATTATAAAAATTTAGTAAAAAAGTTAGCTGACTTTAAAACCATTGATAAAATTTATTAATTTTTAAAGTATATTATTACACTAAAAAATTGGTAATCTTTTCTTCTTTTTCTTCAATTATAGAACCACATATTTTTATATTATTTAATTATTTTATAAAATTTTAGTTATTATCAAAATTTTGTTTATATATTTTTTATTTTATTAATTAATTGTATATAATCTTCCAATATTTTGTAAGAAATTATTTACCATACTATATTTGATTTAAAATGATAAAATATAAAAATAATATTAAGTTTAGAAATAAGATATTACTAGGAAATGCTATTGATGTATTAAAACAGATCCCCCCGAAGTCTATTGATACAGTTGTGACCTCTCCCCCATATTGGGGATTAAGAGAATATTCTGAATCACATAACTTTAAAACAGAAGATATAGCAGATAAATATTTAACTGAAACCACAAAAAAATATAATAAACTTTTTGATGGAAAAAATGTATATCCTATCTTTTCGAAAAGTTATAATTCTAATGACAAGAAATGGTCTATAAAATGCTTATTTCTCAATATTTGGGATGGTGATCCTGATTGTGAACACGAATTTGATATTAGAAAAACGATTATAAAAAGTACTTATAATAAAGATTTTAATGAACGGTATGGTGGTGGAGCTGGACAAAGAAAACAAGAAAAGTCCCAACAATTATCCTTTAAAGATGGATTTTGCAAAAAGTGTGGTGCTTGGATGGGGTCTCTTGGTTTAGAGCAAGACTTTAATCAATATATCAAAGATTTATGTAATGTATTCGATGAAGTTAAACGGGTATTAAAAGATAGTGGATCGGTATTTGTAAATCTTGGTGATACTTATGGATCTCATACTGATTGGAGGTGGTCAGATTGGGCTGCAAAGGGTAAACATAGTACCGTAAGAAATAGTACTAAAGGATATAAAAAATGTTTATTAGGAATACCAGAACGGTTTATGCTCGAAATGATTGATAATAGAGGCTGGACTCTCAGGTCTAAAATCGTTTGGGTAAAAACTAATTCAATGCCAAGCTCAGTAAAAGACAATTTCGCCCCAAACTTTGAGTATATATATTTCTTTGTAAAAAATAAAAAAAACTTATGGTATATAAATAAAAAAAGTAACAGAATACAATATAAAAAACCATTAGGAATAAGAGGAATTGAAGGAATAGATTGGGATTGGAAAACACCAACGGTAAATTTAGTACAAGAGTGTAAAACCACTAAAATTCCAATAGATTTATCAGAGCATGTTTCATCTCCACGCGCCCGTAAACATCGGAAACCCATTCGTAAAAAGGTCTCTTATTGGTCTGGAACACATTATTATTTTGAAAAACAATATGAACCTCTACTTGATTCATCAATTAGGGGAAGAGGAATGCGGTGTGTCTGGACTATACCAACTCAGCCGTTTAAAGGGGCTCACTTTGCTACATTTCCCGAGAAGCTGATTGAAACACCAATTAGAGCAAGCTGTCCGCAGTATATTTGTAGTAAGTGTGGATTACCAAGAGAAAAAATATATAAGAAAGGTAATTTAGTTCCAGATAATCCTAAATATAAACCTAGAGGAAAATATCATCATAAATTAGTTAATCCAGGAATGACAGCTAATGGATATGATAAACCAACACCAAACTTTTATTATGAAAAAAAACAAATTAGTTATAGTAATTGCGGATGTAATGCGAAATTTGTGCCAGGAATAGTGTTAGATCCATTTATGGGAAGTGGTACCACTGCATTAGTAGCTAAAAAGATGGGTAGAGATTTTTGTGGTATTGAATTAATCCCGCAATATATAGAAATAGCATTTAACCGATTAGGGATGTATAAAAATATTAGAAGAATAGAAACATATTTTGATAGAAAAAAATAGTTAAGATTATTATTATTTTGAACCAATTAGGTTCAAAAGTATTTTTTTTAACAATATATTTATTAAGATTTTTTTCATATTTTTATTAATAGTGATCTATATGATACCTGAAGAAAAATTAAGAGTCAATCAATCAAAAAATGCAATAATCAGTAGATTATTACAATTACGAATTGCTATTTTAGATAATATTAAGGCAGAAGAATCTGCTATAACATTATATCAATCACATATAGATATTTTTAATAAACTTTTTAGTATAAAAAATCCAGAAGTTTTTAAAGAAGTTCTATTAGATGCAGGACTGAAGTATACTGAAGTAAATGTAATAGAAAAGAAAGTTTCTGATATGATTTCGGGGGGAAAACAGGAATCTACTCACATTATATCAATACAACATATTCTAGATGAAGAAAAGGAACATCTTGAAGAATTTAATATAATGATTAATACTATTGATAATATTTTGCAATTTTTTAATAGATAAAATAAATAATAGGGTTTATTGATTCAGAAAGATGGTCTAATATATATTTTATCAATTAGATATATACAGAATTAGGGAAAAAAGAAAAGTATTCTATTATTTATTAGTAAATTAATTATATTAACACTAATGAAATAAAATATGTGCTTGGTTTAAATATTATTTTTTTTAAATTATATGTACCTAAAATATTGTGATTTAAATGAATGAAGGAACATCTAAATTTGAAATATCTTTTTTATCTGAAGTTCGGAAAGAACCAGATATTGCATTAGATCAAGAGATTTATGAGGAAATGGCTATGGCTAATGCTGATATCGAAGGGTTATTTAGAAGTTGTGTTAAAGAGGCAAAAGATATTGAAGATTTCAAAAATAATTTAGATCTTACAAATGAAGCTATGATATATAATAAAATAATTCCTGTTATAAAATATGGTCTCGTTGGTTATATGATAAAGTGTAAATATTGTAATAAATGGATTATGATGATTCAGAATCCGAAAAATAATAGATGGGAAACTAGAGAATGGTTAGATAATAAAAGAAACGCTGTTATATATCATAGTTGTAAAGAATATCCTAATACAATATAACTAAAAAAGTTATAATAAATATTATTAGAAAAAATGTGAGTAATTATGAATGAAAAAAAGAATGGTATAATTTATCACGATAGGCGTAAAGTTTTTGCATATCGAACTACAGTTTTACCTGAAAAATCCATTTCAGATATTAAGAAACTAATTAAGAAACATGGCTGTAAGGGATGGCTGGAAGCTACACATCCAGTTACCAACGAAACTGTTATACAATTTCAAGTCCCGAATACGCGAGGTAGTTATAATACTGTACAGTTTAATCTGAAAAAAGTATATTTACAAAACACACGTGGTATTAGATACCTCGAAAACGAATCTTATAGATTACTTTTCTTAATTATTAAATCAAAAATATTAGTTTCACAATATACCTCATTTATTGCGGGGTTTATGTCAAATCTTTTGTTAGAAGATAATAGAACATTATTAGAGAAAATAGAATCTGGTAGTATAAATAATTTATTAGAAGAAGTGAATGAATGAGTGAAGAAGAAAAATTTGTAGGTGAAAAAAATGAATGATAGAAATATTAAAGCGATGTTAATGATAGTTATAGTCCTTTCGTCACTTGGGGCTGGATTGGGAGCTACATCTTTTATATCTATTATATATCAACAACCAAACAATAATATATATGAAGGAGATACATATAACTACAATGAAACTTACTATAACCAAACATACTACAACTATAACGAAACATATTATAACGAAACTTATGGATCAAATAATTCACAAGTAATCCATAAAGTAGTTTTTATACAAGAGAATGATTTATATGATGCTACTGGACTTGGACACCCTCCTTTCGGTGCTAATAATCAATATTTTAGATATATTTACAATATAACATTAGAAAACAAAACGGTGTTGGATTATATAGTAATAAATATGATACCTTTTTATCCTACTTTACCAACGAGTGTTATTACCAAAATTGGATACAATTTAAGTGGATATGGTATGTCATATTATATGGAAAATGAATTTTTTTTAGACGGTAGTTTTCCTATTAATAGTAACTGGAAATATATCAATAATATAGATTACCATTTTCCATCTATTGATGCATTTGAAGCTCAACTTTGGTTATATACTTGGACATCAGGAGCAAGATGTAATTTTACAATATTTCTTGGTTTGACTCAATATATTTGATATGATGTAAAATTGGATATGAAAAATGATAGAAGATTTAGATGGTTGTGTGGTTCGATAATTAGGGGATGATTAAAATTAGCGAAATAAAGAAAAAATGGTTTGAATTTTGGCAAGAAGCTTGGTGTTCTGATAAGTATGAATTAACTGATGATGAAAAAACAGGAATTAATTCTCTTTATAATGCGATATTTGGCAATAGAGAAGAAGAAAAAATGTTTCTTTATGTTATTATGAATAATAAGAGTGAAATCAGAGCAGAGTGGAAAGAGAAATTAGAATATTTTTATGAGAGAATTGATTATTTGAGAGTGATTAAATGATGACAAAATTATGTGCCAAGTGTAGAAAGGAAGCAACTGTACTTTATGCTATCAAGGGCTTTTCTAAGGGTTTAGTATGTTGGGATTGTGTTCCTAATGACGATTGGAGAAAAAAACCGAGAAAATACAAAAATAATAGATAAGAGAAAGGGGGGAGAATGATTAAATGAGAATAGATCATTTAGTTAAAATAAAAATACTTAAAATAAATTCAAAGACAATTATTTTTAATAAGAGAATTCGATCATATTGTTTATACCCTTATCCTGGGCATAAGAGGGGCTGCCCGAATTATGGAAAAAATCCATTTTGTCCCCCAACTGCTCCATATAGAGAAGATATTATTAAGAAATATAATAATTTTATATTAATATATGCCATATTTGATTTTCATAATTATTTGATAGAAATGGAATTACTGAATCCTGGACGGACACACAAACAATACGCGTGTGTTTTGTATTGGCAAAGTGCATTAAAGAAGTTAATGAAGGATAAAATCAAAGGAATGACATATGACGAGTTGTTCGGTGCAGGAAGCGGTTTTCTAAATTCACAATCTATGGAATCGGCAGGGATAGATGTATTCCGTATGTTTCATTTAAATAAAATAGATTATGAGATACGACCGAAAGAAAAAATCATTATGGCGGCATTATTATGCCGTAAAAAGGAAAAAAAAGGGTTAGATAAATTTATTCAAGGGAGTATAAAGGGAGAGTGAGTAAATGGGTATAATAAATTCAGATATTGAAAAACATTTAGAAGAATTTGGTAAAAGTATTCAAAATATTATATATAATGATGAAACTAAGGCAAAAGTTGAAAAATTTTTAGGTGAAAATTGGATAATAGTATATACCAAATGTAAAGAATGTGGGGCGATTAGAATTTTGATTGCAGACAAAAAGTATTTTAAAGATTGTGAGATATCCTTGAGGAATATGTTAAACTTGGATCTATGGTTGCTCTACAACATGATCATATTTTCCCATTTGCTAGAGGTAGAAAAAACACAGTTAGTAATCTACAACTACTTTGTGCCATTTGTAATTCATTAAAATTTGATATACTTTTATAATATTTTTTTTATTATATATGTGTGTTTAATTATGACAGTTTATGATATTTCTAAATTAGATTTTTATAATGTATATATTAATAAGTTATCAATATTTAATAGATGTTCTTATCATATTGGTATATTTCATATCATGGGAGAGGCTTTTGTAATTGATATTGACATAAAATCAGAGAAGTTAAAGATTATCCATTTCTATAATGTTAGCACAAAGGGATCAGTAAAATTTGTGTGGTTAATAGCACCACCTATTATTATCCCTACTAATAAATTTTTTATACTTAAGACCGATCAGACTTATAAATTTATTTTTGCTTTTATTGTGAAAAATTATGGCCTTATAGAAGATGATATTATCTCTATACCAAGAGTTATTTCCTGTTCTCTTACTAATGATTCTTATAAAATTGAACTTCTTTTACTTTCAGATGTTATGAATCTGGTTAAAGACTCTATAACTTTATAACTTCTCCTTTTTTTCTCTTATCTCTTTCTCTTTACTACTTTTACTACTTTTACTCATCTTACTCACTCTTTCTTCCACATTTTCGCGTCACGCGTTACTAGTTACTAGTTACTAGTTACATAAAAAAATAATAATATAATAAATAATACTTAACAATTAATATAACAATTCAAGATAATAAAAAAAAAGATATATAATTTTATTAATAAGAAATATTGACAATTATATTGTTGTATTACAATATTCACAAAATAGGGGGATAAAAATGTAAATCTATTATAATATACAAATAATAATAATAAAAAAATATTTTAAAAATTTTGAAAAAAATGATATTCATTTTTCCTGTAATAAAATAGACAAAATCAAAATAAATGAATATCTTCAAATATTTGAGAGTTAGAAAATGTAATGATGAAAATCCCTTAGAAAAATACAATAACTCAAAATAACTTAATAACTTTGAATATTTGAGAGTTAGAAAATGTAATAGTAAAAATCCCTTAGAAAAACACATAAAATTGAAATAAATCAATATCTTCGAATATTTAAGAGTTAGGGGAAAAAATGATATAATTCCCTTAGAAAAATAAAAAAGTTTGGTTTATAAAATATTTTATTTTAATTAATTATTTGCTTCAGATGTTTACATAATGTTTACGAAAACTTTATAAATAATAAATCAATATTTTAATTATGACAAAAATAAAAGAAAGTAAAACCTTCTCATTAAGAATAAAGAAGGTTGCTACGTTAGAAGAATTGGATGAAAAGATTAGAATGATGAGGGCAGCTATGATCGTTTATATAACCGAGCTTCCAGAAATCGAAGTTCAAATAGCTAAACTTATAACAAAGCTGGGTGGAGATATCCTCTTAAATAATAAGGAGATTCGAGAGTTTTTAGAAGGAGAATCGAATGATATTCGATTTTCTGAGGATTATACAAATTATAACCCTCAAAAGTGCAGTGACGGCGGTTCTTATGGGTTCTGGCAAACGATAGAAAAGACAGAAACTAAAGGCGTGTTCAGAATAGTACACCACACTACATCGACATTTTTATTTTGTCCTGCGTGTGGGACATTTTCATGGCACGCCGATTGCGGTCAATACGAAACAATTGACATAAGAAAATAAATTCCTTCCCTTTTTTTTTTGAAAATCAATTTCTAGTTATTAATTTCAATTTTGAGAATTCTAAAAATATTGAAAATATTATTAAAAAAGTAATTTTTTTTATTTTAACTATTTTTGAGAGTTATTAAAATAAAAGGAAAGGAATAAAATATTAATAAAATAATACTCCACCAGCTTGAACAGCCATAACTGTAATAACATCTTTCTTTGGGTGGACGTTTAAACTTGCAAATCTCACATTATCGGGTAAAACTTTCCCTTTATGTATAAATTGAATTGCAAGTATAGGATTTAATTTATATGCTTTTCGGACTTGTTTTTTCGAATCTGCAACATTCCGATTCACATCCACATCAACTACTTTTACTGCATGATCAGGTGGAACACCAGTAAGTCTAAATCTATATTCAACCATTTTTTTTACACCATAATAATATTATAAAAAAATATATTTAAATATCTCTAATATAAAAAAAAATAAATTATAATTCAAAAATAATATATCATAAAAATTTTTATAATATTTTGGATGAGAAGATTTATATACCACTTCCACAATAATAGTAGTAACGAATATGAGGAATAGAAAAATGATGAAAAAAATGTTAACGGCTTTAAATGATCCGCAATATTGGGAAAATAAAGCCTTTCAAGAAGGCATCATTGAGATTTGGTCAAGTTATGATGGCTCTGAACTTGATCTATAATTTCTAATTTTTTTTAAAATTTTACTGAAAATTATATATTTCCTGTCATCTAAAATTTTTGTTTATTTTAAATACCTTATTTTTAATATAATATTATAATGAAAAAAGTAAAAAAAATATGGAATTCAATTAAAAAGATATTTATAAAAAAGGAAAACTCTGAAGATTGTATAGATTTTATAATTATGCAAGAAGAAGAGGATAGAATTCTATATTATGAATAGAAAATTGATAATAATATAGTTTATATAATGTTTTCAGATGAAATGTTATGAGAAAAGTTCATAGTACAACACGATTCCCACCTAAAAGATATTATACTAAAAAACCAATTCAGAAGAAAAAGTCGAAACGAGAGAGAATATCTTTTGAAGATATTAAAAATATTGGATTTTATGATGAATCTGCTGCAATAGGAATTATCTACAAAATTGAGAATCGTGAACATAGATATAATCTATTAGTAAAATGGATATATTTTAAATATTGTTTTACTGATAAACACCGTACCCCACCACCATTCAATATTAGTGAAGGTAGACTTATATGTTCACTAATAGGAATACAATTCTTCATAAAAACAATTTATAAATATGTAAATGAAAATACGGTAGGAAAAATAAATATCTTATTAAATGTATATAGCCAAATTATTAAACATAAAATTCCTAATAATATATGGGGAAAAAATCTATATCAGATAAAACCAAAAATTTTACGTTCGATTAAAAAAACAGTTAAACATTTTTCCCAAGTCTTAAAGGCACGAAAAGGTGGTAAAATTCTAGATTACGACGAATATCTTAGAACTTATCTTAGAAAACATAAAATTAATAAATTTCTAATTGGGAGTATTAAAAAAGGTGATAGATACAAAGGCTGAATAAAGAGAAATAAATTAAAATGACGATAATTTTATAAATACCTTCTATTTCAGATTACTTATTTCTCGTTCAATAGAATATAATATAGATGA
>JGI10211J34971_10004999_pt1 | contig 10422 bp, 14 predicted proteins | sample Etolagsediment_FD_34971 | JGI IMG/M metagenome (IMG submission 34971)
CTACTGAGTCCTTTGTAATTTTGTTAGCCATAATCCTTACAGATAATTTTATTTAAGCTAATATAATATAAACCATTACATTATAAAACACAAGAAGGGGGTCAAGCCCCCCTCCTGCTAAGGAATGTAAGAATTTTGGGTATGCAAAAACATTTCTGTCTTTACATGTTATCATCTGCTTCTTACAGCAGTCCATAACCATAATCGGTTATTAAGCTATCTCATCAAACACATCCAACTTATTAGTATAAGTTACTGTTAAGTGTGATGCATCTAATTCATCAGTTGAAGCATTAAAATCTGTTGATCCTGCTTCTACCTGAACTTTAACTTCGCCTAATTTGAACTTACCACTTGGAGTTGCTGGACATACAGCTGCATCTTCGCCTGCTGTAGTACCTTTAGACAACTTAATNGTAGATCCATCTAAATAGACTAAGTATATAGCTTCTTGTATTGCACTTGCACTCGCTGTTATATCGTGTGTAGTAGCTGTGAATGCTGTTTCTGTACTAGCAATAGTACTCATTGCACCATCAACTAGAATGTCAAATGCACTATTTTTTACCTTCGCTTTACTTGAAGAACCTATCACTAATGTAGGATTACCTAGTATTCTATGATCCTTTCTTGCGTTTACATCTTCCTCTATATCATCTAGTAAGTCATAAAAACTCTCACTATACATATAGTCTTCTAAATCATAACTACTTACATCAAAGTCTGAAGCTGAAATAGCATCAGTTTTATCTGTGTAAGTATCTGTTACCGTACCAGCACTAAGCTCTGTTGTTGTAGCATCAAAGTTAGCACCACTTGTAACAACCTTAACCTCACCAAGTTTCAACTTACCTGCTGGAGTATCTGGACATACTGCATCCGTTCCACCAGTTGTTGCTGTACCTTTAAGAATCTTAACTGTTGAACCATCTAAGTAGACTAAGTATACAGCTCCATTACCATCAGTAATATCATCTGTTGTTGCTGTAAAGCCTACCTCTCCAGCTGCAACCTTCTTAATCACACCATCTTTAATAGTGTAAATATCGCTGTGTTTTACCTCTGCTGCACTTGTTGTTCCGATTGCTAAATCAGGTTTAGAGCATAAAATCTCTACTCCATCATCTGCCAATACATCTACTAAATCTTCTATAAGACTCTCTAGATTGTCGTGATATAACCAGTGCTTTGCCTCATAATCATCAAAGTCAATAGTATCATCATCTGTTTTGTTTGTATAAGTGTCAGTTACATGAGCTGCACTTAGATCATCAGTTGTAGCATCAAAATCATCACTATCTGCTGCAACCTTTACTTCTCCAATTTTAAGTCCTCCAGATGGAGTATCTGGACATACTGCTACTGATGGTACTGCTGTTAAAACTTTAGCTCCCATCTTGAGCGATACTGCGTTGTCAGAATCAAGATATACATTAAAGATAGCCTCATAACCATCCTCAATATCATGACTCGTTGCTGTAAATGCTGTTTCCGTACTAGCTATAGTACTTATTACACCATCTCTTACAACCACAAAAGCAGCATTTTTAACTTTAGCTGCTGAACTTGATCCAATAGAAAGGGCAGGAGAACCAATAATATAGCTTCCCTGATTCCTATTCATCTGCTCAATGACATCATTAAGCACTTGCTTAAGATTGGCATTGTACATTACATCTTTACCTGTGTAAGACATTGTATTTGTTTATTAAATTAGTTTTTGGGTATTAACATACCATTGGTATACCTATAACCCTAAGGTACTCCTTGTTTTTGTTTAATGGTACAAGGAGTAAAACCTGTCAAAGAAAGATTCTAAGCTGATTCTAGTCTTAGCATCCAGCTCTGTTGTAGTATCTTTGCTACAAAGTTTGCTTTCCAACCTACCGAACCTCTCTGATCTAGTGGATCGCCTGACCCTTCTGATCCTAGAGCCTTGATTATGGTCTTCATTGCATTTCCTTTGATTCTACTTACTCCGTAAGCATTCTGAGCAAGAATTAAGGTACAGTAAACATCAATTGCTCCTGAACCTGAGTCCTCTTTAACTTTTGCTTGAGTACTCTCAATGAATCTAATTCTGTCATACTTACCAACCTCGTTAGGCATAACATCACCTTTTCTTGCATACTCTTCTACTGAAGACCAGCCAGATAAAGCTTTCAATGTTGCAACCTTATTAGGATGTACTATTCCAATGTAACATGGTGCTACTGGACTCGTATTATATCCTTCATCAGGATTAATAAAACTTGTCATATACCTTGCATTAGAATTTCTTAAGTCTGCAATAGCAGAGTTAAGCTCGGTTGTAGAGATAACATCATCACTTGCAACCTCATCTGTTGCTGAGTTTCCGTCTCCCCCTACATCTGCATACTGTACATTCGTACCAGCGACAAGAACATCTCTAGCTAACTCGTCAATAGATTGACCAGCTTGTTCTGCTAGGATCTCTGTCAATTCAGTTAGTACTGGATCTGGTGATTCAATACTGACTTTATCGGTGTAAGTTATATAGTCTCCATACCATAATGGGGTAGCAGTTATATCTGTTACCGTTGGAGATGTGCCTGCTGGAGTTTCTCCCTCCGTTAATGCAGTCGTGTTTGTTGATAAAGCACCATACTTTCTAAACTTAATGGTGTCTCCCATACCAACAGGAATATCTCTTACCTGACCAAAATTGGTGTGTACTAGGTAAGGAACAGCCCTTTCAAGCAATAACCTGTCATAATATTCGGTTAGTGCGTGAGAAATTGTAGTTGTGTTTGCTGCCATTTCTCTTGTTGTATAAAAAATTATATATCACTACAAAAAACAAAGACCTAGCGTTCAAGTAGTTGTACCACTTGTTAGCTAGGTTATTCCTTTGCTTATTTAGTTGTAATTAAATGTAACACATATAGTTACGAAAAGTCAAATACCTAATTCCCCCTCTTAATCTTTTCTACCATAGCATTAAAATCACTCTTAGGCATACTAGAGAAATCTTGTGATCCCTTGCCTACTCCTGAAGAAGCACTAGAACCTCTTAGTGTACTAGACTTAGCATTTTCTAAAGCCTCTCTAGCTCTCTGCTCTCCTAGTTTCATCCAAAACTTAGGACTCTTAGCATTTCTTAGTGCAAATTCTACTGGATTAGAGTGTCCTCTCTCTATTGCCTTAGCTGTATACTCTCTTAATTCTTTCTTAATATCCTGATAATCTGGATTCTCTTCTAAATAATCATCTACTGCCTCAATAGCATCAAGTCTAGCTCTCGCTTTCTTATCTTCTACTACTTCTGACTCTGATTCTTCTTCCTCTTCCTTCTCCTTCTTCTCTTCTTTTACTTCCTCTTCCTGCTCTTCTACCTCTTTATCTGCAAAAGGATTAAAGTAATCATCCTCATCACCCTCTTGCTCTTCTACTATCTGCTCTTGCTCATTAGCATTAACTTCCGTATCCTGCTCCTGTGCTTCTGTAAGTTTTTCTTTTACTTCAGACATATGTATATATATAAAAAATTATTTAGTAAACTTCCATATCTTCTACTTCAAGCTTCTCCTGCTCATCAGTTTTCATTAAAGCTAGTGGTAACTCTTCTGGAAGATTAAGTAACCAGTCAATATAGTGTAGCTCAATTCTCTTTCTAAGTAAATCTTCCTGTGTAAGCTGAGAATCAATGTTATTAATCTGTCCCTGTACCAAAACTCTCAACCTTTTAAGATAAGCTACAACTACAGCCCAACCCTTTGACCTTGTTAGTCCTCTCATTGCATGGATAATCTCCTTGTTACCATCCTCTGACTGTATTAACTTGTTGTAATCTAACTCCTTCATTCCTTTATACACTAAAGTTATATATTATTCATACCAGCCTCTTGTGCTGGACTCATTGGTCTTGATCCTAATGCACCCTGCCTTGTTGCTGGAGGTACACCTGATTCTTCTCCCTGTTGCATACCCACATCTTGTATCTCAAGCTCTGGATTCTCCTGTATCTTCATAAGTGCTTTCGTATGTAATCCCATATGTACCTGCTTCGCTTTAGTCTCTCTTGCCTCTTTATGTATCCTGAGATGTACTAGATGATTATCATTAGTCAAAAATTCAGCTTCCTCATCCTTACTTAAGAGTATATTCTGATCCCTAGCTATTAGCTCATCTCTTGTTGGAGGTAGTACTATATCCTGAGTATCTCTGTCCATACCACTTAAATCAAGTCCATGTTTTACACTTGCTCTCTTATCTGCTTCTGGATCTTGTAGTAGTAACTCAAGCATCTGCGTATACATGCTAAACTTCCTTAACCTCTTTGCCTCTTCTAGTGTCTTACTACCTATCCTAACATCTGGATCAGCTTTACATATAATGTCCTCTCTAGTTAGTGAAATGAAGTTATTGTTACCATTACCTGTTAGTCTAACAACCTTCTCTCCTATACCATCCTTAAAGAATACCTTTAATGAAATGTAGTATAACTGCCAGAAGTCTCTCTCTCCCATTGCAAATGTCTTAAGTGCTAATGAATACCTTGTCTTGGAGCTACTTGCTACCATTTCAAGCTCTCCTAGTGTCCTTTGTTGCTCACTTAATACACCCTGTTGTAAGGATGGAGTTGCACTTGCTGTTTGTGCTGAGGTATCTAAGTAAGTAAGCATGTTATTAAGAAGATTAGAATCTGGACTATCTTTTCTAATAGGTACAATCACATCTGATGGACTACCATTAATAGGAATATACTTGTCATAACCCCATCTAAGATCTGCTACATTCTCTACCTTACTAGAATCATAAGCATAACTTCCGTATACATGCGTTCTAGTGAGTCTAAGAGCGTCATTAGCAAGAATTGCTTTCTTTCTCTGCTTGTCTTCCAATATGTCTGGAAGTGATACTCCCTTAAACTGATTAGGCTGAGGATTAAATCTGTTAGCTGCTACAAACCAGCTTATTGATTTTCCTTTATCCTTAGGTAATATCTTTGCACCAATTATCTGTTGTAAGTCTTCCGTTAAAATAATAACAACCTTGTCTCCCTTCCAATGTGTCCTGTGCTGTACAACCTCGTAGACATTATTATCTCCCATACTATCATCTGATATATGCTGGTATGTACCACCTACAGCTTCTATTCTCTTCTGTCTTGCTTCATCCACACTAGACATTCCTTCATCTTTATTAACAAGCTTAAGGATATCTAGAGCATCCTCATATAAGAGTCCACTCTCTTTCACATCCTTCTCACTCATATTCATTCTCCAACCAAGAAATCTCATTCCACCTTTATTTCTAACATTACCATCAATAGAACTTGCCAGTGTATCATAATAGAATACAAGTGGATCTATTACTGATGGAGATGTACACAACTTGTTAGAATCAAACTCCAACATATCAATTATTCCGTATGAGAAGAATAGAGAGTCCCAGTAAACAAAGTACTTTATCTCATCCATTCCCATTAAGTCATAATCAAACTCTGTAAGAGCGTCTAGGTTCTCAACAGTCTTAATATCACCTTCCTCTGCTGGTATCCACTGCTTATCATGCTCATCATCATACAAAGATGACAACCATGTATTCATATGCGTAAAGAGCAATGGCTCTCCTACATAATCCTTCCCTCTCATTTGATTATTGTAAAGCTTTAGTCTTTCTAGATTAGTATCTATCCATGTATCAAGCTCTCTAGTAGCAAACTTATGCTCACTAGCTATTTGTTTGAGAAGATCTTTCTCCTCTCCTTCCTCAAATACTATATCTTTTAAGTCCTTCATCTTAGAAGTAGACTCCACATTCTTCTCTTCCTTCTCTATTGTAGAATCCTTTTTAATCTCTTCTACAGCAGTAGCACTACTTACATTCCCTTTTTTGTTAGTAGCTTCCATAACTGCTTTTTATTAAATTATTTTTTTTCATCAGGAGAAATATAAATACAATCCTCCAAGTCCATACCATAATTGGCTTCCAGTAAATCGGAGCTTCTTATCTCTCCTATCTCTATTCTTACTGGCTGTCCCTCTATCATATGAATACGAAAATTCAACTCTCCATAAGGTACTTCTCTTAGCTTCCTTATAAGAGATGCTTCTAATTTTGTAAGATCTGCCCTCAACACTCTATCCTTAAGTTTTATATTCAGCTTTCTTGCCATATATATAATATACTATCAATATATCTTTTCATCAACTAGACTACTTCTTCTAACTTTCATTATCTCACTTTTAGGTTCAGTATATTGTACACCACAAAGCTCTACCCTTCCCAATGCTTCCATAAAGTGATCGTTCTTATCCTGAGGAGTTGCCTTAGGATCTTTCTTTTCTGCTGTTATTCCACTCCATTCATCCCACATCCAATTCTGGAACTCCCATTGTGTCTGCGTACAGTTAGGCATTACAAACATCTCTGGATACTTCAACCATACTCCACCCTGATAGTTATATCTTAATGATTCTCTTATCATTGATATACCATCTGCTCTTCTCTTACTTGCAGGCTCATACACCAATCCATATTCATTCTTAAGTAAGTTAGCAAAGGATATACCTTCTGTTTCTCTACTCCCTTCTCTTCTGTGAGGATCTTCAAAGCGTGTATCAAGATTAAAGGCACTAGGATCTATCAATCTCTTAACTACCCTATACTTACTGTCTATTGCCTTTATCTTATTGACTAGGGCTGGTGTAGGCTCGTTACTCCATAGTTCATCCACTATGTACTTAGTCCCTTTTCTGTCTATTGCTACCCAGATGATAGCTTCCTCTACTCTTGGATGTGTATCCCATGACTGCACTACTACATAATCATCCTTGTTAAAATCAAGGACTTCATCTAATACATGTACCTCTGGCTTAAACTCTTTAATTACTCTACCCTTAATCTGTGTAAACTCTCCAAATATACGAGGTAATCTTTCATCAATAGGGTATTGCTTCAATTCTCTCTCTATCTGCTTGTGAGGTAAGAATCCATTAATACCATGCTCAATACACGCATCCTCTTTACTTGCTGTGTCATAATAAAATCCGTCTTCTGCTCTCTTAGGGTTAGCTACAATGTCCTGATACATCCATGCAGTACCTACATTGTTAGATAAAGGCGTTGCAAAGATAATTACTACACCTCCTAACTTAAGCCTTGCTACAGATGCTGTATATATATGTCTAGGTACAGGCTCATCAAAGAGGACTATCCCAAGATTAGCAGATTCAAACTGCTTAGGATCTTGCTCATAGGTCATTAAATCCCAAAGGAACTTCCTACCTTGCTCATCTCGTATCTCAAACCTACTTTCATATTGCTTCCCAAGCTTCTTAGATTCATAACTTCCTGCTGGTAACCACTTCTTTAACTCTGGAACAATAGTACTTGTAATAGTAGTAGTATCGGAGACTATCCTCCCCCTTCTCTCATATTGCCAGTCTGTTACCATATCCTGTTGGAAATACTCATTACCACATGGTCGTGAAAGATGCCCTACTATATTAGCAAGTGTAGTAGTCTTACCAGTACCATTAGCAGAAGATAACAACGCTGTAGTGTAGTCCCCACTAAATGCTTGGTCAAGAAAATCTCCCACCTTTCCAATGGGAGTGAAGTATTTGTAGCTTTCCTGCTCAAATCTTTTAACCTTCTGTAATTTCAGCTCTCTTAGCTCCTCTCTAAGGGCTTCATTTTTAGTAGCCATTACTCTTTACTACTTTGATTTAATTGCTTTTCAAGCTCCTCTATTCTTTTATCTAATTCTTCATCACTGAGACTGTCTAGCTTGTCCATCTTAACTTCTAGTTGATCAGGAGCATATCTGCCTCTCATCTTAATTGCTTTCTCTGTTCCATTCGCAATCGCATTAGGATCTTTAACCTTTGCCATCACTTTCCAGAAGTCTACAGCCACAAGATCTCCTGCTACATTCTTGTAATCTTTGTCCATAACTATTACATAATCATCTTTATCATACCCAAGCTTAGCCATAGCCTTTTCTACATCCTTCTTATCCATATCAATAGAAAATGTATACTGCTTAATATCAGTATGGTATAACAAATAATCAACTGCTTTGATAATCTTTTCTTCTGGAAGATACTTGTCCATTAATTCCTGCCATCCTTCACCCTCTTTAACCTCAGATGATCTAGCATAACTATCTGAATAACCTGCCTTAATCATAGCTTCATATCTGCTCATTCCCTTAAGCATATACTTGATTGTCAGCTTCTGTTTTTCAGTCTGCCTCCTTGCCATATAACAAATATAACACAAAATGTTACAATTAAACAAATTCGGAGGATAGCAGAGGTCTGTACTATATCAGACTATGCAAATAGAACATTCCTGCAAAGAGTGATCCTACTAATAAGAATCCCATTATGGTAAGGATCAGCCCCATACCTAACACTACAATAACACTCTCAATTCTTTCTGATGCTATTTCTTTCTCCATTCTCTTATATAATCCACAATTAAAGTAATTAAAAACCCTCCAAATAGAAATGCTCCTAATAAATATATAATGTTCATTTCTTCTTCCTCTCTATTTTAGCACTTGCTTCCTTCCAACTCTCAAAATCCCTTGCAAAATAATCATCTGTTATATCTTCTAGTTTTTTTATCAATTTCTTCTTTCGTTCAATGCTAAAAATATCCATTTCGTATATTTCCTGGATTATATATTCCAATAATTCCTTCACATCCTCACTATTAGTTTCAAATAAATCCAACCTAAACTCTCCTATTGTCTTTCCTTTCTTCTCCATATTACTTATTGTTTTAATTTAATAATTTAACACCCAACTGTTTCTCAACATCTTTTATAAACTCTTCCCTACACACATCAAAAGCGTCGCATATACAAGTTAGTAATAGCCCATCATCTATATCAACATACTGATTACCCTCTAACATAAAGTTTACTTCTTTCCTTGTCCCATCTTTTCTCTTGTAGCCAAGTTGATAATATATTCCGTCTTTAGTTTCTTTTTCTTTACAAAAATCTATTTCATATTCTATCTTCTCCATATTACTTATTGCTTAATTTAATTAGACCAAATATAATAACTCTTATATATTACTTCTGTAACATTTTCGTAACATATTTAGACTTATTATCTTCTAACACATGCTTCATTGCGATCTCAACATCTTCTTGTGTAACTTCTACAGGAGGTCTAGTTCTCTTCGCAATAGAAAGCAGTCCTGAAATAACATCATTTGTCTTGTAAAAACTATACATTCCCCTACCTGATCTAACAGGTTGAGGAAATATCTTAGCTTCATCTCTCCAGTAATTCAAAGATCCATTGCTAAACTTCTCTCTTTGTATATGTAAGAAATTAGCCATCTCTATTACTTCCCTTTGTGTCCATAAGTTTCTCATTTTGTTTAAGTCTATATATTAAATAATTCTAATCCTTGTACCCAGATAAATACCTGTTGATGTACAAAATAAAAAGTCGTATACACGCCTTCTATTAACGCCTTAAAGAGCTAACAGGCATCACCTTCTAGTGTCCAGATACAGGGATTAGAACTCAAGCTTCCTGTTACAGGTACTGCCCCAACCTGAGTGCAGTCCACTTGAGTCCTAGTCTCGGAGGATACCTATTCCATATCCCCCAATTATTAAAGAGCTATTACTTAACTTCCATCTGAGCATAAGCCCATTTGTAGTTACTTAACCATGTTGTACTTACATACCCTACATATTTAATTGCCTTACTCCTATCACTTCCTATTCCTAAATAATACTTCTCTACTCCAGTACATATCTCTCTTGCCATTGTCTCCATATCTGGATCATAGTTTCTATTCCCTCCCTTAAACCATCCATACCAATTAGTATTCTTATCTGTATTCTTACCCATACTAGACTCTGCTACTGATAAAGCTATTACAGTTCTTAATCCTTCATCAGAACAATTTTCCTCTAAAAGATTGAAGTACTCCTCTGTATATGCTCCTTTATAACTATCAAAAACAAAACTTCTTATAGCTTCTACCTGATCTGTCTTAGGTTTATACTCGTACTTATATGTAGCTTTTCCTTCCTCAACTACAACTTCCTGACCATTGACAACATCTCCCTCTCTTACCAAGTTACCAGCACCATCTACTCCAAGTTCTTTTACCTCTTCTTCTATTGTCTCTACTGCCTCTGCATCTTTAGCTTCACCACCAAGAAAGACTTTAACTCTCTCTCCGTATATGTTAGCCAATAAGAGAACTATTGTATAACCTACTGCTACCACAAAGGCTCTCCTGAATATAACCTCTCCCCTTCTCTGTCCATCTAATAGATTCCAATCTTTCCAGAATCTAAGATCTATCTTCTTGACCTTATCTGTTAAGTTAAAATTCTTCATTCCTCTAAAGAATTAATTTATATATGAATACATCATACTATACTCTTGACTACCTTGTCAAGTATATATA
>JGI10211J34971_10005000_pt1 | contig 10422 bp, 9 predicted proteins | sample Etolagsediment_FD_34971 | JGI IMG/M metagenome (IMG submission 34971)
AGTTCTGAATAGAGTTTTTGCTCCAAGGAGTCAAAAGGTTTTTGTAAAGCACTCAAGATAGAATCAAACTGTTCAAGCTTTGGCTCTAACGTTTTCATAACTTCAGCTTTAGCTTCAGACTCACCTTGCCTAGAACCTTCTTCTTGGCCCTTTGCTAAACCTTCCTCGTAACCTTTTTGAAAAGCTTTATCGTAAGCTTCTTGTTTTAATAGTTCTGCCTGTTGCTGCAATCTTGGTTGCAACTCTTTCTGCATTTCTGCATAAACCTTATCAGAAATATCTTCTGAAATAGAATCATCATCACTTTCAAAGTTGGAAAGCATCCAAGGTTCAATATTAGGGGAGTCCAGTTCTGAAGATTGAACTAGCTTTGTCACACCAGGCTCATCTTCTTTGAAGGAAGATTCTGTGTGAAGTGGTTGTTTACTCACTTACACAAACTCCTCACCACCACCTGGCATCATAATTTTCTCTTCATCCGCTAAGCGACGAACAGTCTGGATAATGGTACGTTGTGCATCTTCCACCGCACTAAGTTTAACTGGCCCGCCAGTCTCAAGATCATCACGCATAATATCTGCCTGACGTTTAGAAAGGTTAGATAGGAACTTCTCTTTAATTTCAGTGTCAGCGCCTTTAAGAGCGACAATAAGCACGTCACTTGGTACCTCTGCAACAATTGCTTGGATACCTCTATCATCAATACCACCGATATCATCAAAGACAAACATTTTATCTTGAATGGCTTTACTCACATCATCATGCTCTATAGCGATATCATCTAGAATTCTAGAATCTACACCACCACCAACTAAGTTTAAAATTTCAGCCGCTCGCTTCTCACCACCAATTGTGGCTAATTTACCACCTTCACCATCGCTTGAAGCATTTTCTAGTACATCGTTTAAGTCAAAAAGTGCTCGAGGTTGAATAGTTGTTAATGTAGCGATTCGATAAATAACTTCAGCTTGAAATCTTTCAGGGATACCTCTCAGAACTTCAGCTGCTTGATCCGAATCAAAATACGATAATACAATAGCTACTACCTGAGGGTGTTCATTACGTAACATATTTGAAATAGTTGATGGGTGTTGCCATTTAAGCGCTTCAAGACCTTTAACTTGATCACCAAGTAANGCGGCATCCATAAGATGACCGCCGCCATCTCCGAGAGCATCAGCCATTAACGATTGAGCATATTCACTAGGGTCAACACCAAGAGCATCNTCACCAAGTTCATCTAAAAAAGAGCGCATGACAGAATGAATATCACCGTGCGATACATTTTCTACCGANGTCATTGCTGAACCAATCTGTTGNACTTCTCTGGGATTAAGATGCTTTAAAACTTTGGCAGCTGANTCTTTACCTAAAGAAAGCAACAAAATTGCCGCCTTATCAAGTTTTGAGATATTTTTATCTTCACCCATTTCTTCAATTGCTGATTCAGGCATACTATTCTCCAGACATCCACTGCTTAATAACATGAGCAGCGACTTTTGGATCCGCTGCTACAATGGCTCTAACTTTCTCTAATAATTCGTGTTCAGCTTGTGATTCAGCTTCCGATTGAACTGCAGTCTGCTCAACCTCTTCATTCATTTGTTCTAGAGCCTTAGAAATTTCATCTACATTTTCTAACTCTTCCTCTTCCTCAGGAACATCTTCTGGGTACTCAAGATACGTTTCCTCTTTTTTCGAAAGATCTCTTAGCATTGGACGAATTACACCAAAGATAATAATTAAGACTGCTAAGCCTGCTAACACTTGTTTAATTAAATTCCAGAACCATGATTCTTGCCAAATTGGGGCAGTTTCTAACTCTTCTGTAGGTGCCACAACAAAGGAAGCGTTCACCACACTCAAAGTATCTCCACGAGTTTCATCCAAACCGACTGTATCACTTACCAATCTCCTGTAACGAAGCAACTCTGCTTCATCCAACGGTTGACGGACAATCAAACCCTCTTCATCTAAACTAATCTTGTCGTCTAAAACGACAGCTACAGACAATCTGCGAATATTACCTACTGAATTTTTGATATGGCTAACGGTTCTATCTAATTCATAGTTTTTAGTTTTCTTCTCACTTGAGCTTTTTAAGTTAGGATCGCCTTCTGGGTTATAACCTTGTTCAGGAGCTAAGCCAGCTCTAGGAGGCTGATTAGTTAAAGCACCAGGAATTCCAGCGGGGCCTTGATTACGATTAATCTCTTTAACTTCTTGTTCAGAACGAATGGCTTCTGGGTCAGGTTCATAGTTTTCACGAGTTTGTTCCTGCTGTGTGAAATCTAATTCTGCAGTGACTTGCGCTCTTACTTTATTATCCCCACCGACAATTGGTGCTAATAACTTAACAATACGACTAGAAAGGGTTTCTTCGACTTGGCGAGTATAATCTAACTGTTTCATGCTCATATTCAGCATGCCAGTATTTGAAGTAGAACCGGTTAAGAGGTTTCCGTGCTGATCCACAACCGTAACAGACTTAGCTTCCATATTAGGGATGCTAGATGCTACCAAGTATACAACTGCACTGACCTGTTCTTCATTGAGGGTTCTACCAGGGTAAAGCTTCACGACAACGGAAGCAGAAGGTTTTTGTTGCTTTCTTACAAAAACAGAGCGTTTAGGCAAACCCAACATAACACGTGCAGATTTTACGGAATTAATCGATGAAACAGACTTGGCTAGCTCACCCTCTAAAGCTCTGTGATATCGAGTAGTCTCTTTAAACTGAGATATTCCAAAACCTTGCTCAACATCTAAGAGCTGGTAACCTGTTGCAGCTTGTTTTGGATAACCGGCTGCCGCAAGCTTAAGGCGCAATGAATGAACTTTATCAGTAGGGACTAAAATACCACCACTACCTTGATCAATCTTATATTTAACGCCATCCTGCTCAAGAGTCTGCACAATCTCATTCATATCTTTGGCATCAACACTGCCAAAAAGAAGAGTGTATGGGGTACTTTGTGACCACAAAACAATACCGACAACTAATGCCAGGGATGCAGCTAGAGCAATAACCAGGCTTACTTGTTTGGCTACAGAGAGGGAGGTAAGATTATTTAACAGCGTAGACCCGGCTCCTGTAGGAGGCTGGGTATTTAATGAATTGTCGATAGACGCTTGCTGTTCGGCCATTGTAAAATCTTCTTGTCTTTAAAATTAATGCAGTAAAGCCAGAAAATCATTTCCTAGCTATTTATTCACTACAAAGGCATGTTAATTACTGACTTATAGGCTTCAACTAGCTTGTTTCTGACCTGTGTCATGGCCTGAAAAGATAAACTTGCCTTTTGAGCTTGAAGCATAACTTCAGATAATTCTATATCTAAATCACCTTGTTCAAATGCTTTTTTCATATCACCTGATTTATGCTGTTCACGATTAACCGATTGAACAGATTCAGCTAACAAATCGGCAAAATTAGCCGCTTTATCTTGACCACTTTCAGCTGTTTCAGTGACATCAGCAACCGGTTTAGATTCTGCTTGAGCAGCTAAAGATCGCATTTGTAACATTAAACTTTGTGTATCAATTGGGTCCATCTGTATCGTCAACTCCAAATAGGCTATAAGACTATTTCAACTAATTCTAAAGAATGTGATTTATTATCACATAGTTCTGTTAGTCTTTCAGCAATTGATATGCCACTTTTCTGTCAAAAAACCAACAAACTACTAAACTATTCGTTATCTTAGCCGATAAAGGGTCTTTTTAAGGAACATCAACACCTTGCTCTTTTAATTTAGCTATCTTATAACGTAGAGTTCTCGGGCTAATATTCAGCGCTTCAGCCGTTTTTTGCCTATGCCCTGAGTTCTGGCGTAAAGTTTCCAAAATAAGCTGAGTCTCCCTTGCCTTTAAGTCCATTGGTAACTCTATAGGTTTAAAATCTGTATTATCCTGCACTGAAACTTCTTCAGAAGCGTCTTCAACTTGAGACTTCTCATCATTATTGAGTGCCGTATTTTCCTCAGGAGACGCTACTGTTAGATGAACATCAAAACCATCATCTAATAAAATATTTTCTTCTTTTATAGTGTCACCCGACATCATAACTAAAGCACGTTGAATCACATTATCAAGTTCACGAATATTACCAGGCCAGGTATATTGTATTAAACGCTTCATTGCTGGCGCTGAAATCATAGGCTGCACTCTAGATGTACCGCAGTGCCTCTGAATCAAGCGCTCAGCTATAGCAGCAATGTCCCGCTGACGCTCCCTAAGTGGTGGTAACATCATTGGAAAAACGTTAAGTCGATAAAACAAATCATCCCTAAAAGCACCATCAGAAATTGCTTGTTTCATGTCTATATTAGAAGCACTTAAAACTCGGACATCTAGCTCTACAACCTTAGTACTGCCTATTCTTTCAACCTCTTTCTCTTGCAAGACACGCAATAATTTGGCTTGCAAATCGGGCTTCATCTCACCAATCTCATCTAGAAAGATTGTACCTTGTTGTGCTTGTTCAAACTTGCCTGGCATTGCCTTAGCCGCACCTGTAAAAGCCCCTTTCTCATAACCGAACAACATCGCTTCCAACATGCTTTCAGGGATAGCTGCACAATTAATCGCAACAAAAGGCTGCTTGGCTCGAGGAGACTGCATGTGAATATAACGTGCTAAAACCTCTTTACCTGTCCCGCTTTCTCCACTAATTAAAACACTCGCCTCACTTTCAGCTACTTTTTTAGCCATATTTTTTAGCTGTTGTGTAGCTGGGTCGGCAACAATAAAGTCATCCTCACTTGAAGCATCACGATTAAAATAAACCTTGGCCTTTTCAACCAATACATTCGCTTCGAACGGTTTGACAATATAATCAACCGCTCCCGCTTTCATTGCATCAACAGCTTGCTCAATTGTCCCGTACGCAGTCATTAAAACAATTGGTAGATAAGGTTTAATGGCTCTAATTCTCATCATTAAAGCATAGCCATCCATACCATCCATACGAATATCACTGAACACCATACCGATCTCATCATCCAGCGCATGCAAAGCTTCTTCAGCACTACTTACACTAATAATTTCAAAACCGTTTAGGCTTAAAGTATCAACCAAGGCTTCTTGTAGCTCAGAATCATCTTCTACTACCAAAATTTTAGCAATACTCATGCAAATTCCTTTCTAGATGTTAACGGTAGACGCAAACCAAATTGCGTGCCATACCCTACTATCGACTTGACCCAAATCTCACCATTATGCGCTTCTGCAATCGCTCTAACCACAGCTAAACCTAAACCTGTACCTTTTGCTCGGCTTGTATAAAATGGCTCAAATATTTTTTCAAGATGCTCTGAACTAATGCCTGGGCCTTTATCACTTACAACCAAATCAACCTTTTCATCTGATATTTTGTTTACAGTCACTTCAATCTCAGCGGAACTTCCCACCACATCAATTGCATTTCCAACTAGATTTTGTAAAGCGGTCAAAAGAGCATCTTTATCCCCTGTAATAACCAGGCCTGGTACAAAAGCATTAAACCGAATAGTGCTCTGAGATTGATTAACTTGCGCTTCTACACCCTGTTCAAGACTCGCCATTAGAGCATCGATCAAAATCTCTTTTTCACTGCCTTTTCCGCCCTTTGCATACTGCAGCATATCTTTGACTAGAGCCTCGAGGTGATTAAGACTATTAAGCGCTTTGCCTACAAATCTTTCACGCTTGTCATCATCAAGATGTTCAGAGTTCATTTGCGAAACATAAAGGAGAGCAGAAGAGAGAGGTGTTCGTATTTGATGAGCTAAAGAAGCCGCCATTTCACCCATAGACTGCAATCTTTGGTGACGATTAACATGTTCTTGTAATTGTCTTGCGGAAGTGACATTTTGTATTAACAGTGTGCGATTTAAGTCATTATCTGCAGGAGTTTCAGATAATTGATAAACGGAACCGTCATGCCTAATTAACTCTCCTGCATCGTTAGTACTTAGAAACACGTTCATGATAACGATTTTCCAATCACGCCCAACCGCATCAGCGCCTAAGATTTCTTGAGCACTCGGATTCATTTCAACTATTCGGTTTTGTTTGTCTAAACCAATAACTCCTGCTGGCAGTAAATCTAGCAAGCGACTTAGTTTGTCAGCAACTTGTTTCTTTTCTTGATCACTTTCAGCAAGTTGTTTTTGTAAATGCGATGCTTGGGCTTGTAAGGAGTCATATGAAGAGGTAAGTTGCATTGACGTTTGATTAAACAAATTAAAAGCATCTTCCAACTCTTTTAAACGCGCTTGCTCTTCAATGTTTATCAAAATAACTCACCTACAACCCATTAAGTTAAATCATACTTACGAATTTTTTCTACTAAAGTAGTTCTATTCGTCTGCAACAATTTGGCTGCTTGGGAAACATTACCATCTGTTTGAGATAAAGCCTTTTGAATCAGCTGGACTTCCATTTCAACTAAATAAGACTTTAAGTCTAAACCTTCATCTAGATTTGGTGCCGCCATTGACAAATCTGATGCACCTGTAGCAGCTTCTTGAATAGGAGCATTACTGCTCTCGGCATCATTATTTTCAGTCTCTGATGCCACTAATTTAACCGTTTCATCACCAGGTTCACTAGGGTCTTCTGTAACTGTAGCAACAATCAATTCTGCATCATCAGGCAAGTCAATCTGATATTTTGCCGGCAAGTCATCATAATCAACTGGTAATCCTGGGAATAAGATTGATAGGCGTTCAGACAGATTACCTAACTCTCGAACATTGCCTGGCCAAGGGTAGTTTTGTAATGCAATCAATGCTTTTTCAGAAAACGTAGGAATTTTACGGCCATTTTCTTGAATACGTTTTAGCATAAATTCTAAAAGTTCAACAATATCTTCTGGACGCTCCCTTAAGGAAGGCATTTCAATTGGAAACACGTTTAAACGATAGAACAAATCTTCACGAAAATCACCAGCCGCAATACTATCTTCTAGATTTCTATGTGTCGCCGCAATAACACGCACATCACACTCAAAACTTTTATTACCGCCAACTCTCTCATAAATACGTTCTTGTAAAACACGCAACAGCTTCACCTGCATGGGCAAAGGCATATCACCAATTTCATCTAAGAAAATTGAACCTTTTTCAGCCATCTCAAAACGACCTTTACGGGCAGTAATAGCGCCTGTAAACGCACCTTTTTCGTGACCAAAAAGCTCACTTTCAAGAAGTTCTGCTGGAATTGCACCACAGTTAATAGGAATAAAAGCCCTGCTATTACGATCGGATAAATTATGAAGAGCTTGAGCTACAACCTCTTTACCGGTCCCTGACTCACCTAAAATCAGAACACTAGCATCGGTTTGAGCTACTTGGAGGATTAGTTTTTTAACTTGTTGCATCGCTGGGCCACTGCCAACGAGTGAAGTAAAAATTTCTTGAGACATCTAGTCGCCGTTTAATTGTTTAACACCTAGGTACCCTTTATATACAGGTTTTTCAGCGATGTCAAAAATTTGGCAACTTTTTTTGTAGGTTTATTCTTTTATTTCAAGTATTGCTTAACTTGAGATAAGTTTTTTGCAAGGTCATGGTGGGATGAATTTAATTTTTGTTGAGAAGTTTCAACTAAGCTAATTAACGCCTCATTATCTTGATTTAACTGCTTTTCAATAGGTTTCAAATCATTGCCAAAAGTTTTTAAGGCTTTTTGCAGCAGTGCATCCCACGTAGTGTCTAACGCCTGTAATTCACTCCACTTTTCATCTTGGGCTAAATACAAGCGTTGTTGTGAAATGGTCAAAAGCTGTAACTTAGTAAAGTCTAACGAAGCAGTATCCACTAAATACTGCCCATTTTTTCTAACTGCTCTTTACTCACACGTTTAATGTTATCTGGCATCGCTTTCCACGCTTCTGCAATAGGTTTAATTAAATCAATCACCTCATCAATCAACGCCACATCATTTTTACTGCTAGCCTGAAAAGTTTTTTTATAGCAATAGTCGTATAAATTACCAAAATTTTCTGCTGCATTTTTGCCTTTTTCATAATCAACACCCGCTTGCAAAGCGGCAATGATTGATAAGGCTTTATTTAGGTGTTCCGCTTTTTTTTCAAAGTTTTTTTGCTCAATAAAAATTTTACCTAAATTGAGGTTTTTTAAAGCACCATCGTACAAAAGCTCCACGAGTTTATGTGGACTGGCTTCTGACACTGCAGACTCTACTGCGGTATTAGAATAAGCTTTTGCAAAATTATTTCTCATTGCCATATTCATTTCATTCTTCCTTAATGACTAAATTAATGCTTAATTATTGTTATTACTAAATTGAGCGGTCAACTGATCTCTGGTTGCTTGAGCACTGGACATAATCGATTGCAACATGGAGAACTGAAGTCTGTACTTCAATTCCATTCTTTCGTAACGTGCATCAATTTCTTTAGATTTATCTTCAAACTCATCTGTTTTATTAATTAATGAATCCATTCTCTGGCTAATTAAACCTGTTTCATTGGTAAAGAAATCATCAATGGTTTCTTGAATACGACTTGCAAAACCTTGCGCAAAACCAAAAGAGACAGAGGTTCCAGGGTTACCGAGCACTTCAAATGATAACCCTCGCATAGACTCATCACCATCATTCGCAACAGCAAAGTCTGAAATATTCACTTTACGGCCATCTTCAGTATCAGCATAAGCCCCTAAACTTAATACTCCGCCAGATTCAGTGGTAATGGTTCCATCTACATTTAAACCCGTTGCAGATGCTGTACCAACATTTGTTAAATTCATATTAATCGATGAATTAACGCCATAACGATCAGACTGCAATACAATTTGGTTTGATGCATTCACATAAGCCGATACTCTTGCGCCTTCTGCGGCAATGTCACTGTTGTTATTAATCGTATTCATCACCTCTAAAGCATAACTTTGTAAATCAGAAGTATCTGTTGGTGCATTTAAGGTGACCGTTGTTGACCCATCGACAGAAACATCAAAAGTCCCTCCTGGTACCGGAGAAAATGTCCACTCGCCTTTGGTGGCTGCCTGGGTGACATCAATCGTGTAATTTCCACTCACCGTTTTGTCTGAAGCATCAATAAAACTCACCAATGCACTATCAGAGGTACCACCTTTTGAAAACAGACTGGCTACTGAATCTAGATTGTTTTGTAAAACGCCCTGAAAAACAGTCTCATCAATATTGAGAGTACCCTCTCTATCAAAGCTTAAACCCGCAAAAGCTAGGGCATTAAAAGACGGGTCAAGCTCATCTATCGCTCCAGACATTGAAGATTTAACTTGATCTCTAACCGTTCTGAGCACCGAGTTTCCTGCTAAATCGCCATAAAACTCATATTCACCCGTTGCTAACTCTTCCTCAGTTAAGCTAGAAGCATCATAACTGCCTAACTCATCTAAAATGGTTTGCAATTGATTATAAACATCCACAAAACTTCGGATTGTATCTTCAACAACATCTGTAGCAGGGTTAACGGTTAACGTATTTACGGTTCCTATTGAAGCTGAATTAAGCTGAAACTGAATCCCTTCAACCACATTATCAAACGTATTGGTTGAACTTGAAATTTCAAGGCCGTTTAACTCCAGCACAGCATCTTTTGCTTCAGAGGTCACCGTATAACTCGCTGGATCGCTGCCGTCAGGCAAGCCCGCTGCATTACCTGCTGCAAAAACAATCTCACCAGCTGCGCCAGACACCTGAGAAGACAGCATCATACGATACCCTGTCCCATCATTTACCACAGAAGCGTTTACACCCAAGTCATTATTGTTTATATACTGTTTTAATCCCTCAACCGTGCCATTGCTGGCATCTAAAGTAATCGTATGAGTTTGCCCATTAACCGTAAATTCAAAATTACCCGTATCAGCAATCAAACTTTCAGGAGAAGCAAACGTCTGGGCTAATACAACAGAGTGGGTTTGAGCTAATTGTTTTGATTCAATTTGATAAACACCAGCAGAAGCACTACTTTGTGCAGTCGCTGTGACAATAGCGTCATTAGAAGATTCAGCAGATAACTGTCTAAAAAGGTCTGGAGACGTCAAATCGGTTACATAAGTTTGGAACGCATTCAAGTTAGTTTCTAAATACTTTAACCCACTTAATTCAGTATTCACTTTTTCAGTGTTTCGCTCCAAACTAGCACGTTTAGTTGCAACGTCTGCTTCGGCAAGCACCTTTGACATATTTCCAATATCAAAGGTACTATTTGTAAGTGAGTTTACAAGTGTAGAACCAATTTCGTTTGCCATTCTCTGCCCCTTTGTTGCCTATCTTTTAGTAAAAGCCATTACCATGCCACTTTGTAATGAAACTTTAAAAAGCAACAACTATTAATGTAGTAATTATATTATCGGCAATTTTAGAAGAAACTTAAATAAAAAAAGCGGCTAAAAAGCCGCTAAACACACAAGGGAAATGGTACCA
>JGI10211J34971_10005003_pt1 | contig 10418 bp, 2 predicted proteins | sample Etolagsediment_FD_34971 | JGI IMG/M metagenome (IMG submission 34971)
GACTTTACATCTGAAATAGTGCGATTATTAATATCAGTGATAAATCTTGAATTGTCAAGAACTCCATTAAATTTAAGTCTCTCACCAAATACAAAATCACCTTGCTTGCTATATGTGGTAAGTGCTGTCCCTGCATTTACATCATATCTAAGGAAAGCACTAGCTCCACTTTGCTCTCCCTCAATATGAATTGAATTTGAAGCATCTAACGTGACACTGACATTTATATCAATATCAGTGTATGTTTGAAGATCAAATAAAGAAAGATCCCATTGATTAATTTGAGGTGTTGAAGTATTGTATGATCCAGATTCTAAAGCAAAATCATAAACTCTTGCAAGACCGATTTCTGAACCAGGTGCTTCTGTAGCACTACTTCCTACTCTTTGATTTCTTAAACTTAAAACTGTAGTTGTATTAAAACCAACAACAGGTGAACCATTAACGTTATTAACAGTAAACGTGGGACCAAACGCAAAATTTACTGCTTGATTTTCAACCAAACGAGTGGTTCTAGGTTTTATAACATCGATAAGAGAAGGTGTTCTTACATCAACTTCAAACCCCTTCACATACGCTTTACCAGGAGATACTTTATAAACCATCAAATCATCACTAGGAACGTTTCCTTGTTGTGTGACTTGTCCTGGTTCGTAAATTCCTCTATTTCCTTGTTGATTATTTAAACTTTCTTTGACTGTGGTGACAAATTCTTTAATGTAGTAGTCTCCTGACTCATCAAATGTTCTTTTTGCTAACTCATCACCTATAAGGTTATATTTTGTATCATTTGATTTTCTTCTAAGATTGCCATTTTGAATTTCAGCAAGTTGAATGAAATTCTCTGTATTGTAATCACCATAATCCTTCGTTGATAATACTGCAGTTATGTTTAATCTATCTGCACCAGGAGCTGAATAATTATTAAAACCAGAAGCATTATCTGTAAGTTGTGGATCTGTGTCTGAGGTAATAATTTGTTCCCTTATGGTCAAACCAATCCTAAAACTAGGATCTGTGCCATATTGATCAAGAATAATCAGTTGACTAGGAACAGTTACAAAATATCCACGAATGAAAAACACACCTTCAGATAAAACAAACGCTGATCCTGTTTGAGCAGCATCCTCCACAACAGTGTTAGCAAAACCTTCACCAGCAGCAATAAATGTTGTTGCAAAAGAAATAGATTCTTCAGTTTCTAGAACTTCATTATCGAAAAATTCTTCAGTAGAATCATCAGTTGTGCTTGAATTGACATAATTTATGTAAAGTGTATAGTTTCCTTTGGTAGATTCTGCGTTGGTGATGTATGTGACAACCTCAGCAGTAATGCCAGAAGTTCTTCCTACAATTCTTTTACCTAAAAGTTGATCAAGATAAATCTCAACAGGAATCCCTAAAAATTCTGGTTGAATTTGTATAGCATGAAAAAGTGAATTATATGTTTGAGCACCAGGTATAATAACAGACCCTTCCTTAAAGATGTTCGTTCCCATCTTTTCAATCTGATCCTGAAGGATAGATTGAAGGTTGTTTAATTCTCTCGCCTGAATAGGATAGGCAGGTTTAAAAAGCACCTTGTAGTAGTTGCTACGAGGATCAAAGTCGTCAAAATAAGGAGCAACATTGAGGTTAGTTTCCTGTGGCATAATTCTTTAGAACTGCAAGATAATCTTTACGTCTTCTTTCTGTGAGGATGACCTTGTAACTGAAGGTCTGTTGTCAACGTGGATAATGTTTCCAGAATACTTCTTAGACTCTGGTTGTGCCACTCCCTGAACAAAACTCTGACCAAGAAAGTATGTACGACTATTTATTACCGTACTTATACCTGGAGAAGTGCTAGTTCCAAAGTTTGTATCAATGCCTAAAGTGACTGAACCGCCTACGATATCAAGCGTTCCTCCTGTGGCAGGATCTCCTGTAAATCTTAGTGTTTCAAAACCATATGTTGGATTTGAATTCAGAGTACCATCTGAGTTAAAACCAGCATTGGTTCTGTCTTGCCAATATTTAAGAACACCAGTAAGTTGATCATAAGAAATAACTCTACCAACAGCGGTAGAACCAACACCTACCGTTTGTGTAACTTCCGAATCGGGTGTAAATGTCGCTGTCGTGTATTCATCACCACCACTAGTTAGTTTTAGAGCGTAAACAGCACTTGCTTTATCTTTAGATAGAATTGCATTTGAATCGTTATCTAGCGGATTTTCAATTAATCCAACCCTAGCAAATTCATTACCAGTGATAAAATCTGGATTTTCGGTATCATTTTCAAATCTGGCATATGTTAGAACATTATAAGCACCAAGTTCACGGTAAATATCAGCACCGTGACCACCATTTGGTGGAACGATTACATTGAACACTGGTGCCGTTGTTCCAGTAGGAACCCCACCTGCTTCTAGATCAACGGTTCCAAACGTATAGTTAGAACCACCGTTTGATACTGTTACTGATTCAATTTTAGCATCATTATTAACAACAACAGTTGCTTCTGCACCTCTCCCATCACCTTCAATGGGAACTCTAGTATATGTTCTTGCTGTTCCTAATCCTACACCACGCCCTCTAACTGTAACAATCTTTAACTGACCACTTGTAGATGCATTTTGTCTTACTGGTGCATCATCAGTGCTAGTGGACCAATTATTGGGAACAGGGATATAATCTGTTGAATCAAATTTGATTGCTTGACTGGGTTTGATAGTGTAAAGATATTTCCAAATATATCCGTCACCACTGCTGCCTGCTGCTCTTGGTTCTAAATCAGTGAAAGTGGGTTCATCAAGTGATGGTCCGCCTTGATATGCATTTTCAGGGGTAGCATTATTAAAGAGACAAATATAAACTCTATAATCAGAATTCATTACATAAAAATTAGCATCATAGATATCAAATGCACCAGATGGTTGCGAAGGATTATCTCTGTTAATATCATTTCTCCACATATCGTATGTGGTTCCTGATGACCAAGTTACTTTTCTAATGACTTGACTTACGTCGCTGCTTGAAATCTTTTTCATAGCAAGCATCGTGTCCCAATAATCATTGGACTGATTCAAATTATCCTTCGGAGAGGGAGGATTCGTATTCCAGTCCGACTGATAATCAGATGCATTGGGAAGACCAATAAAAGTATAATAAGAATTTGATGATGACTGAACGCCAGCAACAAAATTCTTAGCATTCAAAATTCTTAATTGATCAGTAATTATCGCTGCCATTTTATTAGGACTTTTTTGTTATTTATAGGTATTATGTGAGGGCATTAGGGTATACCGAAATGGTTGAGTACATTCCCGAATGTATGGTACACTGATAAACAAGTGTATTTGGAGCATTCAATGGAACTTCAATTCTGGTCGTTACAGAACTAGCACTTGAACGATAGGTGCTTACTCCGGCAGTCCATTCAACACCACCAGCAGATTCTCTGATTTGAAGTGGATGAGAATTAGGTGTGGTGTTTTCAATTTCATAAACACCACCTCTTTGAAAATAAAGATATGGATTATTTCTGTTACCAGATGTGATACCAATACCAGTAAAGGTATAGATGGGGTTAGCACCTGATATTGACCATCTTTGGTCTGTAACGTATGATCCATTACCACGCATGGAACCTGCAAATCCAACTTCAAAGTCACCTCCAATAAAAATATTATTGGTAACAGTAACAGCAACACCAGAAGAGCTGAATGTTGAAATACCAGTGACTTCTAATGTGTTTGCTCTTAATTCTGCAGTTGATGCGATAGCAGTAGATGTGATTGTGGTAATACCAGAATCAGTTGTTAGTGTAACATTATCACCCGCTTTAATCAAAGTAGTGATTCCAGTAAGATTTACGCCACTTCCAACAAAAGAAGTGGCAGTCACAACACCAGTTGAATTTAATGATGCTACGGTGGATACGCCAGAAACATTAAGTGAATTTGTTCTAACATTACTGGTATTTGCCATACCAGTAAGATTGGATCCATCACCAAAATAAGTCGCACCAGTTACAATGCCTAATGTTGATACGCCAGTAACAACTAAAGTATCTGCCCTCACATTTGCTGTAGATCCAGCAGAAACTTGAACCGATCCGTATGCTGTAGAAATACTAACATTAGTTCCAGCAGTAATCTGGGTTACAACGCCAACAAAAAGTGAAGTGCCATCACCGATGACACCATAAACCTCATCAAAATTGTCATTAATCTTACCAGCGCCCGTTAATAAAGTATCGCCAGTTCCGTCATTGGGGGAGCTACCTGTTCCAATGCCTTGTTTTGCCATTTCCTACAGCTCTTTTTCGTAAAAATATTTAGGATACATAATTATTGAATTTCAATGGATTGAATCTGGTGACCAATCCTGAGGTGTTGATACCTGCATATCCCTTTTCACCATAGAAGTTGAATGACTTGGTATTTGTGCCTCTACTTACACCTATCTGACCCCAACTGAATCTACCGAAGTTGTGTGAAGTACTAATTCCACCTTGATAGACTGTAAACACTTGACTGTCAAACGTGAATTGTGTGGAGTCAAATGTAATTGTTGTGGTTCCAAACGATACGGTGCTAATTGAACCGACATTAGAGAAGATTCTTCTAACCGATGTCGTGCCTACACCTGTAACATTAACTTGAAGTGTTTGAACATCCTCAACTTGATATACACAATCACAGAATGTGGTAGTGATACCAAGAACCGTTACATTATCATTGTAAAGACTTTCAAGTGTTCCAGCAGCAGGTGTTCCAAGTCCTATGTTGGAATTATAAATTGTGAAATAATCACCAGTTGAAATCCCACTGACAGTAACCGCAGTTCCAACCAAATCAGTATCACGCATATCAGAATCAACTGGAATGTAGAAGTCAAAGATGACTTGAGTTTGTGTTCCAAGACCTGCAGTGAATGTGGTTGTTCCAAATCCAACAATAATGCCATGATCGCCCGTGTAAGTATTAACGGACATATCTTCTTCGGTTAATGTGGGTGTTTGAATCAATGTTACGGGTGGTGCAGTATAAGTATATCCAGTGCCAGGTGTAATAACAGAAGCAGAAACTAATGTTCCAGAAGCATTAAGCGTTCCGATACCAGTTGCTGCTTGTGTGTTACCAAGTCCAATAGGTGCGGCAACTTTAATTGATACGGTAGAAAGACCACTATATCCTTGACCAACATTAGTAATACCAAAGGATGAAACACCACCATCAGCACCGATAATTGCAGTAACAGTGGCACCAACCAAGGTGTCCTGTGAGTTGATGTTTATTTTATTCTGGAAGGTTCTTAGATTTTGCTCATTGTCAGCATCAAATAGTGGTCTAACTGTATCAACGTGAATAATAGTCGTGCCGACACCAACAGGTTGAGTTAAGTATGATGCTGGAAAGATAGAAGGTTCATATGCTTCTCTATCTTTGCCAATTTTGTCACCATTTATAATCTTGTCAACAGTTTGCTTACACCAGGTAACTGGTCTTTCTAAAGTAGTATCTGTTGTTACTCCAGGTTGTGTATATGAAACAGTTTCAACGGTATCAAGTGTATTGATACCAACAATGGTTCTGGGAACTTGATCAAGTGTGATATTTTGTCCTTTTTCAGGATTATTATTAAGTTCTAGTGTGTCGCCAACTTTTACAGTTTTTAAAACTTCTGTAAACTTCACATCAACAGAACCAGCACCCTTGTAGAACAGAATTTTGGATGTATCCCCTATTTGTCCTCCTCCAACGGGACCCTTAGGCGCTTCACTAAATGTAATTACACTACCACCACTGAATGTAAATCCTTCATTTGGTTTTTGAAGAATATCATTGATGAATACCAGAAGAGTTTGTTCAACTTCAATGTTTGAACCAACTGCTGCCTTAATAGAAACGACTTCTTCATTAATGGTGAGTCTAAAAGACTTCGTAGATCCATCAAACTGAGAATCAAGTCTATCGAATACTTGGAATTCACCAATAGACCAAGCGTTAAACTGATCAGAATAAGTGTCCTCAACTCTTATCTGAAATTCATCATATGTTAATGATGTGTTTGTGGGTATACCTGTTGTTCCACCTATAGCAACAGTTAAAACATCACCGTCACGATATCCATATCCCTGATTTCTGATTTCAAAGTCAATAACACTTGAACCTTGACCCACAACTATATCAACAGTCGCTTCTCTTCCATTTGAAGAAGGACTTTCTGAACTGTAGATTAATGGGACGTTGCTATAACTAAGTGGTGAATCAAATACGACCACAGGTGCATTAGTAAATGTATAACCTGTTCCAGGGTTTGTAATTGCAACACTAACAACGTGTCCGTTCTGAACGACAGCAGTGCCAATATTTTCAATATTAGGAAGAACACCACTAAATGTTTGAACACCAACATTATAAACAGTATTAAGTCCAACTCTGTATCCAGAACCACTGTTGCCAATACTGATTGATGAAACTGTGCCAGCAGCAGAGATAACTGCGGTTCCCCCAGCGGAGACTAGTGGTTGATATCCAAATCCCTCAGTTGATCCAACAGAAATAAATCTACCACCAACCGGAAGTGAGGATCTATTAGGATCATATCCTTGTGTTACTGCTTCTCCAGAGAATACAATAGAACTAATTCCAGAATTTTCAATTACTTCATAATCTCCATCATATGCTTGAACACCCTGGTTGACCTGATAGATTCCATTTATAAGTACAACTGTGCTAGTGTCAATGCCAGTTACATTGTTGCCATCATTTTGTAATGTGTATGTCTTTCCAACACCAGTAAATCTATCTGAGATGTCATCGAAGACATAGTTGCCGTGATAGGTTTCTTCAGTCGTGCCTACAGCAGCACGTTTCATAAATGTTCTACCTTGAAACTTAGAACTGGTTGTAATACCAGTCCAGTCTCTAGCACTAGGGTCACCTGTAGTTGTACTAAGAGGTATATTACCAAATGGTGCGGAAATAAAATTGATTGAATTATCTCTTATATCATAATTACCAGTAAATTTTGTTATGGTTGCACCAGTGGTGTGAACTCCTATTGCTGAACCTAGAGCTGCTCTTTCAACTGATACTGAAACTGTATTGCCAATTCCAGTACCTTGTATTATCATAAACTCATCATCGACTTTGATAATATCACCAGCGATAAATGATGTAATTCCGGTCGTGTTAAATCTAGTTTCAAAATTAATATCTTGATCTAAAGTTGTGGTCAAATCAGTTTGAGCAACCGGTGACTGAATAATATTATCAATTGCCACAATTGCTTTAGCATTCTGATTAATTGAATTGATAGCATGTGATAATCCAATTCCTACACCAGAGAATCCAATAGATACAGGTGTTTCGGCAAGAGCGTTTTCGGCACTTGAAGCTAACCTGATTTTTGCTTCATCGTCTTTAATAACAAATACATTAGTTGGAAGTAATGTTGTAGCACCGACTCCTGGGAAAGTGGTAGAGTCAATTCTGATTGCCATCGTGGAACCGGTTCCAGGATTGCTATATTTGACTTGTTCACCACTTACAAAGAAGTGATTGGGAATTGTAATTGTATTATTTGATACATCAACAATTGAAGAATTGTTACCTTCAAATACTCTTCTGAAGATATTGTCACCATCGTGTTTTAGTTCAAATTGTGTCTTAACATCAAGTAATGTTCCTTGATAATCACGGTGATCTGCGGTAACTTGAACATTATCAATGTCTATGACTCCAGATCTTTCATTTGAGTCAAAGATATTCATTTCAGTGAAGTATGTTCTAACCTCAACTGCTTTATTTGCTATTGGTGTGAAGACAACATCAATACTGTCAGTTCCAGTTTGAACGCCAATTGTTCCGATATTACCACCGGTTCTTACGTTAGCAAACTCAACATATGCTTCATTGGTATCTGAATTAATAGAACCAAGTTCTAAAATTTCATACTCATTATCTGTGGTATTTTCAATCGTTACAAAGTAATATGCAGATTCTGAAGGACTTTCATAAGAAGCAACAACATTTGCTGTTGGAGAACCCGATGCTGCTATAGAACTATAAGAAGATCCGACTCTTGTAACATCTAAAAATTCATTACCAGCAGTTGTATTGTTATCTGAAACAAGAATTGAAGCAGTAGAACAAGTAAGTGCTACAGATACTGAAGCATCTGGCGTGAAGTCAACGACAACATTACTACCAACGATTCTAGAATCAAACGTTCCAAATCCAGCACCATATAATCCTTGATTTTCATCAATGGCATTCATTTCAATTTGATAACAATCAGTTCCATCGTGTACGATATTTAATTCAGCACCATACATCTTATCATCAGTTCCTACGAACAGGTTGATAAGTTTTGCTGCTCTATATGTGGTTCCAAATGAAACGATAGAAGTTGTTGTGCTTGCTGGAATATCGACAGTTGAACCAACAATGTAAGAAACATCACCAAATGCTCTAATTGAAGTATCAGCTACACCAGCAAGGATATTGATTGCCGATGTGGTCACATCGTAAATATTGGATTCAAACTTAACAGGATAGAACAGTAAGTTCCAACCTTCTGCTGTGGAGGCATAATCAAAATAACCAAGATAAGGATATGTTTCAATGCTTGCATACTGACTCATGTATCCAATTTGATCATCCTGGAGAATAGAAACAATAGCGAACTGTCTTTCGTCAGTGAATGTTCTATCTTTCACATAAGTGAAAATTTTATTATAATTATAATTTGCTTCGTAAGAAGCTACAATAGAGAAAGGAGTTGCTCTTGCATTACTATTAAACTGATTTGAAAAGTCATCAATTTCAAGAACTCTGTTTCCAATTGATTGAAGGAAATCGGTTACAACTCTATTCTTAAAAATAATTTCATCAGAAATATAAACATTATCAATAAATTTACCTCTTTCAGTGGCTTCGTCAAAGTCTGTGTGACAATTTAGATCACCATTGCTGACAATATCAACAATTGTAACTACGTTAGAATTATTTGTATCAACAATCGCAGAATTTTCAGTGCTAGCACCACTATAAATTTGAAGATCAGAGAATTTTCTGAATCCAGCAGTGTGTGTATGGGTGCTTATAGGATCATTCCATGTATCTAAATCAATTTCAGAGGAAATTGAATACGATAATTCTTGATAATACTCATTGTTTGGGATCCTTTGAAGATTATCATTCAGGAATCCAGTATTTCTTTGCCATCCATCATATATGGTTGCTCCAGCACCAACCTCAATACGAGAATCAAAAATATCTATGGATTGAATTACGCCTACCGCTCCAGAGGTAAATCCACGAACCGTATCATTAGGTGATGCAACACCATTAATTGTTGCCTTCAAAGTCTCATTGTTTGGATTCCAATTCTGAACTCTTCCTGTGAAATTTTCACTTACTAATTTTTCACCATCAACAAATATATTTTTACGAAGTTGTGCGTTAAATGTTGGAAAGTGAGTCTTTGGAATGACTTTACCAATAGAATCGGTGCTAAAATTACCAGGAAATCCAGAATCACCTACTTGCTCACTTAAATCATATTCAACCCAGGCACCACTACCGCCAGCATTTGTATTAACACCAGTTACAGGGAATAATGTGTAAGAATAGTCTTTTGAGTTATATCCTGAACCCGTAGAACCAATACCAATACTAACATTTTCAACTAGAATTGGTTTGTCAATTTCAAACGGATAATTCGAGTTAGATGCAAATTGATGAGAAAGGAAAAGTCTAACCACCTTGCTAGTGTTATTATAAGTCAGCGAAGAGATTGAAAATCCATTTGAGTTATTAACAGGGATAAATGTTGGTGGCACATAGAAAAGAGAAGAAGTATTTTTAAGAATGGTAACTTCAGTATCACCCAGTTCATATTCAAGTTCTACATCAACTGTTTTTCCAGAAAGTCCATCTATAACAACTAAGTCAGGAGAATTGAGATAATTTATGCCACTAGAAGTAATTCCAATACTTTGGAAAGAAGAAAGCGGATCTAATTTAATAATTTCTGGAATTCCTGCCACTACATCTAATGTAGAGTCATTAGGATAATCAAATCCTATATTGTTTGAAATAAATTGTACATTAAAAAGTTTTCCTATGTCTCCATCAACTTCAACTAAAGCACCTGTTCCAAAACCACTTCTGATAGAAGAAATTGATGGAATAGTTCTATAACCAAAACCAGGATCAATAATTCTTACATCGTTGATTGGTCCATATGCTGATTTTGAATTTGTAGAATAAAAAGGTTCCGAATTAGTTGAATCATAAGATAAAACATCAGGTGATTTCTTAACAATAAATGTAAAAGTAGTGGTTCCAATACCTGTGACGGTTCTTGGTCCATCTATTTCTGTCCTTATGACATTTATTTGATTATAAGCATTAACATCT
>JGI10211J34971_10005005_pt1 | contig 10414 bp, 12 predicted proteins | sample Etolagsediment_FD_34971 | JGI IMG/M metagenome (IMG submission 34971)
GACCGGGCGATATCGACGTATCGGCGAACTGGAAAACCCGATATGGCGTTTGGAAGCTGGAGAGCCTGTGTCGAGTTTGCGGCGAGGAGAGAGTTCTCTCGTCGTGTCGGCGCGGAAAGGGCGGCCAGGGATCGAAGGACAATGAGAGCACCAGCGCTCTATGGTATCGGGAGCTACGAATACACCTGAGTTCAGTTCTCTTGGTTGCGGGGCTAGGGTCGCTCCTGAAAAGCGGTTGTCCGACCGCCTGCCCCGAAACCTTGAAACATTGTTTCGGACATTGCTCCTTCGGACACGGGGCAAACGGCATAAAAGGCGGGACGACCACCCGCTTGGCTGAAAGGCCTAAAAAAAACAGGGAGGAAGAACATGCCTGCTATCGTTGGCGTTATCGAGCGTCTCCACCAGCCCCTGTATGACACCTTGGCCCGCGGCGTCGTGACCGCGACCAACAACATCGGCCAGAACGGCCAGCCCGTGCAGCAGCAGACTCGTCTGTTCTCCGGGACGAACCTCGGCCAGCGCGCCTTCACCAACATGAAGATCGCTGGCCAGCTCGTCGCCGACCGTACCTTCAAGATCAAGGGTCTGCGGGCGCTCACGCACTTCCGTGCGGGCGAGCTGACCGCAGGGCTCGTGGGCAACCCGGCGTACTACGTGCACCGGCTCTACCTGCAGTGCCAGTCCCAGCTCTTCTGGTCGGTCATCATCGGCGACAAGCCGCAGTTCGTCGCGGGCACGCACTACATCCCGATGGCCGCCGGCATCTTCGGCGACATCGGTGGCGACACGAGCCTCGTGCTCATCAACAACGGCGTTCCTTCGCACGCGGCGCTTCTTCGCCTCGGGCGCCCGATCGCTGTCCCGCCGCGCCAGGGCATCGAGGTCCTCGCGGAGATCTTCGCGATGGCCACGGTTCCCGCGGACCACGACCTCGTGCAGAGCCTGAACAGCGTCGACGACATCGCCAAAGATGTCAAATTCTTTCTCGACGGTCTGGGCACCCGCGAGGTGCAGTAGGAATCCGCAAGGATTACCTGCACTTCCGTCGTAAGGGGTGTCCCTGAGACGGGCCATTCGTAGAGTCCAATGGCTCCCCCCCGTCGCCACTGGTGGCGGGGGGGATGCTGACCCCCCCTACGCCGGTTTATTGCCTGGCCGGACAAGCTGCGCTCAAAAATACTGTTCGGCCGGAGACGATTCGCAACGAGTCGTACCTCACACTGTGTGGGAGATTGAAAAGGGGAGCCATGAGTGGAAACGGAAACGGAAACGGAAACGGCAGCGGAAAGAACGTTCGGATTCATCCGGCCGTTGCAATGGAGTTCCGTAAGCTTGAAGGCAAGATCAGCACACTGGTTGACGAAAACCAGCGGATCTCCACCGAGCTTCAGGATGAAAAGAGGGCTCGTGAAGCGCTCGAGCGGCAAGAAGTCCACATCGACGACATGCCCGGCAAGCAGCTCCCTTTCAGGTTCCAGATCAACATTCCGATGTTGGGCGGTACCAACTCCCCGCAAACCGGGACTGTGAACGTCAGCCGAGATGGTCCTTTCATCGCTCGGCGGATCTACGTGTCGGTCCTGATTACAGACGCGCCTGTCCTGGAGCCAGGAGTTGGAGTGGATGAGGACTACACCCACATGATCGGTCGGTACGCACCGGTCTCATCACGGGGTGAGTACTTCAACTGGGCGCGGGACCTGGCGGCCTTCGTCCCTGGGACCTACGTTCCGCCGCCGCTCGATTTCGAGTTCGAGTACAACGACTCGGGCAGTGAGCGAAATCGTCAGGACAAGCCGATCTCGGGCGACATCCTCGCGGTTCGTCGCGACGATGACGGCTACCTGATGAACAACGACATTTTCGCAGCTGGGACGACAATCAACTTCGTCATCAGCCCCACAAGGGCCGTTCCGATTCTCGAAGCAGGGACGGCTCCGGACACCGATTCTGGGGCGATTGACCTTCAGGTTCAAGTCACCCTGGACGGCTTCAAGGTTTTGCAGCCGCTGGAGATGTAGCCAGTGGGCGGTTTTCGAAAAAGAGGCGGCCCCCCGATGAAGCCTGGGGCTACCATCAAGCCGCACAAGCAGCGCGGAATCATTTCGCCGAAGTCGAAGCAGCCGATTCACGGGCTTGATCCGGAGATGCTCAGACCGAAGGCGATGCGCGGCGGCGTCAAAGATGCCGATCGCGTTCGGATCGTCCGCGACTTCTTTTCGGAGCTACCTGAAGGCATTCTGATTTATCAGGAGCTGGTGGAGGAGGTCCCTTACAACTTCAAGCTCAACGAGCGGATGAACATTCTGACGAAAAACATCCCCGACGACAGGACGTTCGTTGTCGACAACGTCGAGTTTTTTGCAACACCGCTGTTCGGAACAGGGCTGCTCGCTGCTGGTGAAGTTGAAGGAGCAGTCCAGGCGTACTTCCAGATCGGAAGCGTCGTTCCTGTCGAGATCAGCTCGACGAGAGTTCAACCAGGTCTTCCGGTAGAAAATCGAGCCTACTTCCCGTTCTTCAACGATCGGGTTGGTGCTCGAGAGGCCAACTTCTCATTGTTTGCCAAGCGCGGACGTGAGTTGATTGCCTACTACATCAACCGGGTCTTCACTCCGGTTCCGCTACGCTCGGTCGGTGTTCGAATCGAGGGCTGGATGATCGACGCGAACGCGCTCGAGGAACTCCTGGAGCAGCAACGATGACACAGCAATTTCAACCACAAATCCCGCAGCTTACTCCTGAAGAGGCGAACCGCGAGATGACGCCTGCCGAGACTCGGCAGCTGCAAGAAACCATCAAGCAAGTTCGCAATGTGATCGCCAAATTCCATGCCACCAGGCGTCGGAACAACGAACGGATGGCGGGACTGAGGGCGGCGACGGTTTGGCCGCAGCAGGTCCAAGAGCTTGCTCACCGGACTCGGCAGCCCGAGGTGGAGCATCAGGCGGTGGAGCAGCTTCGGCAGTTCCTGCGGGTGCTTCGCGGCCAGGAGCCCAATCGTCAGGAGATGCAAGAGGGCATCCCGGCGGGGCTCGAGGATCAGCTGGCCATGAGTGGAATTCCTTTCGCGATCGGCGCCGTCGCTATCGCGATGGGGACGGGTGTCTTTTCGGTCTTCTCGTATTTGAACGATCACGAGGATCGGCTCGCCCAACAGACGGCGACACCACTCGAGCGCGGGCTGCGGGCGCTTTCGGACAACATTTGGGGCGTTGCAGCTATCGGAGCTGTCGTCGGTGGGGTGTATATCTATCACCGGACGCAAACGGCTGATGAGCGCGAGCATCGCCGCGAGATGGAGACGATTCGCGAGTCTCGCAAGGGTCGCGATTTCGAGGAGAACCCGTCGAGCGACGAAGACGAAGAGAAAGATTCTTTCATCGACAAGGCCAAGACGTTCGTTCGCAACGGCCTGTTTCCAGCTGAAAAGAATCCGGGGTTCTCTCCTGCAGAGAGGCTTTCGGAGAAATTCGAAAGACTCAATGAGGACGAGCAGAACAGGTTCATCGCACTGATAAACGGCGAAGAAATCGAAGAAGAAGAGGAAGACGAGCCGGAGGAGAATCCTGAGGTTATCGAGCCGGAAATCGAAGAGAATTCGGCTGAACCCGAAGAGGAGGAGACTCTGGAGGAAAACGAGGAAGAACAGGACCACGGCGAGGAAGAGTCCGAGTAGGGCTTCGCATCGTCGCGAGGTATTACCAAGGGTGTCCCGGGTGCGGATTAGACCAAGGCGGCTTGTTTGCAAAAGGAGGGTTTCCTTGAGTCTTACGGGGCCGGCTCGTGACACCCTTGGTAATGCTTCGCGACTTTGCTAAGGTGGCGACATGGCAAAGAGAAAAGGTCCTGTTCACTTCGAGCGTCCTCGAGATGAAGAAGGCCACTTCCTCCCGATGGAGTTGTGGACCAAAAAAGAGATCCGCGAGTTCGAGCACCTAAAGCGTGAGGGGCTACTCGCGAACCCCATCAAGAAGACGAAAATCAAAGGCAAGAAACGATCGAAAGATCTTTTCATTGCGCCTCGTAGCGACGAGGGAAAGTTTCTACCTGAGAGGGAGTGGACAGCGTCGGAGAAGCGGCTGGCCAAGCGTGCCGAGGAAGAAGGGCTGACGATGGCGCAGCAGCTTCCTCGAGACGACAAGGGCCGTTTCCTCTCGCCGACGGGCAAAAAGTCCAAGAAGAAGGCCAAGAAGGCAGCGCAGCTGCCGACTGGTGTCGACTATCCAGTCGCGGTGCATCCCCAGGATGGGTCTTCCATGCACCAGGGCAACGTGACGGTGGTGTATCCACCATATCCACCGCCACCTGCTCCATCGCAGATGGCTGCTGCTGCCCCGCAGGTGCAATTCATCCCGATTCCGATGCAGGTTCCGCAGGCGGTCCAACAGTTCCATCCTGTTTCGCTTTCGGAACGGGAGGACGACTCTGATGATCGGCAGCTCGAGCTGTTCTCGTCAGGGGGGATGCTCTACGAGCGGGACAGAGGCACGGGTGAGATCACTGCCTGTGTTGGCGTTGATCAAATCCGAGACGAACTGCGAAAAGAACACGAGGTGACTCGTGATGTCTTTACTGAGCAATGTCGCCCCTGCCTTACCGAGGCAGTGACCGGTCTTGGCAGACAGCGTCCGGATGTGCTCGAGAACCCGCGGTCGCGCCACCCGATGTACTACGTCGAACGCACCTTCAAAGAGAAGGTGGGAGATGCGCTTGGGTTCCTCAGAGATAATCCCCTCGTCGCGCTGGTGGCTGCAGGGACGCTCTTTGTCGTCGGCTTCGCCATCTACAAGGCCTTCAGGGCCTACCGGTACCGGGTACTGGCGTCGGCCGGCGTCGACATCGTCAACAACGTGATCTACTTCCCTGGAGAGCAGCCCTATCAGATCACCGACAGCGATAAGCTGTGGCTGGCGAGGAGCATCTGGGGGGAGGTCAACCGAGATCCGAACGCATGGTCTCAGGCCAATGTGAAGCAGGGAGGCGCTGCCGTAATGTGGGCCTACGCCAACCACTTCATGACGGTTGGAAACAAGCGAACTCTTTACCGTACTCTGGGAGATTTCGTGCAGGCGTACTCGCAGCCAGTCAATCCTCGATGGGATGAAGCCAGCGACGCGCGATGTCAGTCGTCGCCACAGATGTGCACCTCCGACCGGCTCGCGTTCCGTCAACAGTTGCGCACGACTCCCTGGGGGCAATTCCCGGCCGAGTTGCAGAACCTCGTGCTCGGCTTCGCATCTGGCTATGTTCACAATCCAGTCGGTACGCGGACAGATTTCCGGGCAGCAGGAACTGGTTTTGCACCAGCTGATCCGATGAATGTGGCCGACAACATCTTCGGAACGGCTCCGAACGCACGGCGGCGTCCAGTCGAGCAGGTGGCCTGATGTACGAGGCGTACTACATCGACGGGCTCGAGAACCCGAGAGGGTGGAGCCTGCGGAGAGTACGCCGAGCAGCACGGCGGCGACCTGTTGTGACCATCGCGGCCGGTGTTGGCGTCGCCGGCCTGATCGGCCTCGGTGTCTATCTACTCCTTCGTGGAGGGACGGCCGGCGACAACGTCGTGCTCTACGTGGCGGAGGGGTCTGGGGCCGGGGAATTTCGGTCGTCTGGCCAGCGCATCGCTGCCAACATTGGCGCGGCGATCTACCCGGTGCGCAACGCCCAGGGCATCCTCGACGCCGTGCGTAGGCACCCGCACATCAGAAATCTGATCATCTTGGGTCACGGAACAACGACGGCATTTCTCCGGCCCGGCACCACCGGCATTCGAGTCGGAGCCGATGCCCTGCCAACCTGGATGTCGACTGCCACATTCGCTCGAGAGGTCGGTCCACGAATGGCGCGAAACGGCGTCATCGGCTGGGCTGGCTGTAGCGCTGCCAGCAATCCTGGCGAAGCCAACTGGTCGACGGCGTACCAGGCCGGTGGCGAGAACTCCTTCATCGCCCATGTGCGTGACGACATGGCTCGAACTCCTGGTGTGGCCAGTGGGATTGAACACCGAGGACATGGGCCGCCCGGTCATACGACTGCGAACCCCGGCGCGAGGACCTGCTACGTGGACCAGCCTGGCCAGGTCTGCACCTCTGAGATGGAGGAGTTGTGGGGGCCTGGGACCCAATCGCGAAGCAATGAATGGGTGGCTGCGTTTCAGGGCATGCCGGCCGAGGCGTGGATCTCGGGTGCCGAGGTGGTGGTATGAAACGGAATCCAGTCGAGCTTTTGGCTATCGTGAATCCAGGGAAAAAGGGAAGCCGGTTTGAGGATGAATATTGGCGAGGCCATGTTGGGCTAGCTTACCGACGAAGTGGCGACAGATTGATCGGTGAGGGTCTCAAGAAGGGGGAGGCGAAGAAGCTGGCTGAGTGGTGGAACGTACATTATCAGCCAAAGGGACAGCATGTGCACCACTTCCTTCGGCTCAACAAGGTTTTCTCCAGGAGCGGGAAGAAACGCTACGACGTCGTTCGGGAAGTTGCCGATCGCAATCCTCAGGAGTCCGGCTGGACGACAGAGCGCTGGCGAAACTTTGTTTTGGGCAGCGTAGTCGCTGGTGTCGGATTCGGGCTCTATCGTGACCGGATAGCCCAGGCCAGGACTGGCGCGGAGGCGCAGCGTGCGTCGAACATGTTCTGGCTCCTGGGTCTCGGATCCGCGGCGATATACGGCGCCTATCTGCTCCTTCGAGGTAAGGGATCGCGGCTCGAGGCGAATCGGGGGATGTTGCGTCTCGGGGACATCTCGTTCGAGCCGGCGGTCGGTTGTGGCGTCGAAGGGTACATGGCTTACGTCAACGGCGAGCTGGTCGGCGAGATCGCGGCCTACGAGCACGAGGATGGTTACCACTACCGCTTGGCCGACGAGTGGTTCTGGACGCCAGCCGACGATGTCGATGAGGCCAAGCGCGGGCTCGTCTCCGAGTACAACATGGCGCTGTACGAGGAGGACGAGTTTCTCGAGAAGAACCCTCAGCGAAACCAATCCGTCGACGACCTGGAGTGGGTCGAGACGGAGATAGGGGGGGTGTTTCGGTGGAACGCCTATCTGAAGGGCAAGATTCCGGTAGGGATCGTTACGACATTCCCGGGTGAGCGCGGCTACCAATACCAGGTTGAGAAAAGAAACGTCTGGCATTCGGCTTCCACGTTCGAATCTGCGAAGGAAGAGCTTTTCGACGCGTTCATGGAAGAGCACGTCACAGGCCCCGATCCATGGGAATGGGACGGTGTACTGCCGGCTTGGTGGCCCGTGGACGAGAATCCGAGTTCGCGGCAGAAGTACTTCGTTCGCATTCCGAGAGAGCGCGAGACCTACCCGAAACCGGACAGCAAGTACTATCCCGGGGGATATCCTCTGAGAAAAGCGCAAGATTTTGCTAGAATAGGAAGCCAGACCGGCAGCACTCGTGAGGTGCGGCGTGGTCGAAGGGGCGGGCCGAAGGTCCGAACCTATAACGAGGGGAAACGAACCTGGCCCAGAACACGGGGGCAGGTGAAAAATCTGCTTCCGGCCGAGGTTCCAAAGAGACTTCGGGCGAGCTGAGAGGAGCCATCATGGCAGTCAAGAAGAAGACGACGAGAAAGCCCGTTCGGAAGAACGCCAAGCGCAAGCCCGTTCGGAAGAACCCGGCGAAGAAGACGACCCTGAGCTGGGGAAAGGACGTCAAGGCGCATCCCGTCAGCGGGAAGCCCTGTGCCGGACGCCCAATGTCGCAGCGCGACCAGAAGCTCTTCACCAAGATGGGCAAGCGCCGAGCTGGCGTTACCCCCACGATGGTCAAGGAGGCCTACGGTCTGAAGCCGAAGAAGGCTGCTCCAAAGAAGAAGGTGGCCACGCGCAAAGCCCCCCCCAAGCGCAAGACCGCTGTCAAGAAGAAGACCGCGTCGACGCGACGCCAGGGCAGGCTCGTCACCGTTTCTGGATTGCCGGCTCGGCCGCAGCAGTACGTCATCGTCGACGGCCGGCTGCGCTACCAGTCATCGCACCGGCTACTGACGACGGCGCGCAAGCAGCAGGCGTCCCTCGAGTCGGCGAACCCGCGGAAGAAGTTCCGCATCGTTAAGATCGAGAAGGCGTAGGTCTGAGCTATGTATGGCGCAGGCAATCCGCAAATGGCGGCCCTCGGCGCGCTCGGCGCGCTCGGGGGGACGCTGCGAGACTTGGCCATGGCTCCTGTCCGACGATGGGGTCAGGCCAGTACCACTCACAAAATCATCGCCGCCGGAGCCGGAGCGGGCCTGGCCTACTATCTCCATAAGAAGGGGATGGCGGACGTGGCCGTCGCACTACTTGGGGTCGGGGGCGCCTATGCGACCTCTGCGTTGATGCACTCGCGCCAGGTCGCGTCGAACGGTGCCAATGGTGCCGCTTTGACGACTGCTCCGGCGGCGGGTGCTCTGCCGCCGGCTCAGGTACAGAACATGGCTGCTGAGGCCGCTGCCGTGATGAACAATGGCTCGAACGGCTCGAACGGCATGTCCGGCTCCAGATGGGGCTCTCTGGCTCCTGCGGCGGCTCCTCCGGTTACTCCGGTCGGTTCACCACCTCAGCGCCCTCAGCAGCCTGTGGGGGCTCCTGCGGCGCCTGTGGGCGCATCTCAGGCCAGTGGCGATGGCAGCAAGTGGGCGCTCCTTGGGTAGGTGACTGATGGCAGACAAGAGTCAGCGTAGTGGGTGGGCCGGCGGAGCCCGTAGCAAGTTCGGGGATATCCTCGATGAGGTCATCGGAAGCGGCGCCCAGAAGGTCTTTGAGACTGTGCATCGGGTGACGCCCAAGTGTGGCTACTGCGGGACGTCGACCATCCTGCGCTGCGCCTCCTGTGGTCAGTACGTGTGCAACCTCCATGGCTTCGTTAACGCGAGGGCCTGGAACCAATACACGGTCATCTGCTCCGAATGTGTGTCGCATCACTTCGATTTCGTCCGCGTCGAGCCGCCGCCGAACTACGCGGCCCCCGACGAGATGCCCTGGAATCACGAGGTAGAGCCCTGGGACGTCCTCGGTGTCCGGTGGGACGCGAGTCCTGAGGATGTCGATAAGGCCTTCAAGGCTCGAGCCCGCGAAGTCCACCCCGACCGGGCCAAGGACGACCTAGATCGCGTTCGAAGAGAGCGTGAGATGAGCACCGCCTCTGCGGCGTACGAGTGGATGAAGCAGAGGGCTGGGAGGAGATGATGGGAATTCACCCTCTTGTGCAGGTGATTCTGGGTGCCGGGCTCGGCTATGCCGTCGCAAAATATGTTCGATATCGAGTTGAGGGTGGTGAGGGGGTCTTCGATGAAAATCCTCGTCGATACGAGACTCGGTCAAAGCGGACCAGGCGGGCAGCTGCAACGGGGCGCTGCGTGGCCAGGGTTGACGGCGAGTGCAAGTTTCCCGTCGGGGACCAGTATCATCAGCGGCTGGCTTTGGCCTACGTGAGAGCCGGTCGGTGCTCTATGACAGAGAAGCCGACCTGTTCTCAGGTAGTCAACTGGGTCGCGAGCCATGGCTCCGGCGAAGCGAAGCAGGTGGCCAAGCTGGAGAAGGCTGACATTCTGGCGAGCGCTCGCAGGTCCAAGAGCCGGCGCAGTCGAACACGGGCTCGGCGCAAGAAGAAGAGCTATCGATGACGCAGCAGGCGCCAGCTCAAGCGGGTATCCGGAAGAACGTTCTGGTCGTCGTCAAGAGTCAGAACTCGCCGCGCCGCGGGCATCTGTGGCGCGTGAGCGTGTTTATCGACGGGCAGAAGTTCATCAGACCGGGTTTTCAGCGCGAGAAGTCGTCGCTGAAGCTGGCAGCCATGATCGTGCAGCAAGCACTGCTTCATGGCTGGAACGTGTACTGGAAGGTGATCGACCAGGCTGGTCGGCAGCGCGACATCAACCTCGCCGCGCTTGGCAACAAGATGCAGCGAGGCCAGATAAAAGAGGAGATCCGTCGTGAAGAGGCAAAGAAGGAAGCCTCCGATGAATGAGAACATTCTCGAGGCGCTGCCGGGGCAGGCGTGGAAGCACGAATATTGGCATCAACCGATCTGAGGGACGATTCCTGGGGCGGGCTTTGTTCTCGTTAGACCATCACCGCAGGGAAAAGAGCTTCCGTTCGCAGGGATGGGAGCTGCTGAGGGAGAGACGATGCAAGAGCGACATCTGAGGCAGGTCCACCTTTCGAGGCTGAGCCCGGTGATGTGGGGCTGGCCACAGGGCTACCCCCGCAGGGAGTGGGGCGTCCCGATCAAGCCGGCCTACGGTAATGGAATGAGCGGGTGCGGCTGCGGAGCGCAGGCGCCCTATGAGGACGTCACCGGCATCAGGCCTGGTGGCAATCCGATTTGGGACAACCTGTACCGCATCGGAGTGGTTGGGCAGCTCAGTCGGGTGTCACCTTTCGGCCCCGACGCATTCACCAACTGCACGAACTG
>JGI10211J34971_10005006_pt1 | contig 10413 bp, 8 predicted proteins | sample Etolagsediment_FD_34971 | JGI IMG/M metagenome (IMG submission 34971)
TTGAGCGGGGGATAGCGGCTCTAGAGCAGGATCGGCGAAGACGAGGGTATATGGGATGGAAGCAGCACCACCGAGGTAGCCTCCGGGGTCTGCTCCGAACGTGCCCGCACCCTCTTCACCGTATAGCCGTAGCCATGTCCAGAGTCCGATGCGATCCTGGAACCGGGACAGCAGATACATGAAACCACCCGAGCTGCCAAGCTGGGGTGGGGAGTCATTCATGGCCACGAGTTCCCGCCCCCAGGGGAGCATCTGGCGTAGGATGTAGTCTGGAATGAGCCGGAGCGTATCCACCCCGTCAAAGATGTCGCCGTGGCCGGCACGCGCGCGAGCCACACCGAACGGAACCGCACCCCACGACCCGTAGGCATAGTAGCCGATTCCCTCGTAGTTGTAGCCGGTGGCGTCACGGGCATTTTCGAAATACGCACGAACGAACTTGGCGCCGCGTTCGCGCCATTCGGGATGCTCGCCCAACACCAGAGAACACAGCCCAAGCCCGCCATGGATGATGGCGTTGTGGTTACAGGACGTCCGATTGGCATTGAAGAGCCCATAATCGCGCCCGGTCATCGAGTAGTCATAGAGCCACGTCCCCAAAGACCGGATCTCGTCGCGGGTGAGTGACTGCTGGTCTTCGGTCATGTATGCCCACAGCCAGTCGTAGGCCATGGCATAGGCGTGTGCTCCGTCGCCGATGGCGAGATGTCCGTTGAATTTCTCGTAATCCGCTACGACCGTCTGCTCAATGGCAGACATCAACATGTCAACGGCATGCTCGCCGTACCGCGGATCCCCGGTCAGCATACCGGTCAGAGCCAGCGTGCTGATGCGGCAGTTCAGGGCACGGCCCGTCGTGGCCGCGCCATTGGTACGCCCATGCAGTCGGTAAGGGTCGGCGGATTCCTTGAGGAAACCGTCCGCCCGCTGCTTCATGACCTCGAACGCCTGCTGCATCCACCCCGCTTGAATGCTCTCCTTCAAGCGAACGATGTCACGACCGTCAAACAGAAGCGATGGATGCTCGGGTTCCGCCGCGCGAGCGACGGTGAGCACACAGCACACGAACACAAGGCATCCCGGACGCAGAAGGGACATGACGGGGCAGAACACACTCGCCAGGCCCAGTCGGGCACTCATCGAGCCACAGCAGGGCTGCTCGCTTCTCGCCATAGGGCTACTCCTCCGCTGGCAGATCGATGTCGGAGATTCGGCTGATCGACAGAGGCGGAAGCACGATGCCGCCCCCGATGGCTTTGACAGGGCGCAGGGGATTGACCTCAAATGGAATCACACCCACTTGAGCCAGCCCCTCGAAGGCCAGGGCCTCATGTGTGACCGTGCCATTGTACAGCACGCCGTTGAGCTTCAGCGTGAAAGCTGCCGGCCGATTCGTCAGGTTGACGGCCAGGACGCTGGTCCGGCCGCCTTTGGTCACCGCTCGCGCACTGACGCCATCGACGGAGCGATCGCCGACCTCCAGTTGGCTGGTGTCCATGTTGCCGCGGAGCATCTTCCCATCCTCGAAGACATCGCGCACAATCTGGTGGACGGCCCCGTAGTAGGTCTTCTCCAGCGGGTACGTGATGACGCGTTTGCTGGAAATCGTGACGAAGGAGTTAAGGACGCCATTGACGGAGAACCAGTTGGCCCGTTCGTAGACATCCTGGTTCTCGAAAAGAAACAGGTAGCTGTCGGCCATACCTAAAGCCGCGGCTGCCTGACACTCCGAACCGCAGGAGACGCCCCACTCGGTCAGCCACACCGGCTTGCCGAGTGCAAAACTCCGGGCGAAGTTCACATCGCGCTCGATGTCCACACGCGCGGTGAGGACCGAGCTGTAGGCCTTGTCGCTTTCGCCCGGCTTGTCCGGATCGGCGCCCGCATACTTGTGCACACTGATGGCATCGAAGTACTGCCTGTCGTCGGCAATGACGCGATTGTACTCAGCATGATGACGACGCCACGACAGGGGGATGGACACCCGGGCATCGGGCTTTGCCTGCTTGAGGGCTGCCGATGTCGATCTTGCGATGGCCAGGTACTTCTCGGGGGTGCTTGTCGCCGTGCTTCGTTGTGACTTCCAGAAATGCTCATTGCCCAACTCGATGTCCCGGACCTCGAGGCCCCGCGCGACGCTGTCCCGCATCCGCGCGGCATTCGTTGCGGCGTCGTTGTAGTTCATATTGTAGGTCCACACCATGTCAAAGCCGCGACCGCGGGCCAGCGTGCGTTCGGTATTCAGCTGGACGAGCCCGGGGAAACCGCACTTGAAGCCCTTTTCCGCGTAGATCGCAAGCACTCGATCATGTTCCCGGTGATTGAAGGTGTCACCGTGAGTGGAGTAGCCGTCGGTTTCCCAGTCGTAGAAATTGGCCCAGACACCGTGCGGGAACCGAATCGTGATGGGGTCGAAGGCCCTGATGAAGTCCTGATGCTGCTTCGTGGTGAAGTGGAAGATGTTGGTTCCAAGGAGCTTGTTGTTGACCGGGTCGACCTTCGTCGTTTCCACGCTCAGCGTGGCCTTCACGACGGCCGGAAGCCCTTTGAAGGGGTAGGGCGTCGCCGCGAGAACCGGGACGCTCACCACGGCCAGTGCTGTGGCTGAGCAGAATTTCGTTCTGTGCATGGGGACCTTCCTTTCTGTGCCCGGGCATAGAGACGCGCAAGTGCACTCCTCCACAGTAGCGGAGGTCGCCGCGATTCACAATGGACCGATTCGCCGTTCCCATGGAGAATTCGGTCATTCGCCGAGCAATGGCAACAGCTGCCGTGGTGTTACCGAGACCGCTCCAGACACCTGTGTGGCAAACCGTGACGGAGCTTGCAGTGCACCGCCTTGTGCGCTCCGGAAGTTGCGCTAACATTGCGCACGGACACTTCTACCCGCGTTTCAGCATAACCGAGATCGTGAACGAGGAGAGACATCATGCCAAAGGTAGCAATGATCGGAGCTGGAAGCCTGGTCTTCTGTCAGACACTGTCGAAAGACATCCTGGCAACGGAATGTCTACAGGACTGTGAGTTGGCGCTGATGAGCAGGACGCGGCCAAAACTCGACCGTATGGAGGCCTACCTGAAGCGGGTCATCAAGGACAACGGCCTGCCGGCAAGCGTCTCGGCCACGCTGGACAGGCGCGAAGCGCTGGACGGCGCAGACTACGTGATCATCATGCTCCAGATCGGGGGAATGGACGCCTACGAGGTCGACTACAAAGTGCCCCTCAGGTACGGCGTGGACCAGTGTATCGGCGACTCGCTCGGACCGGGCGGCGTGTTCCGGGGACTCCGTACGATCCCGGTGCTTGCGGACATCGCAGAAGACATGAAGGAGCTCTGCCCCGACGCGCTCATGCTCAACTACGCCAACCCCATGGGCATGAACTGCGCCGCTCTTGCCATGTCAACGGACATTCAGTATATCGGGCTCTGTCACGGTGTCCAGACCACGCTCGACCTGATCAGTCGGTACGTCGACGTGCCGAAAGACCAGATCGATTTCCTGGCGGCCGGCATCAATCACATGGCGTGGTTCCTCGACCTGAAAGACAAACGCGACGGGCGCGACCTCAACCCGATTCTGCGAGCCAACATGGAGAGGCCGGAATACTACGCGAACGAGAAGGTCCGTGGCGAAGTGATGCGTCAGTTCGGGTACTTCATGACCGAGAGCACGGGGCACCTATCGGAGTACCTCTCCTGGTTCCGCAGCAGTCAGCGCGCGCTTGGTCTGTACTGCGACGAGCCCGGATTCGGCGGGGAAACGGGCGCCTACTACAAGTTCTGTCAACAGATCGCAGGGCAGTATGTATCCGCCAGCTACCTGGACAACGAGTCCAGTGCCATGAGCCCGCGCAGTGTCGAATACTGTTCCTACATTCTGGAGGCTCACGAAACAGACCGGCCGTTCCGCCTGAACGGAAACGTCCGAAACGACGGGTACATCACCAATCTCCCTCAGGGATGCTGTGTCGAGGTGCCCGTCTTCGTCGATGCACGCGGCTTCCATCCCGTCCGCGTTGGCGACCTGCCGCCGCAATGCGCCGCCCTCAACCAGACGAACGTAACCGTGCAATCCCTCGGTGCCCGGGCTGCCCTTTCCGGGGACCCGGAGGGAGTGGTGCATGCCGTCGCCATGGATCCGTTGACCTCGGCAACCTGTACGCTCGCCGAAGTGCGCGAGATGGTGACGGAGATGCTGGAGACCGAAGCGCAGTGGCTGCCGCAGTTTGCCGGCAGGAAGCCGAAGGCCACGCCCACGATTTCGGTACCGGTCGATCTCGAACGCGTTGACGTCCCGGTTGATCCCGCTCTCGCCATCGCCAACCGCTTCGGCAAACTTGTGGAGTAGGCATCACCCATGTCGGACGCAAGTACCACCAGAATAGGGTTTGTCGGTGTCGGGTCGATGGGGCAGTGTGCGCACCTGCGCAACTACGTCACCATTCCCGAGTGCGAAGTCGTGGCCATCTCCGAGTTGCGCCGGAAGACCTCAGAGGCCGTGGCTCGCCGGTACGGTGTGCCACGCGTCTACTCGACGGCCGCCGACATGCTGGCCGAGGAAGAGCTGGACGGCATCGTTGCATCCCAGCCCTTCAATCGGCACGGCATGTTGTTGCCCCAGTTGATCGAGGCCGGGAAGCCAATCTTCATCGAGAAACCGTTGTCCGCCTCCATTGCCTGCGGCGAGGCGATTGTCAGGGCTCTGGAGCAGAGCACTGCCTGGATCATGGTCGGCTACCACAAACGCAGTGACCCCGCCACGGAGTATGCCATCCGTACCGTACGGGGACTCCAGGATTCCGGCGAGATCGGCAAGCTGAAATACGTCCGCATCCTCATGCCGGCGGGCGACTGGATCGCGTCGGGGTTCACCGGCCTGATCGACGGTGGCGATCCGCGGCCGCCCCTGGAATGGGAACCGCCCGCGCCGGATATGGAGCCGGACATGTTCGGTGCGTACACATCGTTCGTCAACTACTACATCCACCAGGTCAACCTGATGCGGCACTTCCTTGGGGAGCCGTACACCGTGCGATACGCCGATCCGTCGGGCGTAATGCTTGCCGGGGCGAGTGCCAGCGGGGTCGCGTGCGTGATCGAGATGAGTCCGTACCAGACGACGATCGACTGGCAGGAGTCCGTTCTCGTTGCATTCGAGCGTGGCTGGGTAAAGGTCGAGCTGCCCGCTCCGCTGGCCACGCACCGCCCGGGCCGCGTCGAGGTGTTCAAGGACCCCGGCGACGGGGTCGTACCCGAGACACTCGTGCCGCAGTTGCCGTGGGAACATGCCATGCGTCGCCAGGCCCGGAACTTCGTGGCCGCCATTCGCGGCGACCGCAAGCCCCCCTGCGAAGCCCGCGAAGCGTTGGAGGACCTGCGCGTGGCGCGTCAGTATATCCGGCTGTGGAAGGGCGTGTAGAAGCGGTAGGAGAGCACGAGTATGAGTGCGGAGGATCTGTCGACCGTTCGGCTCCCGGACCGGGACGTACCGGTTCGCGGCGTCTACGACGTTGTTGTTGCCGGAGGCGGACTGGCCGGTGTGTCGGCGGCTGTCGCAGCGACAGAGGCGGGGGCGAGGACGATCCTGGTCGAACGCAACGGCTTCCTTGGCGGCGTTGCCACGGCCGGTATGTGCAGCTCCGTCTACAACTGCCTTTACACTCCGCAACACGAGCTTGTGGTGCGCGGCAACTCCGCCCGTTTCGTCGATCGACTCGCAGAGGTCACCGGGTTCGGGAGCAGGTGGCACGACCACCGCGGCCACATCATCTTCGACACCGAGAAAGGCAAGCTCGTCCTCAGCGATCTACTCGAGGAGAGTGGGGCGGACTACCTGTTCGACGCGCCGGTCACCGACGTGGTGATGGACGGTTCGACACTGCGCGGCGTGGTGATCGACAGTAAATCGGGCAAAGAGGCGTTGATGGCAGAAGTGGTTGTGGACGCCACGGGCGATGCGGACATCGCACACATGGCCGGCGTTCCGCTCATCAAGGGCTCGTTCATCTCCAGCTACTGTTTCCGGCTCGGGAACGTGGATGTGGACACCTTCGTTGCGACCTTCGCAGACAACCCCGGTCAGTACCCGGACCACATGGACGTTGACTGGACATTCGCCGATGCGCACCGCCAGTACCGGGAGACCGGCACGTTCCTGTTCCCGCACGGCGGGGCGATGCAGTTGGACATCGTCAAACGCGCCATTGCCTCAGGCAAATACCCCACTCGCGTCGGCGTACACGATACGGTCGATGCGTGCCAGATGCACGCGATCCGGGATCTGGGCGTCGTGCACTTCGTCACGGGCTTTGTCAAGATCGCCGAGCTTGACATCGCCGAGATCTCCCGCGCGATCACCGACGGCAAACGCATGGCGTATGATGTAGCCGCTTTCTTCCGGAAGCGCATGCCCGGCTTCGGCAATTGCTGCGTGATCGCCACGGCGGACGACCTCGGCATCCGCGCCTCGCGCTGGATCGACGGCGACTTGGCGTTCACTCGCGAGATGAAGGAAAACGGTGCGTGCTTCGACGACTCGATCGGGAAAGGGATCGTTGAGCGTCACGTCCGGAAGCACAGCGGCGACAGGGCGTGGGCGGCCCAGGTGCTGTCCGAGGACACGTACGACATTCCGTACCGATGCCTCCTGCCGCGCACCGTGGACGGACTGCTCATGGGATCGGGCCGCAGCGTGAGTCAGGAGAACCCCATGCTCCTGCGCGTGATGGCCATGACGATGGTCGTCGGCCAGGGCGCCGGTGCCGCTGCTGCGGTCTCCGCACGGACGGGATCGAGCCCGCAGGCCATGGGCGTCGCTTTGGTCCAGGAGGAACTACGCCGGCAAGGCGTCAATCTGTGAGGGCGACCATGTCCGTCTCCCCTCCGCTACCGGCATACTCCCTCCTCACCGACCCGTCACCGCAGGAAGATGCGGCCGTTCTCGGTGACGCGCCGTGGATCCCGCCGAGGGCAGAGCTTCCAGATGAGTACGCTCTCGTCGTGGGCGTGGGCCGCGTAACGACCGCCGGGGTGCCAGGAAAGAGACCTGGGGGGATTGCCGCCCGAACCTGACCATCCGTCGTTGTAGGATCGCACAAACTCACCGGATGCGTTGTCGCGGAGTCGCCAGATCCCTCCCTGGCCATCCTCGGACATCAAGGCTGCGGGCCCATCCCTGTCTCTAACGCTCTCGAACTCAGCCGGTGTAACCGTCGCTTCATCAGCCGGAGCGCCACCCGGGAACGACAGCGCCAGGCGAAACGCGTCCTCTGCGTTTTCGGGGACGGCGACAGGAATCGTGGCGATTTTCTCCTCGAGGCCTCCGCCCCAGACATCGGCTCTGCGGTCGTTCTCGCTGAAGGCAACCAGGAACTGGCTGGCGAACACGAGCACGTCAACGCGGCCGGTTTCTCCGCGGACCGTTCGGATGCGTTTCCGCGATCTCGTGTCCCATGCCGTGATTTCTCCGCCATCGGTGGATGCCATGCGCGAGCCGTCCGCGGAGAAGGTAAGCGCGCGCACGCTGGTCTTGTGTGCCTTCTGCAGAACGACAGGTTGGTTGCGATTGGGCACACTCAGCCAGATCGATCTCCCACGTGTTGTAGCCGAGTATGTGGACGGGCCGGCAGCGCCCGCCTGCTGGGCAGCGGAACCGATGCTGGGATCGCCCTTCTCGAGCAGGCCCGGAAGCACGGTCAAGGCTGCCCAGGCGAACGCTCCGAGCACCACGCAGAGCTTCACCAGCAGTACTGCGGGAAACGACTTGTCCGACGTCGTGTTCATCGCGCTGTCTCTGCGGTGCCTGTTCCTTTGCTGACGAGCTGGCGCATGCGGGTTCCTGGCGCGCGGGCAACGCCATCACGAACCTGCTGCTCTGTGAAGACGGACATCAGGATCTCCCGGGCACCGGTTCGGTCGTAATCGTAGATAATGTAGATTCTGCCGTCATCAGCCTGCACGCCGTCGGGGTACGACACGCCGGTGCGCTCGTCGAGAAGCAGGCCGCCTCGCCAGGTGGTGCCGTCGTCATCGGACACGAACGCCGTAAGGCGCGATCGGCCCACGTTTTCGCCAGGGAGTCCGTGCTTGACCAGAAGCAATCGACCCGATTGCAGGCGGCGGATGAAAAACCGCGATGATGTGTGGGCGAATTGCGAAGGTCGCACGTCCGGCCACGTCACGCCACGATTGGCGGACACACTCTCGCCGATGCCGTATGTGGTTCGCACCAGCATCCAGAGACTGCCGTCGCAGCGTTCCACGATCATGTGTTCATCCCATGTCCGGACCTCCGCCGGGACATGCGCGCCCCCACGCCAAGCCCATGTTGCTCCGGCATCGGCTGACACGACAGCGTTCGAGAACCGATGGTCGTCAAGCTCCGGGTAGTTCTCTTTGCACCTGTCCCACAGAGCTACGGGCAGCGCCCACTCGCCGGTACTCAACACGGTGGGCTTGTTCATCATCACCCCATCGGCAATACGCCGCGGCGCCGACCACGTGGGGGAATCGGACTCGGGATCGTCCGCGACCATGCACCACACGCCGCCCTGTCCGTCAAACCACGAGATCGACTGGGCCCAGAAGAGCCACAGCCGTCCCTGCGGATCATACCACAGACACGGGTCGAACGCCCTCACCTGCCCCGGCGGATCGATGGCCAGCTTAGGCCCTGACCACGTGCAGCCGTCGTCGTCGCTTGTAACGAGCACAACATAGTTGTCCGGGCCCTCGCCCTTGCCACCGGCGTACCACGCAGCCCAGAGGCGGCCGCCCGCCGTGCGCTCGATACCAGGGATGCCTTGGAAGAGCCGGGTGTCTTCGCCGTAGCCGTCAGGGCCGACAGTGATTGGTGGCGGCAGGAGTGGGCTGACGGACGTCGCGGTTTGAGGGGACACTTCTGATTACTCCTGGATAGCGCCAAAGGTCATGAGCACGCCAAAAACGAGCAAGCCAAGCCCGAGAATGGTGTAGAAGACGCGCGTTGCCGTACGCCCGAACAGCTTCACCAGCCCACGTGCTTTGCGCGAGTTCATGTACCACTCCCAGTCGCAGATGGCGCCGGCCATGGCGAATATGCCGAATGCGATGAAAAGGAGTCCCAACGGGTTCTTCATCTCTCTTCCTTCCTGGTTGCTGCCGAAGGGCCACCAACGGCCCTGATGTGTTCGTAATCTACCCCTTAAACGATGCGGATCTCGCACGTTCCGTGCTGGCGGGGGAGTCCGTGCACGTTTACGTTGTGACTTCTCAGGTGTCTTTCGTACACGGAGCCTCGCCCATGTCATTTCGCAATCTCAGTCCGCAACGCATGTTCGAAGCGCTTGCGCACGAGCACAAGCCCACATATCGGTTCACGGACGGATGGGGCGGCCACTTCACTGACTGGAAGGACGCGGCGCTCCCCGAGGTCCTCGCCTGCCTGGGCGACTTCCCCGGAAGTGTGCCGCCGAATCCCGAGCTCATGGCGGAGTGGGAACACGACGGGCTCCGCAAACAACGCTGGCTCATCGACGTATCGACGCACATCTCGGCCACGCTCCTGGTGAACTTCCCGGAAGACGACAGGCTGTGCCGTTCCGCCGGAGCGCCCGCAATCCTCTGTTGTCATGGCCACGGCCTGCACGGCAAGGAACCGGTGATGGGCAACAACTCAAGCCCGGAACTGGCTGCGAACATCGCAAGCCATAACTACGACTACGGGCACCAGATGGCCAAGGCCGGGTACATCACGTTCGCGATCGACTGGATCGGGTTCGGAGAACGCAACGACAACCAGAAGCCCAACTTCCTGGTTCATAACCGGGGCCGGGACTGGTGCAATATCTACTACCTCCACGCGACCATGCTCGGGATGACGTCGCTGTCGATCAACGTGACGCACGGGAAGGCTGCCATCGGTTTCGTGAGTTCGCTCAGAGAGGTGGATGCCGCACGCATCGGTGTGATGGGACTGAGCGGTGGCGGCACGATGGCGTTGTGGATGACGCTCTGCGACGAGCGCATCAAGGCCAGCGAGGTAATCTGCTACAGCGATCTATGGGCTTACTTCGGAATCCGTGACCTCAACTACTGCGGCATGCAGGTTGCCCCCGGTCTGTACAAACTCGTGGATCTGCCGGATCTCCAAGGTTTGGTGGCGCCCCGTCCTCTGCTGATCGACATCGGCGCGTATGACGAGTGTTTCAAGATCGATACCGCCATGGCGTGTTTCAGACGGCTTGAGCCCATCTACGAGGCGGCAGGCGCCAGGGCCAAACTCGACCTTGACCTGCACGCGGGGCCCCACGGCTGGGGCGGCAACAAGTCGGTCGATTTTTTCGCCAAATGGCTTTGACGAATGCCGATTGAAGCGTGACCATGTTTCACGTTTTCACGCATCGCGTTTCAGGAAACAGGAGAAGAACATGT
>JGI10211J34971_10005007_pt1 | contig 10412 bp, 9 predicted proteins | sample Etolagsediment_FD_34971 | JGI IMG/M metagenome (IMG submission 34971)
TTATATGCGAAAGGAGACAGTTCGAATCTGTCCTAGCCTATATTACAAAAGGGACAGAGAGGTCTGTCCCTTTTGTATTAGATTGTTAGCTTGTTAGCTTGCTAGCTTGTTCGCTAGCTAGATTATCGGTCTGAACTATCCCAGACAGCGTAGTACGTGGAAGGATCTCTCGTGCTAACTCCACCATCAAAGTTGTATGGAGAATCAGCGTCTGAATCCCTCAAGTGCTGCAAAGGAGAATACCCAACTCGCTGAATCTTACCAGCAAGCTGCGGTGCCCTCAGAACAACCCTCTGTTCTGTCTTTGCTGACAATTGATAGCACCATCGGTTGTTGTCGATGGCCCAAGAGTAGCGACCGTTATCTGTCCAGAAGAACTCTTCCAAACCATGAAGTAGTGAAGTATCAGGCATGGCCTGACGGTAGTCTACGTATTCGATGTAGGTAGTAGGGAATCCACCACCCATGGTGATTGGCATTGCGTAGATAGCAGATGCAAAGGAACCAGCTTCTACGTTGTCGGAGTTCGTGCTGTTATACTCGTAGATACCATCGTCGATAACCACTGGATATTCCTTGCCGTTGACTGGAATAACCATTTCCCTACGCATCCGGTCACGTTCGTTGACGTTAATGTTATCGTTCATAACGGCAATTTGAGTACCAGTGCTGTTTCTACAACGGTTAGACATGTAAGAACAAGGCCAACAGGCACTAAGTTCGTACCAAAGTCCTTTGTTCATAGCTATCATGTAGTTGATTGGGCCGAGACCCATGGCATCAGCATTGTATTCCAGATAGTACATAAGCATGGAAAGGTATTCAACAATGTCGAGATCGGTTCCGCACACGTCGTTGTAGTTGAAGTCTTTGACGTCAGAGTCCAAAGAAGGACAGGCACTATTAGTATCTGCGTCTACCTGTCCAGTGGCGATCTGAGAGTCAAGACCAGGGAAAGAGCCTGCCGCTACAGTTCCCTGCCAAAGGTCTGCACCTAAAGCACGTTCAAAGTTGGCTCCTACAATAATCATTTCCGCCATGGTGATAACGTTCATAACCTGAGACTCAGACATGTTACCAGGTCGTAGGCCCATGTTGGTTAGAAGTTGACCATGAAGAACTAGATCTGTAAAGTCACCTCTGTTGAGCTTAAGCATGACTTTGTCCATTTCGATAGTGTTAGTATCGAAACGCTTGAGACCAAATGCAGCGGTGAGATTGCAGCCTTTCATATAGCCAGTAGGAGCATCCTCACAAGCATTGTCTGGTTGGTCACCTGTGGTTGCGGTGAATCCCGTAATGGAACCAAAACGAGGATTCTCGCTCACACTAGGAATTGCAGGCAAGTAGCTGGCAATGCCACGGGGACGAACGTAAGCGCTAATAATGTCACGTTCAAGGCCACTAGTAGCAAAGATGCCAGTATTACCATGAAGTCGAACAGCAGAATGAACATTACCAGCTGCTTTATCTTCCTGATTGCTGAGTAGAGCAGTCAGTTTATTCTGGTTGTCTGCTAGTTGTTTTAGAATTTCATCCATTGGTACCTCCTAAAGATTCTCTCCAGTCCTTGTTGTTAATCATGTCATCGAGGAAGGGAATGCCAATGGGACCGTTTTGAGCAGGTTCAGTTTCCTTTGGGCCTTCTTTGGCAAGAGAAGTCCGACCGTCAATACGAGTCTCATCGTCACCAATGACAGACATTTTCACCAAGTCCGATAAAGACGCTCTGGGAGTATCTTCAGCTTTCTGGGCAATCTTGGTCTCGTCAGTGGCCTTTAGGTCCTCCACATCCTTCTTGATGATGGTGATGATGTCAGAGAGAGTTTTGACACTGCCAGCGAGGTCTGTAAGGGCAGTTGCTACTTCATCACGGAGAGGTGATTCATCATCTTTCTCAACGGATTCAGTTTCTACTGTTTCCTCACTAGCAACTTCCTCTTTCTCTTTTACGTCAGGATTAACTTCCTTGCGGATGGCCTCAACTGCACTGATTTCATCCTCGGAGAAGTTCATCTCGACTAGGAGCTTCTTCTGCTCCTCCGTTACCTGTTTCATATTGTCCTCCTTGTTTGAGCTAAAAAAAGTGTTTCCGTTCGCTGCTGCCTGTTTGGGAAGAACAGTTAGCTCGGTACTGATGTACCTAGTGATAAGTTCGGGTGTGTCTGGATTTCTTGTTATCAAGACTGTAGGCATGCCGTGAGACATACCTAGAGAGTCCATTTTAGAGAGTGCTTCTGCCTGTTTGTGGTAGTCAGAATGAAATGTGCCCTGAGCATGAGCTTCTCCAGTTGATTCGTCAAACCAGAGAGATGTAGTTTGACCTAATTCGATAGGCAGATGCCAGACCTGGAGAGGCGGAAGATCAACAATGTTCTTTTCTATTAATGTTGAAAATGTCTTGTGAGCGTCTGTAGTGAGAGTCTCACCTTCTCTATCCTTTTGGTTGTTAGAGTAAATTCCGTTCCAGTGCCAAGTGTCACCGTCTTTCCAAACGGTAAATGGATAGTCTGGAACTTGGTCAGGAGTTGACTCACCAAATAGAAAGTCGCTAAACTTCCGTAACAATGATTTCTGTTCTGTTAACACTGATTCTTCCATTTTATCCCAAAGAGACTTGGAGTGCTCTGATAGAAGTTTCTGCGCTTTGGCTTTGAGTTCGTTGGCCTTAGACTCAGAAATAGTGGAACCATCTCTGAGTTTTATCTGATTGGCACGAGCAATAGCGTTACGGAGATGAGGTAGGTCTACAGAACCCTCTTTACTTTTATAGGGAAGATGACGTAATGATTTATCATCTTTGTCTCCACTTTCCACGTATAGAAATGCAGAGTCAGGAAGATCATTTATATAGGCAGATGTCCAGGTTGCTTTTCCGATACCAGGACGCTCTTCTCTACGCATTTCACCACCACATTTAGGACACTTGATGTCACTACAATGTTCCTCAGATTCCATTTTATACTTACAGTCTAAGCATTCACAAGTATACATAAGACTCTCTTTCGTATTTGTATCATACCACTTATGGGCAATTATGTCAAGTGTTATAATAATATACCCATAAGTGGATATATTACTTCTTTGGCTGCCGAGAAGTGCCTCTGTTGCCAACACCGCCGCCACTACCATCTCGACGACGAGTACCACCACATGAACCTCGGCTGCCTCGACCTGTGCTTCCCCTTGCCATTATTAATTGCTCCTTTCGTTTATATTATTATACCAGAACAGTAGCTACTACTGTCACTCCGAACACTATTANCGCTAGTATGTCTGTTATCGTTATCGGATTCATAGTTATGGAAAACCTTCTTACAATAATTACATACTCACGATTGCATAATTGATCCAGCCGTCTACCGTACAGGCTCCCGTGTCAGCCTCTAATGCCTTGTTCGTGGGTACTTTCCAGATTGGCATAGCGAAATTACCGCTGGGCGCTACGCTGATCCCACCCTCGTCCGAGAAAGCCATCGTCCCTGTAATCGCGACATCGTCCTCAGTTTGAAAGACAATAGTACCGGCTGCGGTGTCACACCGTAAGCCAAGTCCATATACCCAGATTTGCTTATCTGCACCAGGCGCGGCAATAATCTCCTGATCAGCCGTGCTCGCGGCTAGGTCAATCACTGCATTGGCATAGCTATCAATAACAGGTTCTCCTGGTCCGTCCAGTGAGTCACCGATAGTAACCTTATTCGTTGTCCCTGGCGTAGTCTGGTCAATACTTATTGATACAGCTCCAGTTGCTCCACCCAGGCTATTCCATATTCGTTCTAACCAGAATTGTGTACTCTTAGACATGTTCTTCTCCTTGTTATATTATACATCATTAGCACTTGTTATGTCCACTGTAGGAGCAAATTCGTTTTGCGCTACTGGATGCAGTTCGTCTGTGTAAAGTGAGCGTAGTGCATTTAGGGCTGCTAGTGACGATGCTGTTTTGCGTTTCAGCCGGTCCGATGAAGTATTTATATAAATGGCCTGGACTGCATTTATATTCTGATCGATGAGTGGGATGATAACTGTCGGTGGATTTGAATTAGTATCCAGTGGATCACGTACTGGTAGGTTTAACATAGCTCTTGTTTCATTATCAGTAGAGTAGAATAGAGCTAGTAACGGTTCACCATCAGGTAAGCGACCTGATTCCAGTTCCATTGTTTCAAATTGGACTCTGGTAATAGAACTGTCTGCAAGCATCTTTTCTCGAACAGTACGTTCGGTGAGACCACGGATTGCTATGAGACGTTCGTAGGCTTGGCTGCGAGTATTGAGAATAGCTGCTCGTGCCGCATCTTCGTCGTCGTCAGTAAAGTCGTGTATCATACGGAGATAAGGCGGTAGGAACTTATGCTCAATTTGTCGAGTAGTCATTTGGAGTATTTCGCCAATGGCTTTACCACGAGCTTTCATGTGTTGGATTGAGGCATCAGCTTTGGTCGCTCCAGTGATGGTAGCAGGCCAAAGTTCTCGTAAGTCTACTCCGAAGGCTAAGGCGATAGCAGCCATGCCTAATTTGATACTGGTGTCTTTGTCATAACCATCAGGCAATGATGCTAGGTCTACAATGTCGAGAGCGATGTCCAGAGATGGGTTGCCAATAAAAACGGTCTTGGCAAAACGACGTAGGCCCTCATTATCCATTTGACGTTCTGCCGACCGGAAGGCTAGAGCCAAATCTCTGGTAGATATTTTCGAGCCAACCAAGATATTACGGGCTGGTCTGGAACCTAGTTTTTCCTGTTCGAAGGTGGATATATCGATGAGATGCTGGGCAGTGTTGATAGCGCGGGAGATACCGCAAAAGCCAACATTGTTCATTCTGAGATCCGATGAAGGCAAGGAAACCATGTCGATGACTCTAGTGTAATGAAGTTTATAGCGTTTGCCATTGATGTCGGTGTAGATTACGGGAAATTCTGGATTGCGAGTACGTGTGCAAGCTGAAGAGTCGAGATGGTTAAGTCCCATAGGGATACCAGTGATAGGACCGGATTTGTTCCCTTTGCCTAATATTTCCATGAAGCAACCGTTGTCCTGACTGAGGTAGTCTAATATGAAGGAACCGTAACCTAAGTTCCAACCTTTTCCGAAGTTGGTCATTTCGGTAAGGTTTTGTTGAATGGAGTCAGCCATCTGGACATGACGGGTTATAGTAGGGTCAACAGGAACGATTTTGAATGGGATAGTAGTCAGTCGAGCTACTATCGCGTAGATAGCACCTGAGAGATGGTCACTACCCAGGAAGAACTTACGTAGATCAATATCACGGGCTTTAGACCACCAGGGAGAAACTGTTTCTCCAGAACGGGCTACCCAGTTTAGGAAGCCAAATGAGCCACTTTCTGGTTCTTTGTTTACTTCATCTTGCTGAACAGATACTTGCTCTAGTTGAGTTATTTCATTAGCCATATTTATTCCTCGAATTCAGTGTAAGCTAAGACTTCAGTTTCATATTGGGAACAAGCTTCAGCCCCGACAATTACGGAAATACAGGCGTCTGCCCAGTCAGTAGAACGTCCGATACGTTTGCGGATGTCATCTTTGGATTGAACTACTATTTTACCTTGAGCGTCGTAAGAGTAAGTTGGGGTAGTAAGTTCACCCAGGAGACGGTCTTCTGCATCAGGCGGTAAGGCAACATTACTGTTGTAAGCTGGATTGAGAGCTTCACCCATTTTCCACCAGACTTCTGCACGTTTGTTTCTAAATGATAGGGTACCTGAACGGTCTGTGGATGAAGATTTTTCAGAAGCATTAAATGATAACACCTTTTTGCCAACTCTTTTAAGATAGTCATAGACACCAGCCCCAACACCGATTACGTCTATAACGGCACGGGAGAGAGGGTTATTAGCCATTATGTCTAGGACGGCGTCAGCAGTAGGCATTATATCTTTGGCGTCTAGTTCTCGGATGGCAATTACAGAAGATGAATTACCCATTGCTATAGCTGATTTATCTCCACCACCACGAGCAGGGTCTACACCAATGGTATCTATAGGGCCTAGAGCTTGGCTCGAGTTTTTTTCCTCCCAACGTTGATTGGCCAACTCGACATAATGTAGAGGGATAATTACTCGTTCGGCATCCTGGGCAAATTCGCCTAGAACATGATTGCGATATACTGCTGAGTCAGAACCCCATTGACGTTCACGTTGAGCCGCCCATTCAGGACGCATACGGCCGGCCTGGATAGCTTCTTCTTTGGTCACATGTCTTACGTGCCAGTCTTCATAACCGTATTTGCCCATACAGATGTCGTAGAAGCGTCCCATTTTAGGTCCTGGAGTAGAAAGAGCTAGGGCCAAAGGTTGCTGACATTGAGAGAAAGCGCCTTCAAGAGAGTCAAATGTTTCGTCTTTAACCGCTTTACCCTCGTCGATAACTACGAATACTCGGAAGTTAGCATGAGCACCTTCTATTTTGTCTGAATCATTTGATGCTACAGCGAAGGATGATTGGGATTCTGTTATGTCAATAGATAAGGTTTTCAGTTCACGATCCTTGGTGAGAGGCTGACGACCAATAATATCCCAATTGAGCATTTTGTGGAAACGATGTATTTCAGGCCAGAGATATTCTTCCAATTGTCGCCAGGCCGAAGCAGTAGTGGGGGCGATAGTATCGTCAGAAGTTAGAACAGCCCACCAGATGAGAGCAGCTGCGCTAGAAGATTTCCCAAGTCCGCGAGGCCCGTATAGAGCTTGCCGCTGTCGAGTAATTTGCTCAGCAAATATTTCCTCTTGATAAGGAGTCCAGGTCCAGTTATCAGGCAAGATAAAGCAGTCGTGAACAAAGGCAAGAGGATCATTCACGTAAGTTCGCTGAAACTTCTTAAAAGCAGCATTGCTTTCACGGGTCTTAACAGGCTTCTCACGTCGTGACTTGAGAACTGCTTCGCATTGATTAAGTTGTTCTTCCAGAATGCTAATTTTCGGTATATTCGCCATCGATGACGTTGGGTTCCTCAGTATCCATTTCGATTTGTTCTATTTCAGCATGAATGGAAACAATACGACGCTGAATCTCCTCTGTGGTAAGAGCAAGTAATTCGGCAGGGAGACCGCGTGCAGTACGTTCTCCAGAAACAGCTTGTTTCCAGGCTCTAAGAGCAATTCCTTTATCCTCAATCATTTCCACGATGGGGTTGCCCTCTTGGTCACGCATGATTTCGCCATCTTCATCTCTGGCAAAGAATGAGAGGATAGAAGCTTCCTGCAATACTCGCCAACCTTCTATTTGACGTTCGACCATGTCCTGGACTGCATTACGACGAGCCTGGTCCATTAGAGCAGTTTCTTCAGCCCAATTTCTTTCATCCCAGGCTAGGGCACGTTGGCTATAGTTCCAGTTTGAATAAGCTCGACGTAGACGGTTAGGCATCTCCGGTGCTGGTTGACCAGGCACAAGAGATTTTTCTTTGAGCAAAAGCTTGCGATACGCTTCTTGAATGGTACGAGATGGTCCTAGATGGAGGTAGAGTAAAAAGAAGTCATAGGACCAGGATGGCTCATTGGGCAAACGTCCCCAGGGAGTATCTTGCTGCTGACGATAGTCATTTGATAGTTTAGTCGCCCTTGTAACAGATAAGCTCAATATTGCCTCCGTAGAGATTATGTTATGTATATTATATCATAAAGATAGATTTATTGTCAAGGATGACGGATAATAGTTTACTCGGTGTTAGCAGATATTCTCGCGGCAAAAAGTCCCAGGTCATCTAGGTATTGTATATGAGGACGAATACCGTAAGTGCGAATGAAGTATTGATGAGTGAGATAGAGAGAGGTATGAGGGTTGATTACCAAGTAACGGTAATTGGTGAGTGTTATTTCCCAGGGGAGAGATGAAGAATGGCAGGGGCAGATAGCAGAATATGGACAATGTTGACATTCAAGATCGCAAGATGGGTTGGGAATGTCTAGCCAACGTGTGCAGAAGTTATGGCAGTAATTTGTTCCCATATAAGGACAGTGAGATGTCGGTATGGGTTCTGGCCCAATGTTGGTGGTATCCATAAAGAATATTATAGCACATTATTATGTATAATTCAATTAGGTCTTGACAAACTCTACAAAGTGTGCTAAGATAGTAGCGAGGAGGTGTGGATGGATTAAAAAAAATAGACGGGGGCGTTGATTATTGTCAATTTTAGTACAGGAGGTAAACATGGGTGTTCTTGACACACTGCTAAGTGGTAAGAAAGTAGAAATTCCGGTCGAGGGGGAGCAGTTCCCCAGTTTTGGTTTCATTGGTCCAGTGAAGGCTAAGATGCTATGGCAATTTTGGTCACAGTTAGATTTTAGTGGGCCAGAGTATCGTGAGGACGTGCCGCAACCGTTTTATAGAGACCAGTTTCCTAACGGTGGGTTTAGGTACTATTATTTGGACCCGGAGACAGGTGCTCAGGCGGCTAAGATAGATCAGTCTGCATTTAACCCGCAACAAGTTTGGTTTTACTCGATGCCAGTGACGGATATTATGAACATGGATACTAGCAATTTCCAAAGTAATAATATTAACAGAAGCTGTCGAGTCACTACGTTGAGAAGTCAGTATCGACACGAGTTCCACATGATTACGTTGCCAGCTATTGTTAGGGCAGTAGCGGTAAATGCGGGCTTTAGTGTCCCTGAATATGATTTGCGTGAATTGTTGGTGAGGGATCCTATTATTACCGATGAAGTTAGCAGGCGGTTGATAGGTAGTGCACCAAAGCATACAGATTATGAGGAAAGTGAGTTATGGCGGAAGCGGGCTGAGTTGTGGAAAGCATTGGGAGAAAATGATCCGAAGAAGTATCTAGTAGATACTGTTAAGCCCAATGGTACTCCGCATGAGGGGAATACAGAAGCGGAGAAGTTGCAAGCCTGTTTAAGGATATACACTGAAGAGTGGGAAGATAGACCATTGTGGTGTCGATTCCAGATGGTAGCGGATCCAAGAGCAGCAGCTGTGAGCAGTAGCGGGAAACGGTTGAGCTTGCCAGCTGTGACTGAGATATTCAGTGGCGAAACGGATGCTCAGAAAGCTATTGATAACGATTTGTCCGATATGGTTTCTAATGCAGTTGGTGAGTCTGCTAGTGAGCAAGCTAGTAAGTCTGCTAGTGGGTCTGCTAGTGGAAAGCCTGCATTGCCAACAGCATGGGCAGATGCTGGTGAAGAGAAGTGGAGAGTACAGGTATTACCATTCACAACAGAACCCAAGGCAATAGTTAAGAGTAAGTATGACCCAGATGATTATGGAGCATCCTTTGAAGAACTGTGGGCTTGGGTAGAGTGGGAGAAGAAGATAGGATAAAGTAAATGAAGCTATGGCCGACTGAAGAAGATTACTATGATGCTAGTTATGTACCAGATACTATACCCAGAGAATTGGTTATAGTAATGGCTGCTACTTCTATACTGTTTTGGGTAACAGGAGTGATAATTTCTACCAAACTCGTTTTATCTCAAGCGGAATGGATAGCCAAAGTATCTAAGTATCTCGATAAATTCGGTCCCATGTAGCAAGAAGAAAATAGGATAGATTCTGCAGATGCAACTTTGGTACGATCCCACGGAAGCAAGACAAGGTAGTAAGTTACCCAGTAACGTTATAAGCGCTGGGATATCGTTACCAAAGCTAGAGGCAGAGACCGGAGCGGACTTTTTGATAAGTCCGCTGACCGGTCCACCTCTAGGGCAACTGAACAAACCCGGGAGAGAGATATTAAGAGTCCATTGTCAGGCTGGTATATTGGTCCAAAGAAAGTCTGGAATGGACTTTATGTCGTCTATAGGGAAATTGATGAGAATACAGTGGAGAATGCAACAGTGGGGGCGAGCATGGTTGCTAGTAACTGGTAATATTGGGTGCGGGAAGAACGGGCTGGCGTATATGGATGGAAGACGAAGCCATGTAAGTTATCAGCAGGCAATGGGAGCGTTAGATTATTGGCAGCTACGTGGTGGTGGCGTGACAGTGTTACGAAGAGATGGGTTAGTAGAAAAGTGGATTGGGTTGATGTGCGAGAGAGTGATGAAAGTTAATAAGGACCCAGTTGTGGAAGTAGAGATGTTAAAGCAAGTAGTGGTTAAGAAGAGTGGTAATAAGAAAGAGAACGCTGCCACACAAACATTGGCTACATTCCCAGGAATAGGTGAGGGGACAGCAAGGAATATTGCTATGAAGTATAATAGATTGGCGGATGGATTAGTATTTTTGAGTGGAGATGAGAAGATGAAGGGAGTGGGGGTCGTGACTAAAAGTAAGGCGAGGGAGTGGTTAGGGTTAAATGGAGGAGAAAGATTGTTGCTCGGTAAAGACAAATGATGTATATTTCCAAACTGTACCTAGCTATTGGGTTATAGAAGATTCCCAATTAGTATTGAAGGAAGTATATAATGATAAGTTTCACA
>JGI10211J34971_10005012_pt1 | contig 10410 bp, 8 predicted proteins | sample Etolagsediment_FD_34971 | JGI IMG/M metagenome (IMG submission 34971)
CCGGAAAGAAGCACTGCTACACCATCGTTTATATCGTCATCGAGGGGGTGAAGCCATATCTCTTTGGACACCACGTACTCGCTGTGGGCGTTTCTGATTCCTCTGACCTTCTTACAGAAAATCTGTTTTCCCTGTAAGCACCAGAAACAGTCCCCGCAACCCTGGAGCGTTGAAACGCCGACTCGATCTCCCTTTCGAAAGCGTTTTGAACCGTTGGGATCCTCGATTATGCCCATTACCTCATGCCCCGGGTTCCCCTTCCAGGGAAGGCCTTTTGGGGGAACAAAGGTCTCCATTTCGCTTCCACATATTGCGCTGGCTTTTACCTGTACCAACACATCTCCTTCTCTTACTTTCGGATCGGGTATCTCCCCCAACTCCATTTTCTTGTTTCCTAAAAATACGACTCCGCGCATGACATGCCTCCTTTTATCCTCTTAGGGTTGAAGAAGATTGCTTAGACAGAAATAGTGCCTATTGTCGTCTATAGTAAATTACAGCAGAAGTCAATGAAAAGCGCCGCTTAATCCGTATTGCTGACAATTAGACAGAGGGACGGATGGCTTCCATGCTTATACGGGGGCCTTTCAAAAGGGCAAATGAGACCAGGTTCACAAGCCCCCAGATGGCGGAAGCTGATAAACAGTCTTCAATAGCTCGGTCAAAAAGCACGGAGATTTTGGGATCGAATTCATCGTCCCCTTTCCAGAGGAGATAGTAAAGAGGGACCCTCGGGAAGGGAAGAAACCGGTAGGATGCATCAGCCATGTTCAGGGCTTGACCTTCATAGTAGTGAGCTGCTGTTTTAAATCCATCAACATCATCGCCATATCGCTTGATAAGGGAGTCCAGCCTGAGTTGATGCGGTCCCTTAAAATAATGCGCCTCTTTGAGATCTTTAATACCGATCATATCTTTACCGAGAGGGTGAAATGAGTTTACATGATTGAGATAGAGCAACGTAATCAATTCCAGGAGGGGATCATCCGCATTTATCCACACATTGCCTTTTGATTTTTTCAGGCAGCTGTTGTGGATGTCGACAAGGATATCTTCCTTCAAGAAATGAAAGAGCAGGCCCCCTGAGGGATGAGGATCAAAAAGAGTGAGAGAAAGAAGGGTATTCCTGTCTCTTCCTTTTAGCGTTTCCCAGTACTCGGGAGGCACTCGGATCAATCTGTCATTATGATCCAATGGTGGCGGTCCTCCCTGCAGCCGTCTCTCCTGCATAAGCAAAAAGCTTTTGCTGAAAGGGTAGGGCCCTGTAGAGAAGTTTTCACATGGAAAGGCGTGGCAATCCCTGAGGCAGTAATCGATACGGTTCAAGACGGCGCATGCCAGGATCGTGCAGGTTCCTCCGAAGATCTCTTGCTGGGCACCCAGTTTTTTTTCTGCTTCTTTACTTCTTCCGGGGCCACAGGTGGAACAAAGCCCAAGGAGATTCAATTTGCAGACGTCACAATTAATACCACATGCGCCGGTAGGCATGAAGTGACCTCGATCGGTTTTCAGTAATGGAGAATTCCGGGCCCGACATAACCATTTTTGGTGATCTTTGGTTTCAGTATACCCACTGAAGCAGTCCCATGCAGATGAGGTTGGCAAGGATTGCGATGGTGTAAATGCTGATCACCGCTATGGTTTTGGCTCTCTAATTTATTCCTTCTTCAGAAACATTTGGAGACCTTGCAGTGTCTTTTCTGCAACCATTTTTTCTTTATTAAAATATTCTATTATTCTGTTGAGACATCTCTGCCTCTCTTCATCACCGAAGTACGTGGCACACGCATCCATAGAGTCTTTTGCCTTACGTATGTTGGTGCCAACCTCATCCGGTATCTTTTCACCGTCATGCCTTACGGCTTCTTCCGGACATGCATCATGGCACCTGCCGCAACGAATACAGTGATCCATATCAATCTCAGCTTTTTCTTCCTGCAAATAGATCGTTTCAACAGGACATTCTTCAACACACATACCGCAACCGGTGCAGCTATCTTGATCTACCCATGGCATCTGATTGTCTCCTTATGATCTGTATTATCCAGACCCTCCTGCCTTTACATTTAATGATTTTGCCTATATTTATAGCAAAATCATCTTCAACGTAACCATAAACCCAATTCCGATCCTGTTGCCATAACGCGGCTAATCAGCGACGAGCGCGGAGGCCCCGGTTTTTAGGGTTGGATTACATTCATTTGGGCAATGTGAAGATGAAATTTATCCACTCACCCGGCTGGGATTCGGCCCGGATGGTCCCACCGTGTTTTTCAATGATCTCTTTTGTGATGAAGAGGCCCAGTCCGGTACTCCGGTATCCTTTTACATCGTCGCCAAGTCGAACGAAGCGCTGAAACAGGAGGGCAATCTCATCGGGAGACAGACCTCGGCCTTCATTCCAGACCTCAAATCGGTGTTTGGTTTCTTCCTCACTGAAGCCAATCCTTATTTTCCCGTTTTCCCTTCCATATTTGAGCGCGTTGTGGAGGAGGTTCTTGAAAACGATCTGGAGGAGATCCGGATCTCCCGAACAGGGTATGGATGCGGGCAGATCGTTTACCAATGTCATGCCGTTTTCTTCAATCGGCTGCCCTAATTCCTCGACAACGGGTTTCACCACATCCCCGGTTAGATCGATCTCTTTGGGTTGTACAATCAGTTCCCCTTTCTCGATGCGGGCCAGATCAAGGTAGTTGCGCGTCATCCTGACAGCGCGGTCAATGCTTTTTGAGATGTTGCTGACCAGGCCCGCCTGATCTTCGGTCAGGGGGCCGACGATTCCGGTATCAAGGGCATGGGCCGAGGTGTAGATTACCCCCAAGGTGTTCTTGAGTTCGTGCGATACAAACCCCAGCATGTCAAGATAGTTGCCGTTGAGTTGCTGGAGGGATGTATTGGCACTTTCCAGTTTTGTATTGGCCTTTTTGAGTTTTTCCTCCCTGTCGCGGAGACTCGATGCCATGGCATTGAAGGAGCGTGTCAGATCAAGGACCTCGTCGTCTGTGGAGGGTTCAGGCACCTTCAGGTCAAGATCGCCGCTGGCAATCCTTCCGGCGGCGTCGGCCAATCGGCTGAGGGAACCGGTCAACCGGCGTGAAAAGAGAAGGCCCACTGCCAGCACAAATATGACCACCCCTATGGAAACCGCCCCATACAGATTCCACAGCGATCGCTTGATATCATCGTACTTTTTAGCTAACACACCCACATAGAGTATCCCTATGACCTTACCTTCAATATCATGGATCGGGTCATAGGCGCTGATGTACCAGTCATTGACCACAAATGCCCTGTCATACCAGTTGCTGTCATTCTCGAGGACCTTGTCATAGACATCGCTGCTGACGCGGGTGCCGATGGCCCGGTTTCCATCCGCTGTCATCACATTCGTGGCGATGCGTGCATCCCATTGAAAGATGGTTACCGTGCCCAGGTCCCGGCCGTCATAGGTCTTGTCTTCAAAGACGATGGAGCGGATCCTGTCGGCAAGGGCATGGTTGCGGTTGAGAAGGATCCCCGCACAGAGCGTGCCGATAATATTTCCTTTGTCGTCCTGGACCGGGGCGGATGTCATGAGTGCCATCCCGGATGACTCGGATGCCTTTGCCCTCGGTTTGGCCTTGGCCGTGGGCTTGAATACCATAAATGCCCGTTCTTCGAGGTTGCCCCCTTCGGAATGGAGTCTCTGAGGCCCGAGCAGTACGAAACCGCTGACGGTTTTTCCGTGGAGAGCCTCTCGTATCATGGGATCGTTCGACAGGTAATCCCCGGTATGATAGGGTTCCAGGGTCCGGACGATCACCTGGCCCTTGCTGTCCGTGAGGGACAGAAAGTCAAACCCGCACTTATGCCTGACTGCCTCAAGTTCGGCACGAAAGGCCGGGGAGTGAGGTTCCCTGTAGGCATTGGCAACCCGCCTGCCTCCGCTCAACACCTCTACAAAGAGCCGCAGGGAGTCTGTTTCCCCCTGAATGATACTCCATGCAGCGCGCAGATCGAGACTGACCCGCCGCTGCGCCTCGTTCAGGGTATTGCGGCTTATCAGGTAGGCGCTGAGAATGGCTCCCATAACGCCAAAGAGGACAATGACCAATACAAAGTTAAGGAATATGCGTTTGTATACAGGAATTCTCATGGTGTAAGGGTTTCCCGCGTACCGCGGGATTCAAGGGTTCAAGGTTCAGGGTTTCAAGTTTCGAATTTCCAGTTTCTATCTTCCAGTTTCAAATTTCGAATTTCCAGTTTCATCCGGTCCTGTCTGTGTGCCCTGATCAAGGACCGTCACTCCTGGCAAAACACATGTAAAACGTGTCCCTTTACCCACCCTGCTCTCTACGGAGATGGTCCCTTTCAGGCGGTCCAAGACTTCCTTGACGATGACAAGTCCCAGGCCGGTTCCTTCTTCTGAAAAGGCCTTTGCGTTATCCGCCCTGAAGAACTCTGAGAAGAGACGGGGGATCTCCAGTTCCGGGATGCCGATGCCCGTATCCGCAACCTCGAACCGGATGCCGTTTTTCGCATCCTTAGACAGCACTACGGTTATTTCACCCCCCGGGGGTGTATATTTGATGGCATTTGAAATAAGGTTTGCAAAAAGGTCGTCGATCATCTTTTCGTTGGCCATGACCCGAGGGATGGGGCCGTCCATACGGAAGGTCATGGTTACATTTTTTTCTGATGCCCGGGTCTTGTAAAGTTCCTCTAACGACGTCAGGATATCCCCGGCATCTACCGGATGATACACTGTTTCACCCGCACTGATACGTTCCAGGCCCAATTTGAGCAGATCGTTGATGACATCGCCGAGAATTTCCAACCGCTTTCTGCACCGGGTCAGTGTCTCTTTCTGCTGATCGTCGATATCGCCCTGATACCCTTTGAGTATCAGTTCCAACATGCTCTGGACGGCGCTGATGGGAGAGCGGAGTTGGTGAGCGGCTTTTTTCAGGAACCAGGTCTTGTTCAGTTCACGTTTGAGGTCTTGTATGGCAATCGCGGTCAGATCGGCCATCAGGGAAAAGAAATTCACATCATCCGGACCGAAATAGTGATCCATGTCGCTGTACACGCAAAATACACCGAAGATCATTTTTTCCACCTTCAGGGGGAGACACATCATGGAATGAATCCCCTCCTTCCGAATATCCTCGGGATACTGGAAATAGTCACCTTTCTGTATCTTGCCGATGGTAAAAAAGGATCCTTGAAGGATCTTGCGGTTGATGGGGCTTTTGTCGATGTCAATGGCGCCCTTGGCCATATAGTCCTCGCTCAGGCCGTGGATGGAAGAAAATGTCAATCGCTTTTTCTGATCGTCTAAGAGCTTGATGGAACATCCCTTCACACCCATGATCTGTGCTGCATTCCGGGTAGCCGAATCGATCAGGTCCTGAAATTCCGTACAGAGTTCCATCTCCTTTATCATCTCATAAAGGGCCGTCAGTTTGGTATTGGTTGTATCCAGCTCCTTGGAAACAGCCAGCAGGCTCTTGCCCTTTTCCCTCAGGCTCGATTTAAGGGTCGTGATAAGGAACGTCGAAATGATAATAGCAGACGCAAAGGTTAGGTAAAGGGCCAGGACATTCGGAAGACTCTGGGTCGAGGAAAACAGAAGGCTCTGGAACAGAACCGGCTGGGGGGGGAGGATGGTTGATTCCTGAAGTACGATTAATCCGCCAGTGATCAGCAGGATGATGCCGGCGTATATGAAACAGCTTGCCGGGGCCAACAGAATGCCTGCCAAGATAATATGAAAGATCACGAATATAAGAAGAGGGCTGCATATGCCGCCGGTCAGGTAGATCACGCAGAAGAGGGCCAGCAGGTCAAATGCGATCTGTACATGGGCAAAAACAGTGAAGAGCCTGATTTCCGGGTGCTCACGGGTCTTGAGTCGCTTCCATATCAGCGAAAAAGCGACATTGTTCACCCCGATGAAGAGAAAAAGGATGGTCAGGGAAAGGATGGGGTGTTTGAGGTTTAAAAAATGGGCGATCCAGCCTGCAGCGAGGGCTATCCCGGTAACGACCCATCTCAGATTAATTAACCAGTAAACCCTCTCTGTCAGTTCCTTGCGGAAGAATAACTGCTCCTTTATTAGCTGATACCCCGGTTTCATAGGGAGTTCCTCAACCCGGAACCAGTGGTCAGTGATCAGTGGTCAGTAATCAGTGGTCAGTGGTCAGTAACAAATAACAAATAAAAAAACCCGCAACCCGCAATCTGCAATCCGAAATCTCCTAACCCGCGACCCTGAGAGAGATTATATTTGGCCTTCTTCCCTCAAGATATCTTCAACAGCATCCAACAGATCATCCGGATCTATCGGTTTCTCGTGAAATTCAGTGACAGGCCAGCTCTCTCCGAGAATATGCTGAAAGCTTTCCGGTCCCTGTTCGGCCATCTTCTGGGGGAATGAGGACAGCATGAGGATAGGAATATCACGGTAATCAGGGCTGTTTTTAAGCTTGTATGCCAGATCAAATCCATCGGTGTCGGTTGACATCATGACATCTAAGATAATGAGATCCGGGATCTTCTTCTCGATCTCGGCATGTCCATCGTCTCCATTATGGGCTGTTCTCACCTCATAATGCCTGCTTTTCAGGATGATACGAACCGTATTTACCAGGTCCTTGTCATCATCAATGATCAGTATGTCTGCTCCGTTAGCCATGGCTTACACCTCATTTCTCTATAATTTGACAGAGTTGTCNATTTTGTCAATCCCTTTTATTGCCATGCGTTTGACAATTCCCGAAATGGCTTTTTCAACCCTTGCAGTGGCCTCCGAGCTGAATCCTTCTCCAAACCCGAAATCGTTTCCCTGCACCGAGGCCTGCCATGTCCGGGGGGATCGCTGGTAGACGGCATGGAAAAGCGTCAGAACAAAAGATGGCTTGAAGTGGTGCGTTAAATAGGGCAATACATCAGGTTCCCGCCGGACCCGCACCCATTCCCATCCATCCCTTAATGGGTTGATGGTTGCATCAACAAATACGATCCGATCCGCATACTGCAATTCTTCCACAAGACCCGGTTCGAGTTGATGCGCCGTTCGAAAACGGATATGCCTACTTTCTTTGAATCGTTCCTGGAGCCTTCTCACAATATATGGACCGATACCGTCATCTCTCCGCTGGGGATTTCCATAGCCTATGATCCATGAGTCGGCCGCCCCGGTCCGCGCTGCTTTCACGGCTTAATCCCTTTGCAGTTCACTCAAAACGACCCCATCAGGACCATATATCTCAATTTTCAAGGCCATCTGACCCAGGGCATGGGTTGAACATGACAGGCAGGGATCATAACAGCGGATGGCCCCCTCTACACGGTTTAAAATGCCCTCTCTGACCTCGCCGTGATGAATATATTCCCGGGCTACAAGTCCTATGGAGCGGTTCATGGCGATGTTGTTATGGCCTGTGGCTACGATGAGATTTGTCTTCTTGATGGCCCCATAGTTGTCGACAAAATAGTGATGGATCAGTGTCCCCCGGGGAGCTTCAATGACACCGATCCCCTCATCATTGGCAGGGTCAGCGGTGAACCGGATGTTGTCGCCGGCGACGGCGTCTTCCTTTAAGATGTCCTCTGCCCTTTCCAGGCAGGCGAGAAGTTCGATGAGGCGCGTGTAATGGTAAAAAAGGGTACATCCCCTGAGGCCGTTTTGAGACATCTCGCGATAGGCCATCAGTTCATCATCGGCCCTCGGGGTGCGCATCTTGTCTGCTGCATTGAGTCTGCCGAGAGGACCGACCCGGTAGCCCCCGTCCGGGTATCCCTGGGATTTCAAAAAGGGAAATTTCAGGTAGGACCAGGGTTCTACATGCTCGCCGATAAAAGAGAGGTATTCGACCGGATCAAATTCGGCCACGATCTCTTTGTCGGGACTGACGATTCTCAAGTTTCCATCGTACATGTCAGGACAACCCTCGTTATCCATGAGACCTGCATAATTGGACGCAAAATTGGCAAATCTTTTTACTTCGTCCAGATTTTTTTTAATCCACCCTTTGATCAGATCAATGGCAATCCGGCAGGTCTCATAGGCCTCCGGAAAGCCANTCAATAAATTATCACGATCCGCTTTGGAAAGGGTACTGTTCACCCCGCCGGGGACAGCAAAGGAGGGATGGATTTTTTTACCTCCGAGGGCCTTGATGATTTCCTGGCCGAATTTCCTGAGCCGTATCCCTTTTACGGCGAGCTCCGGAAAGTCGCCGATCACGCCGACCACATTCCGTTTGGCAGGATCCGCGTCCCACCCCAAGAGGAGGTCAGGGCTTGCCAAGTGGAAGAAATGGAGGGCATGTGACTGGATAAACTGCCCCATATGTTCAAGCTCCCTGAGGAGTTTTGCCGTCTCCGGGATATCCACCCCGAGGATCGCGTCGCACGCCTTTGCCGAGGCCAACTGATGACTCACCGGGCAGATGCCGCAGATCCTCTGGGTAATAACCGGCATCTCCTCAAAGGGTCTTCCCTCGCAGAATCGTTCAAATCCCCTGAACTGGGTCACATGGAAGCGGGCCTCACTGACCTCGCCGTTCTCATCGAGATGGATGGTAACTTTCCCATGTCCTTCCAATCGGCTCACAGGATTAATCGTAATTTTTCGTGCTTTGGTCATCGGACACTCTCCTTAGGCCCTTAGGGCCGATCAACTGACAACATGTTGTAAATTGTCCGGGGATTGCAGATGGACAAATGGAGTCATGGAGTATTGGAGTACTGGAGTATTGAAAAAACGTCTCATCTCCAATCCGCGTCTCCGATTCAATTCCTCACTCTTCACTCTTCACTCGTTACTCTTCAATCTACAATCTGAAACTTTCAATCTGAAATCTGCGATCTGCGATCTTCAATCATAATGTATCATGTCACTCGGCAGAACAGGGATCCTCCCTGATAGGACTTCTGTCAGGCTGTAGGCAATGGCCTCCGGGGAAGGGGGGCACCCCGGTACATATGCATCGACGGTTACGTAATAATTGACCGGAACCGCTTTATCTAAGAGAACCGGGAGTTCTTCATCAAGCGGTATCACACCGTCCACCGTGCTCTCCGTCTCAATAAAGCCGCGTCTTAAGACATCTTCTTTGGGTATGGTGTTCCTCAGTGTATTGATCCCTCCGAAAACCGCACAGTCTCCCCAGGCCACAAGCAGTTTGCAGTGTTCCCTGAGCTTTTGGGCGATCTTCAGCTCTTCCTCATTGGCAATGGCCCCTTCAATAATCCCCACATCTACATCGGGAAAGTTAAAATCTTTAAAATCCGTAATCGGGGTGTCGCATAACTCCACCTTGGCAAGGATGTCTGTCAGGGCCTCATCTAAATCTAAAAAGGACATATGGCAACCTGAACACCCCTCAAGCCATACCGTTGCTATCTTGGGTTTTCCCATGGATTAACCTCCCATTTCCTTTTGGGCCGTTTTACATAAGTCATTCCAGGTCTCGAAATCAGGCCGAAAACCCGTTCGTTCGGCCAGGGCAGATAAAATCTCCCATGAATTTTTCACACCGTCAGGGGGCTCAAGAACCTTTTTCTGATACCCGGTTTCAGATCCATCGAGAGATGTATAGGTACCGTCTTCTTCTAACCAGAGCGGGCTCGGGATAAAGACATCCGCCTTTTCGGCCAGCGATTCCGGGATATAAGGCGAGATAACAGATAGAAAATCGAGATCGGTCAATCTTTCTAAGAGATCCGGGTTTAAAGCCTGATCTCCGGATAGAAACAACAGGCACGCTTTCAATTTATCCAGACCTTTGGGTCCGGCGGAAGATGCAAGGCCTAATCTCCATGCCCCTGAGCTGTTTCCATAAGGTTTCAGGATAATAAGCCTGAGGGTCGATTCAGGGAGAAGACCCTTCAACCGAGCCAGGCTGACGATGCTGTTGAATCCGGAGCTGTCACGAGCCGCCGTGAGTCCTTCTCCGGTTATAAACAGGGGATTTGCAGCGTCTGTTACTGTCCTGGCTATTTCATGAAACGCGGCCCTGTCTGCCTCGTTGAGGCCGAGTTTTTGTAACGCATCTGCGACACCCGGCTCTTTTGCGGTATCCGTTTCGGAAGCACTCACTTCATCCAACAAGGCCTTGATTAGCAGCGGTTCATCCCCCGCTTTCAGGGGAAGATGATGGGTAGTAAACGGATAGAGGCTCGCCTGCTGTCCGATGACAGATACCTTTGTCTTGTTTTGAAACATGCTCTTGCGGATCAGAGATGAAATCACCGGTTGGGTCTGGTAAGGGTCGGCGCCTGCGATCAGAATATAGTCGGCCTCCGGGATCATTTTCCAGGATGCCTCCCGCAAGGGGATGTCCATATTGTCCCGGGTCTTAAGAAGGGTCCTGAAATGGGCCCCGTCGAGGGTATCAATACGGTCGGCCCCGAATCCTT
>JGI10211J34971_10005014_pt1 | contig 10409 bp, 5 predicted proteins | sample Etolagsediment_FD_34971 | JGI IMG/M metagenome (IMG submission 34971)
TGATGCTGATAACGTAAACCTAAGACCGCCTTGGAACATAATTAACGCTTACCCACACTTCTATAACCTACGTAATCAAGGTTGGATGGAGCCAAGAGCTAGGTGGGGACAAGATGACGGGGCGACAGTAGTTAATCCAGAGGCTTGGACGTACACTCAGGCAGATCCCATATCTGACTTTATAAAGCCTGGTGCTGGGGATACAAGTAAGAATATACCATCAAACTCTGATATAGTGACCACACACCTATATGCTAGGACTCTACTGGATTCAATACCTGGAAGAGATGGCACTATAGAAAGATTCCATGCTCATGATGCTATTGCCTCTAAAGCTGGTAACACACCAGCGCCAAAGGGTTACTTTGTAATTGACCTACTTGATCGTGGCACTAGTAGAGAACAAGCCTACTCTTCTGCTATAGACAACTTGAAGTATGCACATGGGCCAGCCCTTTCACCACTAATATATATCAACCCAGTTGTATCTCTTGCACAAGACTTGACTACAGGTGGTGCTACAGTTGCTGGTGAGTTCGCAGGGAGAGTCTGGTACGGTGGCTTCAACGGCTCAATAACTGGTGGTGATTCAAAGTCTCCATCACTAAACTCCTATGTTTGCTACTCACAACTAGTTAGAGAGTTTGACCAGATAGGTGATTGCTACCAGAGTGGAGATCCAACTAGTGCAGATTCACCAGACAGGTTAGATACTGACGGTGGCTTCATTAGATTGTCTGGTTGTAACAACATACAAGCTATGGTTAATGTAGGCTCCTCACTAATGGTGGTAGCTGAAAACGGTGTCTGGTCTATCAGTGGTACAGACGGTGGTACTTTCAACGCCAACAACCAGTCTGTGTCTAAAGTTACTGAGCATGGTACGGTTAGTCCACAGTCAGTAGTTTTGGTGGACGGTACTATCATGTACTGGTCAGACGATGCCATATATCAGATTGCACCAAACCAACTTGGTGAGTGGGCAGCACAAGAAGTTAGCGTTAATATCCGTTCGTTGTATCAAGCAATAGGCTACTCCAGCAAGTTAAATTGCCGTGGAATATATGATTCGTATGACCGTAAGGTTCGTTGGGTCTATGACAATAGTTTCACTAGTGACGGTACAGCAACTGAGTTAGTCTTTGACTTAACACTCTCAGCAATGTACCCAGCAGAGATAGCAGCCAACCCTCTTGGCACACAGTACGCTTTAGCAACTCCAGTACTAATACCTCCTTATAATATAGAGGATGTGGTGGACAATGTTGTAGCTGGTGGTAGTAACGTAATAGCCGTAGCTGATAACGTGGTAGCTGAAGGGCAGTCACTTATCACAGGCTTAAGAGAGACATCATACATAGTCATAAATGGACTGACCAATGCCTTTACTTTCTCCTCTTACTGGAGGAATAACTTTAAGGATTGGTACTCTATGGACAGCATAGGTGTCGATGCAGAAGCCTACTTGATTACTGGGTACATCGGAACTGGTGACAACGCTAGATTTAAACAAGTCCCGTATATCTACTTTCACTTCAACAGAACTGAGAGCGGATTTACGGACAACGGTTTTGATCTACTTCCAGTTGGTGAATCTTCTTGCCTAGTACAAGCTCAGTGGGACTGGACTAACTCACCTACCTATGGTAAGTGGGGAAGAGAGTTCCAAGCTTACAGGTATCGAAGACACTACACTCCAAGCTCTGTATCAGATGACTTTGACTACGGTACAGCTACGATAGTTAGTAAGAGTAAGCTAAGAGGTAGGGGCAGAGTACTGTCGCTGTTGATTAAGACAGAGCCAGAAAAAGATTTACAGTTACTTGGGTGGAGTATGGCAATTGGAACTAACAACAACTTCTAAAGTAACCTTTAAGATATGCCCAGAGTATCATGTTGAATACCAGCAGAACTCTGGGCAGTTCCANATACATTGTGATGTCACCTTCTGGAACAAGTCGGTATTAANATCAATGTATAGAACGTTTGTTGATTTAAAGCGTTTCGCTAAGTGTTTGGGATACAAAGAGATGGTTTCTATTACACCAAACCCTAAATTTTGTGAGTTGTTCTTAGCAGAGTCTATAGGACAACAAGAAGGATGTGAGGTAATGATATGGGACTTACGGTAGTAGCTACAGCCCTTGCAGCGGTAGTGAGTGGTGCTTACCAAGCTGAAAGAGCAGCTTCGGCTGGAAGGCAGCAAAAGAGAGGGGCAGAGGAGCAGAAGAAAGCTAATGCTCAACAAGCTGCCCAGCAAGAGTATGAGCGTAAGCAAGCTGTTAAGCAGCAGCTACGTAAAGAGCGAGTAAGACAGGCACAGGTAATGTCAGCAGCAGAGGCTAGTGGTGTATCTGGATCTTCCTTAGAAGCCACTACAATAGGCTCTGAGCAGACTATTGGTGCAGCAGGTACAGCCTTCGCAACAGGGGCTACTATAACTGCACAGGAAGTGTCTGATAGGAATCAGAAGGCGGCTGACTACAGAAGCTCTGCTGCCTTTGACCTATCTCAAGGTCAGACAGGAGCTGCTGTTGGACAAGCAGCCTCTCTAGGCTTCTCCGCATTTAAACCCTCCACAAGTGTGACAACCAAGCCAAGTGCAATTGACCAAGCTGACTACAGCAGGAATGTTGGTAAAGGTGGCTACTAAAGTCTTAAGAGGAAAGTATGGGCATATTTGATATCACCCAAGAAGAAGAAGCAAGCACAGGTATCTTCGGGGATCAAGTTGAGAAGCCGAAGGTCACAAATGTACCCTCAGCAAAACACATTAGCGCACAAGCTGCTGTAGTATCATCTGAAGATCCTCTATCTGCTTACCAAGAGATCCAGCTAAGAGGTGATGATCAGGCAGAAGAGCCAGCCACAAAAACTCTTGAAGATAAGAGACGGATGGAAGAAGGCTTCACTAGAGAGTCGGCTATAGACATGCTTGGTGATACTGAGATACCAGAAGATGTCCGTAGTAATATAGGTAAGTACCTAGCAACTCCAGAAGCACGTAAGAGTTCATCTCTACTTCTAATGGAAGACTTCATATCTAAGCCCTCTGAGTTTGAGACTGAGGCTAAGGCAGAAGCTAGACTAGACCTAAGCACAATGGTTAGTGACATGGAGGCCAGACAGCGCCTTATGCAGTCAGCCATGAATGGTGAAGAGCTTAACACTAACCCAGGTATTTGGAATACACTGGGGGACTTAGCTGAGTTAGCCGCTCCATTTGCAGAACAAGTGTTCACCTATGACTATATAGACAAGCTGCGAGCTGGTGATAAAGAAGCCATTGATGAGTTTAGATTTCTACTTGGAAGTAAGAAAGCTGAGCTAAGAGACTACGTAGCGTCCATGTCTTACAATGAGAAGACTCAGTTTGGTGAGTTGCTGAAGCAAGTGATTAGTGAGTCTAGTGGCCTAGTCTTTACCAATGACAATGACTTAATGCAGAAAGACTCTTTCCTATCTATAATGGAGAGTGGCTACTACGAAGGTGGTCTTGAGTTCATTGACAACGCAGTCAGTCTAATGGAGTGGTCTGGTATACTAGCACCAGTAGCTCGTGCTGCCTCTGCAAAGCTCCTCCTGCCTGCTAAGGCTATTAGGGCTACCACTGCCATAAGTAAGATTGCAAACCGTTACAGACGTACTAAGGTGGCTCCTGCTTCAGTAGCTCGTGTTGCCACTGAGACAAACCCAAGCCAAGCAAGGGCTATACAGGACGCTGCAATATTGGATGAGACAGGTGAGGTAGCACAAGCAACTCACGGAACTACTCGTGAAGATGTTGTTGTAGATTCTCTGGCTCCACAGATAGCTAATGAGTCTGGGTCAGTAGATATGCTCCCGTTTAATATTCGTGAGTACATTGATAAGCTTATTCGACCTGACTTGCATAAGTACAGTGATGAGGAAATCCTCAGTGCTCAAGATGCGATCATCAAACAGTTTGAAAGCCAGAAAGCACTACAGTTAGTGAACCATGCTACTGCCCCTAAGCGTTTAGAGGACGGTGGTGTTGAGTTCAATGCAGTCTATGGTAACGTAGACGGTGGTTGGACTTCACCACAGGAAGCACTAGAGGAAGTACAGAGCAAGTTCCGTGAGTATGACGTTGATGAAGATCAGTTTATACTTATGCGTAGATCTGGTGGTGAGTGGGTAGAGACAACCGCAGAGGAAGCTCTAGCTAAGAATACATTAAGAGAGGCCATAGTTAAGTCTAAGAAGGCTTTACCAGAGGAGCTTAAGAAAGCTAACCTACTGGATGAGTATACAGTTAAGGTTAAGTTTAAGAGAGACTTCGATCCTAACAAGGTTGTACATGAGAAGGGATCTTACGCTAAGAACTTCCTAGACAGAGTTCCAGCCTTTGCTGCCGCTAAAGCTGGTGGTACTTCTCTTGTTCGTATGTTGGTTGATCCAGCCTCTATATTTACTCCAAGGGTTGTGGAGTCAGCAAGCTCCGCTGTAGATAGGGCTTCAGCAATTGAAGCAGCTATAGTGAAGTTAGCCAATACAAACTTTGCTGAGCCAATGTCTAAGTTGTCTGCTAACAAGCAACAAGTTATCCAAGACATAATTAAGACTCAGAATGCTGAGGGTCGTGTGTTCACTAAAGAAGAGATCCTTGCAACAGGTGCTGGACAAGAGGGTGTTAAAATCCTCCGTGGTTGGAAAGACACTTGGGATACTATCTGGCTACTAGAGAACAGGGACATGAAGACTACCCTTAAGAAGGGTGGGTATCAAAGGTTCTCTGACTCAGTATCAGGACACGAATTTATCGTTAAGCCAATGGCTCGTCCTGCCGATAGTGTTAAGGCTTTTGATCCCGCTACTAGTGAAGTGAGAGCCCTTAGCAAGTCTGAGATAGATGAGATCTATGAAGGCGGTGGTGATCTTGGCAGCTTAAGATCTGCTGAGGTTGTTAACGACAATGCCTTTGATGTGGTGATAAACAGAAATACTCCAACTAGTTTTTCTAAGGAACTTACTAGCGGTGATCTTGTACTCCCATATAGACAGGGCTACTACAGTGTACGTTATACAGATCCACACTTCATTATGGAGAAGCGGGTTGTTAACGGGGTAGAACAAGTACGTGCAGTTAAGACAGCTCCTGGTGTTAAGGAAGCTGAGAGACTAGTATTGAAAATGCAGTCTAATGCTGATGAGGGTGTAACCTACTTCCGTAGAGAAGATAAGAATACTACCTCCAGAGAAACAGACTTTGATAACTGGGACTTAGCAGTACGTAGTGGTAGAAGCTCTCAGAAGCTCCGTGGCAAGCGTTTGGGTACACCTGATACCTTAGATGATGCTCCTATAGAAGGCCCCATAGAGACGCTCCTAGCGTCCTCCAGAGGTATCTCACGTAGAATGTCTATGAGAGACTACCTAGACGCAGCTAAGCTGAGGTTCATGGATGAGTTCGGGCACCTGCTAGAAAAGCAAAACGGACAAGCTAAGTACCCTACTACAATAGACGACCTAATGGGTTCATCTAGTGGCTCTAAGTACAGCAAAGAGATAGGTGACGCTAGAACTTACTGGGAGTACATTAACTCCCTAGAGGTTGGCTACCGTAACTCTCTTGATGATATCTGGAGAGCAACACTTAACTCAATGGCAGAGCTTATCGGCACTAAGTCTTTACTTGGTGAGAAGATGATTCGTGCTACGCTGAGTGAGTTAGACAGCCCAACAGGTTGGATGCGTGGTAGAGCTTTTGATGCTTACCTAGCAACAAACCCACTTAGACAGTTCATCATACAAGGGCACCAAGCTACATTGCTTGCAGTTAACTTTTCAGACTACGTTATTAAAGAGCAAAAGCTGGCTAAAGAAATGTCAGCTATCCACTTGGCTATGTTTGCTGAGAAGGGTATGGACAGTAAGGCGATACAGAAGCTAACTGGCATGAACCTTGAGCAAGCTAGGGCACTACGAGATGAGTACTTAGAGACTGGTCTTGATGCAGCAATAGATATGAACAACCTTGTAGAGAAGGGGCTTGACGATTTAGTTGAGAGCCAGAACTTCAAGAATGTTAAGAAGCTCCATAAGGCAATCACTTCACCACTACGTAAAGTGGGCTTTGATGCTGGGGAGCGTATCAACATAATGTCTAGTTGGTTGGCACACAGGGATAGAGCTTTAAAGGCTAAGGTAGCTAAGGGAGATAACTCTCCACTCACTGCGAGGGAAGTGTCAGAAGTAGTTGGTAAAGCACGTAACTACACCTTTAACATGAACAAAGCTGGGGAGATGCCTTACAATAAGAACAGTCTTTCTTTGCTGTTCCAGTTCATGCAGGTTCCACACAAGATGATGACTACTATCTTGTTCAACAGGGGCTTGTCTAAGGGAGAGCGAGCTAGGTTAGCTGCCTATAACATGATCATGCTTCCACTACCTGCTGGGTTCGTATATAGTATGTTGGGTGAAGAGGGGTTGCCAGATGATCCTGTACTTAGAGAGACCGTCATAAATGGTGTTGAGGGAATGTTGCTTAACAAGCTGGCCCAACAGATCTACACAGATGACACCTCAGTTAGCTTTGCAAGCTTAACTACTCTTGATGCAACAGGTCTTTATGACCTAGTGGAAAGTATCTTTACAACTGACCTTATGGAGATAGCAGCCAATAGTCCTTCATTGAGCCTTATCATGGGTAACAACCCAAGGGTCGGTGCTATACTGGAGAACATGAATAGGGTGTTTGCTGAGCCTAAGCCTGAGAACTTCACGCACGCTGCTCACCAGTTTGCTAGTTACTCTTCTGGTTACGCTAACTTTAGTCAGGGTTTCAAAGAGCTTTTCGTAAATGAAGTAAGCATTAGGCACAGTCGTGCTGGTAAGGTATCTGTAGAAGATGTAACCACTGCCGAATCTATTGCTAAGATGTTTGGCTTACCAACAACTCAAGAGACTTTAGACTACGTTATTAAGCGTGATTCTTACCAGAAGAGTAAGGCCGCTAGAGATGACGTTAAAGAGTTGTTTAAGTTACAAGACAGGTTAATGACTACGGCTGGTGTTACTAAGGATGATCCAGAATACGTTGGTAAGATGTTGTCTGCAATAGAGGACAATACCTCAGCATTTTGGGCAGTAGCTAGTACTCCAGAGCTACAAGACATTTACTTCAAAGAAGTTATGAAAGCAATTGGTTCTGGCGATAGCCGTAATGACCTAGTTGAGTTAGTACTTAGAGGATCTGGCATATTGTCGAAGTCCGAGCTAAACAAAGCACTGGAAGTTGCTGGTGTAGAGACACGCATTCCACAAGATATTGATGATTGGGAAGAGGTAGAGTAATGGAAGGACAGAAATATCAAGTCCAAGAAAGGCAGTATAGTGACACTACCTCAGTTCAATCTGGTGTAGAGGATACTTCAGCAGCCACTAAGATGCAGGGATTAGGACAGGGGGTAGCTACGGCTACCTCTGGTGTTGCCCCTGTAGTACAGCAGTACAAGCAAGCAGAGGCTACTACAGCTACTAACTCCGCACAAGAGCAATACTATGAGAGTCTGAAGAAAGAGACACTCATGGTGGAGCAAGGTAAGAGTCCTGCTGAGATAGCTAACTTTCGTACTAAGTCTGAACAACAAGTCTCAACTAATCTAAACCCTGAAGATCGAATGGCTCTTAGGTCTAAGTTTGAGAAGCTAGCAGTTGGTGGCTCACTGGGCACAAAGAGTGCAGCACAGTTAGAGGTCGAAGCTAACAACCAGACTATTGTTGAGTATAATATAGACCCCAATGATCCAGAGGCCACACAGAAGGCTAGGGACATTCGTGTACAAAACCAGGATATGCCTAAGTACCTAGCTGAATTGGCGCACGCTAACATGCCAGCTTTCACTAGGGAGCTGGATGCTATAGTTGCTATGACAGATATGTCAGACTCTGAAAAGCAGAACCTGTTTGAGCGTAAGCGTGCTCTAATGATGTCTGAAACACTCATAGCGGCTGACGGTGACAAGACTAAAGCAGACCCAATAGTAAGTATGTATGGAGCCCTTATCGACTCGTACAAGTTGGGGGCTAGTGCCAAGAATCAGAGTGAGGCTGCTAAAGCAAAACTGGAAAGGACAAGAGCGGAGGATGCCCTTGACTTGTACGCAAACATGTCTCAAACAGAACGGAGTATCTTTGCTGCCTCACGGGAAGCGCCACCAGAGTTACTTTCAATTATGACCCTACCTTGGCGAAACCAAATTAGTAAATTTGCTAAAAACTACGTAGGTAGTGACAACAAACTACAGGTAACTTTAGACTCTACCACCAAGAAAACCCTCGCCAGCTCAGTAGCTCTTGCAGGACAGCAGCTAGTGAGTGGTAGTATAGACCCTAGTACTGAGTCTGGTAAGATTGCACTTGATCTTGCTGGTGAAGCAGTCAAGAACATAGAAGATCAAGCTGAGGTAGCCAAGATAGTAGACGGCACAGCTAAGTCTTTAGCAAGGTACATGACTGAACTTGATGATATCAAAGCAGCAGCTCCAGGTATCAAAGCACTCAGTGGTGAGTTAGGTACTTGGATCAAGGGGAACCCAGAACTGATATCTCCAGCGGCTAAGGGTAAGTTAAGTTCAAACTTAATGACTTACACTACAGACACAATAGCTCCTGCCATATCAGAACAGTTTAGTGCAATTGTCACTAACTCTCGCGGTAGAGATGGCAAGTCAATTGATCCTAGATCTATAGACCTTAAGGTATCAAATGGTCAAGTTATATTTACAGACCCTTACGGAAGTAATCAAGGGATGATGACTAACCTTAATAAGAAGTTGTCAGGAGATATAACCACACTAATCACAGCTTACTCAAACGTAACTGGGCAGTCCCCTGAAGACGTTGTAGAGGCACTCAAGGGACAGTTTGGTGTAGCCCCTAGTGAGACAGACCCTAACCAAGAACTTGAAGCTGTGGCCCCTCCAGTGGCCGTAGAGGATGGTAATGCTTTGGATATGAATGCTGATGCTCCAGTTGTGGAGAAAGTCTTTGATGAAGTTACTATGAAGGATTCTGGTAATCCAGTTGTTGATGCGCAGATACGAGACTTAGTATCGGGCTTAGACCAGATAACTGACCCATCTCTCCGTTACGTGTTGAAGCGTAAGCTAGCCAAGCTTAATGAGAGTGCAGGTACTGGTATTGGTACTGGTGGCAGAACTGGTGCAGTAAAAGATAAGCCAGCCGTTGAGGTTGGTTTTACAGAAGAGCAACAGAAGATGGGTAGTGAGCTACTGGGTGAAGTAGCACCTGCTGGTGGTGAGACTCCAGTACCAACTATTGGTGCTGCCATGTTCGAGTCTATCGCTAGTGAGGAAGGATCTGGTGATGAGGTTACTGATGTTCCAACCTCCCACTACGGAGTGACTGAGGCAGCAGCAAAGGCAGTTGGTAAAGAGTTTGATGTAGGTATGTCTGAGGCAGAAGCTAAAGAAATATCTATACAGTACCTAGACTTGCTAGATAGTAAGTTCGCCAACAAGGTGTCTGGTTGGGAAGCTAAGCCACAAGCTGTCAAGCAAATGGCTATTAACGCAGCTTACAACATGGGTGACTCTAAGGTCTTTGGGTTCAAAGGCTTCATGTCTGATCTGAAGGCCAATAAGACAGCAGACGAAGTTGGTAAGAACCTACTAGACACTGCTAATGCTGGTGGAAAGAGCTTACGAGGCCTTGCACTAAGACGAGCTAGGGCTTACAACCAAGCAGCTATAAACAAGATAGTTGAAGTTGAGCAGAAGTCTAGTGGTAAGATTATCTACTATGATGCTAACGGTGGCATTATCTTTGAGTATACTCCAAAGGGTGGTAAGCACGAAGACTCTAAGGCTATGAGAGAGAAAGTATGATAAGAGTTATACTACTAACTCTACTACTAACAGGGTGTGGTTTGTTTAGCGGCAAACCCTCCCTTGATGTAGCTGGAGATAATGCACAAGTTCAACAAGCAGAGTCTGGGTCTAGTGCCCAGGCTGAGAGCATAGAAAATGTAACAACTAATAATGAGGCGGGTATTCCCACTCATTGGTTTATACTAGGAGCTTTGATCTTCGGTATGATAATCCCACAACCAAGATTCATAAGGTGGTTATTCTAATGGCAGTTAATATGACAGCTCAAAGCATTGCCGTTGGTAATGATTGGGTTAAGGTTGGGAATGATTATATTGGGGATCAGCCTACTGGTGCGCCGTGGCAGCTTCCTACTGCTAACTATGTTGTGACAGGCATGGCGATGAATTTGGTGTTTCCTCGTCCAGAGGCCGCATCATGGTCTTACGCTAAGAACGCTTACCCTAATGTTAAGTGGAATATCCCTATCGGCATTCAGGGCGGTGCATGGCCGTTTAACTATGAGATTATAGATAACGGAGGTGCAACTGG
>JGI10211J34971_10005015_pt1 | contig 10409 bp, 11 predicted proteins | sample Etolagsediment_FD_34971 | JGI IMG/M metagenome (IMG submission 34971)
ACTATCTTTTTTGCTTTTTTATATATGTCATTTTGCTTACAGTATTGGTCTATCTTTTCAAGTCCATTACTATCTAATTGAACCTTAAAGCCAAACTTCAACGTGTCCTCATCTTTGCCGTGTGATATGATGAAACAAATATCATTTACGAAATAATGGTTAATAAATTGTCTATGATTTACTACTTCAACATTATTATATTTATTATCACAAAAGTTTTTAAATGCAGAGTTGACAAAGTAACCAAAACTACCAGCGTGGTTGTCATTACAAATGTTGTTAACTCTTATTTCTTTATACTTTTTTCTGAGCAATTTAATGATACTTATTTTAAATTCTAAAGCCAAATCAAATGCATGTTCATTTGTCATATTCTGAGGCAACTTATGACCGCCCCTAGTTGTATAACCATTGAATCCATCTAAGAAGTCGCCAAGTTCGTCAATTATTAATGTATCACTATGCTTTTTCTCAATTACCTTTGAAACCATTTTAGCCATTGATTGCAATATAGTTTCTTTATCCCATTTGTCAGCATACATTGAATTGCCTTTACTGTTCGTTTCCATACCTATATGGACATCTGTGTAAGTAAGCACATCAAAGGTTTTAACAGTATCTGTATTTACTTTAAATTGATTTTCACAAGGTTTGAAGTTGTCATATTTTGAAAGTATTAAATCAAAATCAAACTCTTTAACATCTTCTTGGTCTTTAAATACAATGTTGTAAAATGGTATGCCTGTATGAGTAACAAGTTTATAGTCTTTTATATGCTCTTTAGGTAGGTTGTAATGAACGCAATACTCATCAATGTTCATTAACTTACCCTCATCACTATAAGCGCTTAGAACGTCTTTCTTTTTATATGTGTTGGATTTGCTTTTAGTTTCGTTTGAATTTACAACATCTTCTTTTTCTCTTATTTCTTTAAGTTGCTTAGCTTGTTCTTCATTTAATCGGTACTTTTTAGAATTATTTAAAGTCAAGCCCATTTCTAAGGCAATACTGTCTTTAATACTCGTTTGCCATTTACTCATAGTTTATAGTTTATTTTCGCCACTAGGCAAATGTTCTTTAACGCTCTTTCCTAATTTTATCAATCGTCCAAAATAGAACGCAATACCTTTACCGTTGTTGAATGAACGCCAACTCTCATCTATGCTGTATACTTCTATTGATATTAATGTTAATGCCGTCCCCTTAGTAACTATCAAATGAATGTCTAAAAACATTGCCATAATATCTTCAAGTAAGAGTATTTCTATTCCGTAAATCATTAAGATTGCAACTTCATAAGCAAACATCTTTGATATTATGCCCCAACCTAACCTTTTTGAAGTGATTGTTCGACCAGCTTTTTTTGATGCGTAAATACCTATTATTGTGTCGGCTAGTATTGACATACCTACAAGCAACAAAACGCCTTTAATTGGTACGAAAAACGCTACTAAAGAAATAATGATGCCGTTGATTATTGTTTTCATATTATAATAATTCTTCTAATTGTGGAGGAATATAATCAACATAAGTAAATTCAATTTCCCTTGCTTGCAATTCACTTTCCCACCCTAAAGGAATAATATACCCATTATCGTAAGGGATAGGCGTGCAAATCACATTCCATTGACTCTTAAATGAGGTTATCTTATTTGTTATGTATATTACTTGTTCTTCCATATCTTAAATTGGTGCTATTGCAGTTCCTATTTGACGACCTCCTGTAATTACAGTTGATTGAAGTCTTTGATTAATAGTATAAAAATCGGTCAATTCATTCGTGGACATATATTGCAAGCCAACTGCATAAAAACAGAGTTGTCTTGGTGAGTATAATGTTAAATAATTATGAAAAGTATAGATTTTTGTGTTGGTTGAACCAGGTCTTATATCGCTAACTAACACCACGCCATTTTTTACTTTGTCACCAACAAATAAACCTCGTTGTAACTGAAATAATCCTCTTGAATCCATGTTACTGATAAGTCCAATATCCACACTATTATTAACCCTACCATTAAATGTATTAGACGCAGTTCGTGTTTGAACGAAACCATCAGACCCTGAACCTGCGTCAGCGTGTGTATTCGCCCTAGAGTTTGTGCGCGAATAAAACGCATATCCAAAATTGTCTGCTGAATATGAATTAGATGCTACACCTGAATCAAAAGATTTAGTTGGACCACCAACAACACCTAATGCAGTGAAATCTCCCGATGTAAAGTTATTATAAGAGCCTTTTATAACACCATTAGAAACTGCGTCTAATTCATAAGCAGAAGCATTAGAAGTTATGTCATCAATTGGTATAAGTATAAATATTCTAGCACCATTCGTCTTTGCTATTGTTAATAAATTACTTCCATTCGGAGTTCCCTCGCCTTTCATACCTCTATACCAATCAATAACCGCTAATCTTTGAGTTTCTTGCATTACTGCGCTTGTGTTGGCTTCCCAATTTGTTATAAACTCTAAAGCATCAGGGTCAAATGAAGCAAAACTACTATTAAAATATGTAACTCTTCTAGACATAAGTGCCTGTTAATATTATTGTGCCACCACTAGCAGCAGCATCATAAGTTATTTCTAATACATCACTCAAAGCCAATGCAAATGGAATAGTTACGGGTGCAGCGTTTACCGTATATGCAACCGTTGTAAGTCCAGTCGTATCTGCTGCGCTAATCGTACCAACTGCATTTAATATGATAGTAACTGTGCTAGTGTCGTCTGATGCTTCGTAAGGTATTGCGATAGTTAGTTCTTTTACTTGAGGTGTACAAGTCACATTCGTAACACTCGGCTGTGTGAATGTACTTCCGTCGCTATCGGTAACGGTAATATCGGGTAAAACTAACGTACCACCACTTGCAACTGTATCCGTATATGAAGCATCGCTGTTTTCTACTATTGCATCTACACAAGGTTGCAGAGGTGTACAAACCAAATTAACACCGCTTGGCTCACTCGTTACCGTTCCATCACTATCTGTAAATGATATGTTTGGTACATTTATAATATTGTCATCATCACTCACTAATTTAGTGGCTAATGTATCTCCAATACTATTTCTAACTATAGCGTTTACTGTTGCTTCAAAGTCGCCAGCCATATCAAAATCATAACCATCAATCGGCAAACCTACTAAACAATCTTTACTATAAACTTTCAATTGAATTGTGCCACCCCAACCGCTTAATCTATCTTGAAGATTATCGTAATATTTCAACTCAGGTACATCAGTTAGAACTTCACTAAAATTATTCCATCTATTGGAATATCTAATTGTAGTTATAAGGTCATTTAATATGCGTTTAGTAGTGTTTTCAATGTCGCCCCTATTCTCATCGCCATCTGCCAATATATCAAACACAAATAACTCTAGTGTAATGGTTTCAAAGAATGGATTGTTGGTTGCATTGTTAATAGATAAAAAACAACTTGCATAATCAATTTTACCCTTTTTTATGATATCTAAAAGGTCGCCATAATGGAAAGAACGAAGTTGAATGTGTGCATCAACTAAAACGCTTGTTTCGTATATTATTTGCTTTAATGACTTTTGCATCTTGTTCTTTTTTTATCTTTTTTAACGCTTCCTTAATCTTCTTATGAATTTCGTTTTTGTCTTTCATTGTCTTGCTATTCCTAATGTGAAATTTTGACTAAATGAGGATTGCTCTTCTTTGCTTTCACAGTTTTGTTCATACAAAGGAAAGTCTGTTTTATTGTCATTCAAATAAACTACTAGCATATTTCTGTAAAGATACGCTTGTTTGTTTAAATCGTTCTTTAATTTATCGATACTTTCCCAATCTCCTGCCTGTCCATATTGGTCATTTGATGCACCTACACTCTTGTTTCTTATATCCCAATTGAAATGAACACACGCTTCTATTTCGGTCCTTACCATTATGAATTTAAAGATATAGTCATCTATCAATGTTTGTTCAGCAGCTGTATAAGTAACCGCTGATAGCAAGTAATTGAAAAAGTCAGCGCCTAAAATTTCTCTAAGGTACAAATCTTGAGAACGCTCAATCATTATCCCTAATTTTTGAGCATCTACATTGCCATTGATTAAAGACTTATTCTTTATTTGTGCTACTGTTATAAGTGGGTTTGCCATAGTTATCTAAATATTACGTTTTGTTTCCAATAATGACGACACGATGGTTCGTTTTTATTTGTGTTTGGATTGTGATACCAACCACCTCTATATCTCCACACATCCATTCCAAACCTAGATGATATTGCGTTTATATCTTCAATGCTCCAAAATCTTGTTTGTGATAGTCTTACCATTTCTCTACAAAAATCTCTCGTTCCATCAATTACATCAGCACCATACCCATCTTTAACTTCATAAGAGTACACCGTTTCAATTCTTGCAATATCTTGTCTTGCTACTTCAATCTTTCCTTGTTGTGTAATAGTGCCATCTACTTCGATTAAATTTAAATCAGTCAATCTTTGATAAATCTTTGCTAGTTCAGTTGCTCTCGTTTCTGTCGCTTCCATAACCGCATCGAATGGCGTTTCTTCGCTAATCAATTGCAATACTCTTTGAGTAACTAAGTCTAATTCAGCAAAGTTTTGTTTAAATAATTCAGCATCATAACTGCCAAACAAAATTATATCTTCGCTTCCAGTTCTTTCACGGCCACAATTAGCAAAAGCATTGATAATATCTTCGTCTTTTATTTTATCATCTTCAAGTTTAAATCTAGGCGCTTGTACTTCTGCTTTTGGTAGTTGGTATTCAATAAACTCAACGCTCTCACTAATTCCATTAATCTCTGCAACTGCATAGATAATAGATAATAATTGATTTTGGCGCATTTTAACGTATGAATTTTTGAATAGACTATAAGCAATGTCAATATTACTTTGGTTAAAGTTACCATCTTTTGTAAAACCAAACAATTCGCCACTAATTGCAGAATGACCTTTTAATATGTTGTCTTGTACTTGCTCTCCTAATGATAAATAACGCTCATTTAATTGGTTTCCGTTCAAATGTAAAACAGTCGGCTCAGTATCTTTGCCATTGTTAAACAATATCATTACACCGCCTGCGTTATGGCTTCCTGTTGCGTTATCAATGATATAATCTTTTACTTCGTTTCTATCTTTTTCACTTGGACTTGCACCGTTATTTAAAGATACAATAGTACCCAAACTGAAATTGTTTACCGTTTCGCTAAATTCATAGTTTTTTATCTCTATATCAGTCATAATTGACTTAATACAAGCAGAATAAGGAATAGTAGGGTAGTAATTTAATGATAGTTTTCTTTTATTTGGGTCAATTTTGAATTGTCGCCCGTGTTCTTTGAATGGTAATATACACACCATTTCATCAGTTCTATCGTTTATGCTTACATAATCAACTATTTTAAATCTGCTATCGCTCCAATCTTCTGAAACTTGGTAAATGCCGCTTTTAGTTACTCTAACCCATTCAAAAGGAATGTGTTGAAGCCTACCAATAGTCTTTCCATCAGGCTTGAACCAACATTTAATGTATGTAGAATTACTAATTTCAATGTCAGTTTCAATATATTTCAAAATTGGGTCAAACATATCAACCAATTCAGCATTTCCTTTTAAACCACCACCAATGACATAATTAACTTTTCCATTGATTATTCCTTGATGGACTGCACAACTGATATAAAGATAGTTTAGCCATTGAGGAAGTAGATTATCTTTACCCCAGTAAACAACCTCTTGATTGTTATTTTCGACAAACTCAGGTACTTCGACTTGTCTATTAAATAATTGTTTCGTAATCATATAACTATCATCTTACCTATCTCTAGGATAATAAATTCATTTTCATTTGTGCTTACACCATCGCCATCGTAAACTCTGTATTCATATTCGCCTGCTGGTAAATCAATATCTATTGGTTCAATAATCTCAAATCTAGTGTATCTATCTGTTGTGCTTGTAGGTTCTAAATAAATCTTTGTTTCAACTTGTGTTTGTAGTTCTCTAAACACAAACAAATACTCTTGATTTATGGCTAATTCCATCACTTGGAGACCTACTATATTTGTGCTATCTTTTGTAATTTGTATCATTTTTCAAATATATAAAAAAAGGCAGACAAATACACTATTCATCTGCCCCTTTTTTTTAAACTATAAACTTAACTATGAAACTAAGAGTTAAAGTCGATTAATGTTTGTAAGTCTGTATTAGAAATATGTGGAGCAATAGCATCTTCTTGACCTGTAAAGTTCAAAGTCCAGCCATTCATATCTCCACCTGCTTGACCGCTCACTCCCTCGTGAGTAGTTACAAACATTCCATTTTCAAGTCCGTAAACTTTGTTTCTTCCATTTCTATCAGTAGCAATGATTTTAAAATAACCACTTGATAATGTTTGTACAAGTAAATCAGAATCAACATCGCTAGATTTTAACATAGCCATAACCGCTTGCTCATAGATTGTAGAGTTGTTATCTCTGCTTCCTGTTGGCGTTTGGTTTGCAAATCCACTATTGATGTCGAGTTCAAATTTAAATGCAGTTTTCGTCTGCGTGGAAATTGTAGCTAATCCTGTTGCAACTGAGAAAGTCACACCATCACTATTTATGATGGTGATAGTCTTTAATCCTCCTCTGTTAGAGCAATTAGGCTTTGTATATCCACTTAATAATTCACAACTCATATTGTATGTTTTTTAAAGTGTTAATAATTAAGATGCTGCTTCGTCATACTTAGCAAAGTATTGAGGTCTTGCGTAGTTAACTCCTACATCCATTATTCCTGATAATCTCAATGTTCTTTCTTTTACTAAGAAATCAGCGTAAACCCCTTGGAAATCTCCCTCTTGGTTAGTTGAAACCATTACATAAGAATAAGGAACGAAGTATATCTCTCCTGTTGACAATTGAGGTACTACTCTAACTGTGTCCATAGTTCCAGGCAATGCTAATGTTTTACCATTTCCATCTCCTTGAATGTTTGCAGTATAGTGGAAGTTGTTATCTGCTAATAAATTATCAACTAAGAAATTAAAGTCAACTTCTGAACAAATGATTTCTCCTGCTATTGCATTATCTCTTACCTCAGTTGCAACTGTTCTTGACACTCCTTTGAATATTGCATAAGCATTAGAAGCTGATACTGCTCCTGCATTTGCAAACGCTGGGATAAGTGGGTCGTTTTTCCATTTTTTAATCAATCCGTCAAACATTGCAAGTTCTGAATTTCCTGAACCTGTATCTCCTTTGAAGATTAAGTCTTGAATTTTCTTCTCTAACTTCAATCTAGTTAAAGCCAACATTTGTTGTTCAATCGGCAACTCTTCCAAAGATGCTTTAGCACCACTTCTCAAAAGCAATTGCGCCCAAGTGTTGTTTAACGAGTTGTTACACAAAAGTAATTCAATACCAACTCTTTTAGATGTCAATTCTACTTGTGTAAAGTCAACTGTTCCTGCATCTGAAAATGCGCAGTTTGTCATTGCTTGTAGTTCAGGGTCTATATCAAACAATTTAACGATGTAAGTAGAATCTGCTGGTACACCATCTTGAATTACAACTCTCGATAAAAAGTCGTTGTTCTCAACTAATGCAGGTATCACTTCTGTTGAAGAGATATTGATGTTTTCTGCTAAATCAGTTACTGTGTAACTAAATTTTTCTTTAAATAAATCTTTCATTTTTTTAGGCTTTAATTTTTTTCCAATCTGCGTTGGTGTTTGGTTTTACATTTGTTTTTTTCTCTTCTGTTGTTGAAACCAATTTAAATAGGTTTTCAATTTTTTTGTTTTGCTCTTCGATAGTCGATTTCAACTCGGCAACCTCTTTTTTAAAGTTTTCTCTTTGACTAGCAAACTGCTTAGCCATTTCTTCGATAACTTCCTCAGTAGTTTCTTCTTCAGTCACCTCTTCAGTCACCTCTTCAACAGTTTCTACAAGTCCATTTACATCTACTGTAATAACTAGGTTCATCTCAGGTAGGTTGTATGTTCCCTCTCCTGCTACGATTTCCCCCTCTTCTGTTACCAACATAATTGGTGTGCCAGTTGTAAGGTCGCCTTCCCATTTCATTGTTTCGCCATTTGAAGTAACTGTTTCTGCGAATACCTTTTCGGCTTCTGTTTCGCTAAAAATTGCTAGAATTCTATCTTTTAGCGTTTGCTTTTTTTCATTCATTTTTATTTGATTTTTAAAATTTACTTTTTCAATATCGAACCAAGCCTCAATACTAAACCCTTGATAAATACCTTTTTTCCATTTATCCCACTCGTCATTATTCTCAACAAAATAAGATACTATCATAGTACCATCTTGTAAGTTTTGAGATTTGAAAATGTCAGGAGCGTGGTGTCCTCTTGCTTTATCTACATAATAGATTTCATCTAATGAAGCACCTTTGAGTTGTTTATTAGAATCATGCATTGAGTTTAGATTGTGCATATATCCTTTTTGCATCATTCTACGACCTATTTCTCTTGTGACTTGTGGAGTAAAGAATAAGTTATATTCATTCCCTGCTTTATCTCTTCTATAAATAGGAATGTTAGTAGCAATCGCTACACCCGTAACAATTCGTCTTTCTTCGTTAAAGTGGAATTTATCTTCAGGTTTACCAAAAAAATATGCTTGTTTCTGAGTAGCTGGATAATCAACGAAAGCGTTGAAGTCCATTCCATCCTCATCAGAATTTAATACAACTTTGTATAAAGGCAATTTCTCCATACAAGTAAAACAACTTTTTTTAAAATCTGTTCACTTTTTAAACGTATGGAGTTAATAACCAACTAGATAGATGAAACGGTTTTTATCTTAGACGCTTCGTTATTTACCTTGTTGAAACTATCAACTACAAGGACTGGACTTGGTTGGTTATTTAACAAACTAGCAATGTTTGTTAGGTTGTCATTTTGTTGTGCTTGTCCTGTTGCTCCACCATTTGCTCCACCGCTTGAAACTCTAGGAATTGATACAGAAGCAGAACCACCGCCACCGCCACCCTCGTAACGTGATGATACTATTCTCGCAATATTTGAAGCGGCGAATACCCCAGCAGCTGTAGCTGCGATTGATTTACCAACTATTCCAGTAGGTGTGTTTGCAAATGTTGATAGAACCGCTTTATATCCATCAACTGTTGCATCTGCTACATTCTTTGTTTTGTTAATTTGAAATTCACGCTTTGCAGCCTTTTCGCTATTCTTACCAAATATAGCATTTAAGTTGTCGGCAAAATCTAGCCCTTGTTGAGCCTTTTCGTTTATTTTATCAGCAAGTGCCAATCTTCTATCTAGTTCCTCTTCGTTTGCTTTCTTTTTCGCTTCATCTTCTAAATCAATGTACTTGTTAACTATTGCGTTTTTCTTTGCTAGATACTCTTCTTCTAATAGTAGTTTCAACTCTTCATTATTCCCTACTGCTAACAACTCATTGTTTAACTTTTCATTTAAGTCGTCAAGTTCTTTTTGTTGTGCGCTTAGTTGTCTTTGTCTGTATGCTTCTGTTACTGCTTCTTCATCTGCTATTGCTTTTTGTTTTAGTTCAAATGCTTTTTTCTCTGCATCTTGTTTTGCTTTTAATTCATCATCTAGTCTTTTCTGCTCTTTTTCAGCTTGTTCTTTATTTAACTTGTCCTCATCTTCTGCGTTTTTCTTTGCGCTATCTCTTTTTATTTTATTTACTTTAACTGTATGCACTTCTATTTCTTGCTCAGTCTTTACTAAGGTGTCTTTTAGTTTTGTTAAATCATCATCAGTACCTATTGCTTGTTGGATAAAAGCCTCTTCTCCTCCTGCCTTGTCTATTTGTTCTTGGAAAGCAGCAAATATTCCAGCGCCAAATTCACTTGTTTGCGCTCTTAATTTTAATATCTCTAAGTTTGCTTTTATTTCAGTTCTTAGCATTTCCTCAGTTAACGCTATTTGCTCAGCAGTAGATTGTCTTTTATTCTCTAAAATTTGACCCTCAATTTCAATAGTGCTTTTTCCGTTTGCTTGTAGCAATTTCATTTGATGGTTAAGAGCTGCATCTTCTTCATCAAACCTTTCTTGTGCTGCTTTTAATTCATCTTTCTTTGCTTGAACATAACTATCTCTTTGGCGTTCTATGTCGCTAATTCTTGATTGTATGTTTTCTTTATGCTTTCGTGTTTGTTCATCATCAACTACACCCATATCTTCAAAGAGTTTGATAGCGTATGAAATCGCTGGTACTAAACCAAAAGTTAAATACCCTATAAGTATTTGCATACCCGTTCCCATTTCTCGAAACTCCTTAGCCATATTTTGAACCCACTTAGCACCTTTAATAACTGCTTCACTAACTAAATCAAAATTAGCAATAAGTAAACCAAGCCCCACAATTATCGCTCCTATTCCAGTAGCTACTAAAGCAAGTTTAAATATTTTCAACGCC
>JGI10211J34971_10005016_pt1 | contig 10409 bp, 16 predicted proteins | sample Etolagsediment_FD_34971 | JGI IMG/M metagenome (IMG submission 34971)
ACGGTTCGATAATGAACTAGCGATTCAACGTGCTATTGCGGAGCGTACTGCTGTTATGGAAGGAATGTTCGGCCCTATTCGTAGGGCATAAGGAGGTACTATCATGACTAGTGGTGGCGGCAGTTACAAAAGTGTTTACAAGGAAAGGGAATTAACTCCTGAAGAAAGGCGTTCGATTGAACTCGATAATATAGCTAAAGAAAGTAGTCAACTAAGGGCGGACGAAGAGGTAGCAGCACAAGCCCTTGCTGATGCAGCTAAGCTGGACTCTTACACAGAAGGACTGAATCCGTACTACGAAACGCTGCTGAGCCAATTAGAGAGGGGCGTAATTGATGAAAACACTGCTACTGGCAACTTACAAGGGTACATAGCTGAAGCTGGAATCAATGAGCGTCCTAGCGATTTATTTACAGGATTAAGTACCACGGCCACAGATCTTTCAGGTTCGCGGGCTATTAACAGTGCCAACCGGGCATATCAAACTCTCCTGGGACGCGCACCAACACCTGAAGAACTGGAGCTTGCGACCGCCAACTTGACCGGTGGTATCGAGAATTATACCTACGATGCTTTAAAATCTGACATCTTAGACAGTGAGGAGTATCAAAAGAAATACAATGATAACTATTTAGATAACTACTACGATAGTTATTTTGGAGAGCAGGAACGTGATGAAGAGGGTAATTTAACAGGTAAGCGTACCTTTGACTTTTCAACAGAGTTCATGCCCGCTTATGAGGGCGCTCTGGATGTAGATACAGGCATTACGATGCCTACGTTTGGATCTTTTACGGGAGACCCTGCAGAGCTGGAAGAATACCAGCAGAGCATCCGTCAGGCTCGTTCCTTTATGTATAACGCTGGTCTGACCAACTTACAAGGTAATATTGACAAAGAACTGACCAAGATGAAAACCGAGTCTGCAGAGCGTCAGAAGCGAATCGCTGGCGAGTTTGGTGTCGCACAATCTGCTATGTCCAACTTCTTTGCAACTTGACAGGGTTTAGATAAGGATTGCTATAATATTTTCAGATCTAACAAATCTTGATCGAGATGACTACATCAAACGTCAGTGACAATTATTTCAACGTTGAGAACTTTAACCAGTTACTTCAGCGTTTGGAAGCCTCTAAAGGCCGCCAGGTTCGTCAGAAGGCAGTTGAAGGCCGCCGCGATATCTTCGCGCAGGGTCTCGCTGGCATGATGGGCAACTTCTGATTTAACCTCTTTCTTGTCTCATGTCCAGTTCAGTTCCTGCAGGACAAACCGATCTTGACGATTGGTTTGATCTAGATAAGTATAGAGACGCTGCTGGTGTAGCGTACGAATTTTCTAAGAAGAAACTGGAGGATGCTGGTGAACAAGAGCGTCGGACAATCGAAAAAGGTGCCACAGAGCAGCGTCAAACCGAAGCAACCCAAGAAGCTAGAGACAACCGACAAGCAAGACAAGCTTATCGGTACTAATGTTTTTGAGTTCTTTGTTGACAACTTAGACTCTTCGACCAAAGAAACATTTTTATCTTTTGCAGCAGATAAATATTCTGTAATTGAGATCTATATCTACGCCAGGTTCCTTGGNTACGCTGGCTCGATNACAGATTGTTTGCTNTGGGTCGAAGAACTCTTTGATAAACCTGACCACGTCAAGACTCTCTTGTATCAGATTCAAGAGATGAGTGAAGACATCAGGAAACTTCGTGAAGACGTTGAAAATGGCCTGGTAAAACGTGATGTTGGCGTAGCACGTAACGCACAAATGCAGCGTGAATTACGTGGCAACATCGCTCAGGTCGAAGTATTTACCAACAATCGTGACCGGAAAGGTTTGCTAATGTCTGGTGCAGACAGGGCTCTACGTGAGTTGGCTCAAATTTTCAAAGACGATCCTATTGCTATTCCTTTGGAAGAAGCATCTATGGCTGTATGGGCCAGGATGCAGTTAGAGGAATAGTCCGGTTATTATGGTTGTATCGAATAATTAAAAGTATGGGAGCCGGAGGACAAATCCAGCGTGGGAGTGCAAGTCAGATCACTCCCAACGTTTATAACAGGTTTCAGAATGCTGTAATGGAGCGCCAAGAGGCTGGCGGCGCTCGCGTTGAAGGCATGGCTGGGCGAGATCAATATATGAACTCTGCCCCGTTATATCAAGAGATGGCTGCAGCCGGTGAGGCCCGCGAGGGAATGCTTGGACCTGCTCTCAGGGATCCTCAGATTAGGGGTCGTATGGAAAATGCAGTCGTGCAGAACACCGCTGCAAATAGTGCGGGAATGCTGGGTGATGCCGAAGTAATGGGTAACGGCATGATGCCAGAGCGCGGAATGGACATGGGGCCAGGACGTAGTAATCGTGATGTCCGTCGTCCTGCCCGTAGAAAAGTCAGGAGAGGTGAGTGATGTTTACGCCATCTCAAAATCCTCTTCTTATGATGAACCGAATGAATTTCGGTGGACAAACAGGTAATCAAGACATTCAACCCTTAGCACCTGATGCTGCTTATCAGGCTGGTAATGAGGTTGATGCTTTTACTGCCAATATCCGTGGCAATGAAATGATGCCCTTGGCTGGCAGATACGCTGCTTTTATTAACAATGTCTAAGAAAAAAATGCCCCCTGAACTTCTTGAGCACTTCAAGAAGAAGAATAAAGGAAAAGACGAACCTGAAGAAAAAGGTGATAAAGCTGAAAAGTCTGCTAAGAAAGGCTTAGAAGCTGCAAGAGCCGCTAAGAAGTTTAAAGATCAAAAAAAGAAAGATTCTTAATTCTTTGGTAATCTAAAGAATATAGCTTTCTTCAGATGCCTTCTCATAGTTATCTTGCTTATCGACGTAATGCTAGAGCTGCTGCTGCACGTCAAGTTGTAAAAGAAAGCAAGGAACTAGAGAAGTATAAAAAGGCGCAGGAAGATTTTGCATACTTCTGTGAGTATGTAGCTGATAAACCTCCGGCCAAACATCATCTTGAATGGCATCGTCACTTCATTACCAATGAAGACAGTAGCTGTTTATTAAAAATTGCAGGCCCTAACGTTGACCTCTTGGCACCACGGGGGTCTGCTAAGTCCACCATCTTAGGTTTGTTAACCGCTTGGGCTATTGGCGTCCATACAACAGCAGGTAAGCCTTTACAGATTCTCTATCTTTCTTACACCGTTGATATCGCTCGTTCTAAATCAGCGACCATTAAACGAATCATTGAAAGTAAAAGATATCAACAGGTCTTTCCAAAAGTAAAACTGTTGAAGAATGTCACGTCTAACGAATACTGGTCGATTGACCATAAGTTTGCAGGGATTGATACTACGGGTGAGGAACAATTTACGTTGTGTGCGGCTGGTCTGAAAGGTTCCGTTACGTCAAAACGTTCGCACCTTGTGATGATTGATGACGCCATCAAGTCCTCCTCTGATATCGGCAACCCAGACATCCGTAAGCAGATGGAAGATAACTGGAATGCAGTTATTGCACCAACGATGTTTGAAGGAGGAAGGGCCATTTGTCTTGGAACCCGTTTCCGTCATGATGACATTCATGCCACGACATTTAACGAAAACAATAACTGGAATCAAGTTGTGTTGTCCGCGATCCACAACGATCCTGAAACAGGTGAGATGGTATCTTACTGGCCAGAGTTTTGGTCCCTTGACTACCTACTTGAAAAGAAACGACAAGCACCTATTGCTTTTTCTTTTCAGTACATGAATCAGATTATTCGACAACATGAGTTGTCCCTAGCTCCAGAACTGATTGTTAAAGCAGAGATCGCTACAGAGTTTGATACGCTTGGAGTGGGAATCGATTTATCCGCTGGAATTAAAGAAAAGAACGATTACACCGTTATGGTTTTGGGTGGACGTATTGATGATCGAATTCATATTATTGATTATCGTCGTATTCGTGTAATGGGAAATTTAGAAAAACTCGATGCTCTAAAAGAACTGTTGGCTGACTGGAACATCCTGCAGCAGGATGAGAAGGGTTTGTACTATCCAACGATGTCCAGTTGTGATATCTGGAGTGAAGCAGTGCAGTACCAGGCGTCATTAGAAGCTGACTTCAAACGAGTCTGTTTAAACCAAGAATCTCTCTGGAACATGGTGTGGCATCCGGTTAAAGGGTTCCGCTCCGACAAGTTAGCTAGGTTTAGGGGAGTGATAGGATTATTTGAAGAGCGAAAAGTTATCTTCAACCGCTATCGTAATTTCACTGCGATGTTTGAGGAGCTTACCAATTTCGGCGTATCTAGCCACGATGATTGTGTTGATGCTCTGGTCTGGCTTATTAATGGATTAGCAAGGCGCGGTTCTTTACAAGTGGACTATTAGAATAGACACAGGGGATTTAAATTCATGGAACAAATCATCGCAGTTGCTATTGCAGCTATCTCAGGAAGTGGTTGGTTTATCGGTAAAGTTTTTGGAAGAATGAGAGCTTTAGAAGATCGAATCGATCGTTTACCCCTTGAGTACGTTTTGAAACAAGACTACATCCGTGAAATGCAACGGATGAATGAGGAGTTTTATGAAATTAACGCTAAGCTGGACAAGCTTGTAGAAAAACTATTGAGCAGATGAAAATGTCCGACATTTTAGAAGTAATTGAAACCCCCGACGGCGATTTCTTACTTGAGTTTTCCCCCGAACTCTGCGAAGAACTTGGCTGGAGAGAAGGCGATATCTTGGATTGGCGCGTTAAAGGTTCTACAGTTATCCTATCTAAAGTTAATGACCCAGAAGGATACGTACCTGTAGAATAAATTTAACTGACGGCAAGACATGTATCTTAGTGGAATCGAAAATGTGCCTGGCGCACCAGGGAACATGGCAATGATTGCTAGTCCTTATCCTGGCCGTCTTCCGTTGCAAGGATTGGCTCAACGGGAACGACCTACTGCTGCATTTAATGCTGCAACAATGGGAGCAGGTCAGTTTTTAAGAGGTGCAGTCGATCCTAATATGCCTGGTTACAATCCTTATATTGCTTATCTTTCGTGAGCAAATGAATCCGCTTTCTTTCCTAGACAATTTTATTAAAGAAAGGTCTTCTATGCCAAGCGCATATGGCGCAGCAGATATGATGTCCGGTAAAAGAAATGCAAGAACTTTTCTTGAAACACTTCCTGAAGATAACCCGAACGTAAATTATTCATTTAGGAATGAGATGAGTCCAGGTACTTATACACCTTTAATAAGAAATGAAAATTATGGACATGGGCCTGCAATGTCTCCTTATCCATTTATATATAACTATGATCCTAGCCTTAAGGGGGCAGCAATGCCACAAGCAGTGGATCCAAATGTAGCTCCTATGCCTTATTTTAGAAACGATCCAGGGTTCCAACCCAGACAGTATGGAGTAATCTAATGGCACAAGACGACAGCAAATATACGAAGCCAGCCTTACGTGAACGTATCAAGAAGAAGATTCAGGCAGGCAGTAAGGGAGGAAAACCGGGTCAATGGTCCGCCCGGAAAGCTCAACTAACGGCCTCGGAATATAAATCCAAAGGTGGAGGTTATAAAGGAGGTAAAGGAAGCACACAGAAGTCATTGGAAAAGTGGGGGAAAGAAGATTGGCAGACTAAGGAAGAGTATGATAAAAATAAAGCAAAGAAGGCAGCTTCTGCGGCTAAAAAAGCTAAAAGTAAAAAAGCATGAAAAAACAAGTAAAAGACTTAAAAAAAATCCAAGATCAATTGCGTAACAGTGTAAAAATGCACGCAGCTCAGGCGGATAAGATCGAAGGCGTAATTAAGATTGCTGGAAAGTACATGGATAAGAATGGCTGATAAAGCAATAGAAAAAGGAAGAACCGAACGCTACTTACCCAAAGCAGCCTGGGACAAACTGTCTCCCAAACAGCGGACAGAGACAGATGAAAAGAAAAAAGCTGCAAGTAAAAAGGGTAAGCAATTTGTACCAAACACTGAAGCTGCAAAAAAAGCTGGAAAAGCTGCACGTGCAGCTAAGAGATATAAATCGAAATAGTGATAAAATGAAGTGATCTAAGCGCGGCTGAGATGGCTGTAGATTCCAAGTCCCGTTTGAAAGAAATTATCGACAGCTATCTTGATAAAGATGGTGGGGCTGGTATCGATACCGGAATTGTTGCTGGGCACCTCCAGCAGATGCGAATGTTTGGCATCCGCCAAGGTGTGGAATTTTTTCCTGCCCAGGACAACTTTGGTAATCAGCGTAAGGACTTCTTAGATCGGGTTGCCAAGTACAACCAGCTGGACACTCGCTTAGACTCTATCTGGGATTATTATCTTTGTGATGGACAAGGTCTGTTTTATATCCGCCCTACGCAAAACAATTATCGTCTTTATTATTTTCGGAAACATGAATATCGTACCTATTACAACGTGGATGGCGAGCTGGATGAGGTTGTAATCATCTACAGCTACAAAGTCCGTAAGGGGAAGGGCTTTGGGCAGCAAGAGATTCTTGAATCAAACGTGCTCACCGGACAAGGCGGAATGGGTGCAGGCGGCACTAAAAAATACATTAAGCTTTCAATTAAACGACGTACTATTACTGAAACACACTCTGATGGTGTTATCTCCTTTGACACGCCTGATGCCTCAATGGCTCCAGGTAAATCAACTCAACTAAAAAATACTTTAAACTTCATCCCTTGTGTTGAAATTTTTAATAACCCAAAAGGTTTTTCTACTGAAGGTGTAGGTGAATTTGATGCATTAGCTGATCAAATTATCACGCATGATGAGATGACCCGCAACATGCGGAAAAACATTCAATTCTTCGGAAATCCTACATTACTGTCATCTCGTCCAAAAACTGACTTAATGGAATCTGGCGGCGATACTGTCGTCCAGCGTCCTTCTATCGCGGCTAACTCAGGCTTTGCCGGAATGGGAAGCCTTAGCCGATCCACATTCAAACAGGATCCTGTGTCTAGGGGAATGGACGGGCAGCTCCGTGTACCCCGTGTAATTGCTAACTTGGAACCGAATGATCGTGTTGGATATATTGTCCCAGATGCTGTCACTGGAGACCAAGTATCTTTTACCAAGATGTTGCGTGAAGAGATTCGTACTGCATTAGGTGGGCAAGACGAGATCAGTATATCTGCAGGTGTTACCGCTACTGAACTGAAATCGATATATGGCCGTGTTGCGGCTACCGCTAAGAAGAAGTCGAATTCTATTTATACTCACGGTATCGCTAGATGTATGGAGTTAATACTGTTCCAAGAGGAACGGTTATTTCGGGATACCTTGGCGCAGGCAGCCCAGATTGAAAAACCCGTAGACCTGCCTGAAGAAGCTTCAGCTGAAGCCATTGCGATGTATGACCAGGCAATGGCAGCGTATGACGATCAGGTAAAACAGTTAATGATGGCCTGTCTTCAGACAGAAATGCTTCCACCTGGCGTGATCGGTCTTATCCCAGATGGGGACGTTACCGTTCAATGGCGTTGGCTAGGTCCAGTTTACGAAGACACCTCGCAGGATTTGATTAACAATTCAATTGTTGTTAGAAACCTGCAAGAGTTGGGTGTTGATAGTATAGAAGCACTGAAGTTTCTTTTCCCTCAAAAAACGGATGAGGAACGAGCCTCGATGTTATCGGGGTTCCCATTCAGGATGGTGGGTGAATTACAGAGTGCTTACTCTCAGTTTGCCCGCCTGGTGGGGGGAATGATGCAGACCCCCCATCCGCAGTCACCGGATCTTCCAATGGCTGCAGATCCACGTTTGGATTTAACCCCTTATCTGTATCGAACTCTTGAAGCGTTACAACAGGAGATGAGTTATGCAGGACGCTACCGTCCAATCGATCCCACAGACGAGCCAAGTACCAGCGGCCGTCGCACCCAGCAGCTACGTGGCGGCAGCACCGGCACCTCAAGCTCCGGTGGCGGCTCCGCAGGCTCCGGTGCAGCAGGTGGCTACGAGCTACCCCCAAACCGTCCAGGGTCAACCTACCAGTTACCAATCCGCCCCGTCTCAATACGTCCCCCAATCCCAACCGGCGGCTCCGGCTCCGGAGGGGAATCCATGGGAATCGGCGTTCAACAAGGTGGTGGGACTGCTGAGTCAGCCAGCCCCATCCCCGTTCCAGGGTCAACCGTCAACGACGACCCAGGCTCCTCAAGCTATCCCGGCCAACTGGGCACAGGCGGAGCAAATCAGCCCAGGTATCAGTCAATCGGATCGCCTGACTTGGTCTCCCAGCCAGGTATCCTCTCCCAACTCTTCCCCAACCTCCTCGAATCTTTACGGGCAGGAAGCGGCGGAGGCCCACGCAGTAGTGAACAACGCGGTAGCGGATTACTACGACCTGAGTCAGGAGAGCCGTCAGGTAATCGACGCGTTCGGGGTGGAAGCTCCGGCGATTCTAAACAACTACGCGGTAAATCTCGAAGGTCTTCTGGATCAGGCCGTGACGTGGGGTCACAAGGCCGCACACGAACTCCACGCGTACGCTGATTTCGCAGTTCGTGAACGCACTGAAAACAAGGCATACAACGAGATTCTCACCAATCCCGATGTGCTGTCTGACTACACCCTGAAGTTCTTTGGTCCTCAAGGTCCATACCCTGTGTATGAATCTGAAAGCGATCTGGAAACTCGTGGCTATCCGACACAGGCTCCCGCAGCTCAAGGTGTTGCTCCTCAGCAAATGCCCGCTCCTCCTCAGCAGGCCGCTCCTACGAATTCCCGTGATTTCTGGAATGGTTTTAGCAACCAGATGATCAGCGACCCTCAGAATGCATGGCGCATTTTGAACCAAGCTCAACCCAACGTTGTAGCAAACAAATTGTTTGTTGCTGAGTGATAAATAGCAGCCGGTAATTGATAAATTACCGGCTGTTAAAATCTTGATAGTAAGACAAACGTCTGAAAACTTTCACCCGATTAACCTACACGTCCTGGAGGATAACTAACGGTGTTCATTGATAACGATTTTCCCAAGCTCCTAGGTGCGGAGCTTTATCGTCCACACCCCGCTTATGTTGCTGAAATGGCAACTGAGCCTGTGGTCGTCCACGATTTCACACGCCAGCCCGGCCAAACTGTGCAGCTTGATCGCTACAAGTTCTGGTCTTCTCCTGGCACAAAGGATAGCCGTGAGCGCGTAGCTGACGAGACTATCGGTACCGCCAACAGCCGCAACATCACAAAAGAGAAGGTGTTGGTTGTGCTGAAGGAGTACACTGGTCCTGCCGACCCGTCTGATCCTACCCAAGCATCCACCTTCAAAATTGCTCGGGAAACCCTGGTTACCGCACAGCGTCTGCTGCTGGATACCGGCAACCTGAACATGTTCCATCAGAGCATTGGTTCCTTGACCCTGTTGGATGATTACCGCCGTTGGCGTGATCGCGTGTTCCTTGATGAACTCGCCAAAGCTGAAGCCAATGGTCTCGCTTCTTCTACTCAAGGCGGTTATTATTTCGCTGGTGGTAAGGAAAAGGACAGCCAAGGTCGTATTTCTTATACCGGCACTGAGTACACCGCTCAGGTGCAGCAGTTCTCTGTCCGTACCGACCTTCTGACTGTCGTTAAGGATCTCCGTAAGCGCAACACCCCTACCTTCGCTGACGGTCTGTATCGCTGCATTTGCGATCCTACCTTCATGATGCATTTGCGTCGTGACGAGGACTTCCGCGAGATCGCCCGTTACAGCGGCAATCCTGGTCAAGGCATGTACATGGCTAACCCCATGATGCCTAACAACACCAGCTTCTACATGGGACCACAGGCTGGTCAAGCCTACTTCCTGGCTGGTGAGCCCGTCATGCCGACTGGCGTTCAGTTTGAAGGCGTGAAGTTCTACGAGTCCACCAACTTCCCCACTAAGAGCGTTAATTCTTCGTTTGATAACGGCAGTTCTTATTCTTCCCAAGAAGTGGCTCAAGGTTATTTCTTCGGTCCTCAGTCCATCGGTGTTGGTATCGGCGGTCCAAACGCTCAGGTACTTATTAACAACAACGACGATTTCTCGCGGTTCATTATTCTTATCTGGCAACTCTATGCTGGCTTCGAGATTCTGAACAAGGACTTCGTTACCACCGCATTCAGCTACGTCTCTGATGACGGTGACGTTTGATTTTTATAGAGTCATTAAGTAAACATTCTCAGGAGAAATAAATGTCCTACTTGTCTTCCAAAAAGATCTATCCAGGTAACTGGACAGAAGCTTTAAATGGTTGGTACAAAAATATCGATACCAACGATAGCGGTACCAATGATGCGTCTAAAGCTGGCCCTACATCTGTGCTGGCTATTCCTGGCTACCGTTACTTCCAAGCTCGCGGCTATGTCCGCGTTACTGCTACCTCTGGTGCGGGCGCTGTCGCTTCGGCTGATGTGATCGTTCCTTCCCCTTATCGGAATGACGACACCCGTACTGATATCACCGGCCTGGTGATTTC
>JGI10211J34971_10005017_pt1 | contig 10408 bp, 10 predicted proteins | sample Etolagsediment_FD_34971 | JGI IMG/M metagenome (IMG submission 34971)
GACTCGTTCGGACAGCACCTCCGCCACGCCCAGCAGGGTTTCCTGCCCGGTTTCCAGCCGCGCCAGCATTGTCCGCAGCTCAATGACGACGCGGGTAGTGTCATCTGTTTCCGCCCGTAACGGTTGCAGGATCGCCAGCGTTTCGGTGTGCTGCGATTCGACGCGGCGGCCCAACACATCCAGCCCGCCGCCGGTGGCTTCGAGCGCGTACTGCACCGCCTTCGTAGTGTCTTGCAGCGCATCGATGCCATAAACGAGTTTATCAACCGCGCTTACCTGCCGCTCGTCAAGTGCGTTTCGATTAACTTTGGCGTCTCGCTCCAGGTCGATGAACTGGTTGAGGACCTTTGACATATCCTGCCCGACCATGCGCCCGCTGCGAACACCGAACCATCCGATCATCAGCGAGAACAGGATGGTTGCCAGCGTGCCGACGATGACCACCTGCGCCAGCGGCGCGTCCATCAGTAACTCAATAATTTCTTGTGCGCTTTCCGTCATAGTTTAGTTTTCCCCCTGTCCCTCGGCGATATATTCAGACTGCACACACGCCTCCCCATTTCTATTCACCGCTAAACGATAAATCCATACGATGGAGTTAAGTATGGGTACGCTCTACCATCACCACTATTGTATAGCCATGTTTTTTCATCAGCGGTAAGCACCCTTCCCCAAATGCAAACCTCGTCAATTGAGCCATCCCAGAAATACGCGTTCTGGGTATCGTTCCCTATTTCAAACGCTAGTGAACCATCGTGGCAGCCATACGAATACGACGCCGAATTTGCCGTGCCATTGTTTATTTGAATATTTACCGTGTCCGCGGTTGCGTCATGCCACGCTACGATAAAATACCATGTGGCGAGGCTAGGGCTACCAAGCGCATCAGCAGTAACAGACCCTCTGTGCCCGGCCCCGTCATCCACTGAAATTTTGAATCTATCCTCGACTGTACTAAAAAAAACCAGGTATTCACCGTTGACTGCGGCCCATTTCCCGACGGCCAGCGCAGCCCCGGCGGGCTTTGACTCTAAATTAACCCAACCCGCGATTGTAAAATCTTCGTCGCCAAACGACAGGTCTGCATTGTCGGCAATACTAAGGAATTCGTATGCGGATGATTCGAAGTCTGCCGCGTTGCCCAGTTTGCCCGCGCCATAAAGCACCGTGTTATTATCGGTCAGGTGGTTGCTACCGACAGAATCGTAACGTGTCCCGCTTTCCTCGTTCAGATGCCATACGGCAATCAAATCAGTGTTAATTGACATTCGTAATCCTTATATACTGGATAGCTTTTCGCGCCAGTCGTGCGTCCGCATTTGCCACTCCGGTCCCACCGAATATGCCCGCGCATATGTTTTACCTGACCACATAATCTCGGCGATTATCGTATACCCTGCGGCGTCGTTTTCACCGTAGGTATCAACACGCAATCGGAACGGCGCGTCGATTGCCTCTACGAAGATTCCCATTTCAGCCCAACTTTTTTGTTCCCCTGCTACCCGCGCCAGCGGATCAACCGCCACAAGTTCACCGTCGGCTGGCGGCTCCGTATGCGTCCAGGCACCCTGCCAGTACCGCCGGTGTTTTGCGATATGGATGCCTTGCGCTACCCAGATGCGCAACGCGATATTGACCAGAGCATTGTTTACCAGCGTTCGCGTTTCGCCAATCGTTGCCATTATCGCGTAACCTTGATTGTCACAACTGCCCGTGTGATTGTAGTGGCGCTATCGACGTTGAATGTCAACACGTCCCCCGCGCTAATTGTCGTTGTCCACCCGGTTAACGTGCTATCCGTTGCGTCAGTATCGGATGATATGGTTATCGGTGCACTCGCTGTGATACTGTCTGCATCCGTTGGCGGGTAGTTGGCTAACGTGTCTTTCCATACGTCGATCACGATACTGCCAGACTGATCAGCGAGTACGGTGTGACTGTTGATAGTGCATGCAAACGGAATAGAGATGTCCAGTTTGCGCCCGGTCGTGATAGCCAATCCGCCGCCGTCAATCACTGCCACGATTGCGCCTGTTGCGTTATCGGTGACACGCTCGGCTAGCTGGTCTAATGCGTCGTCAAGATCACCGGGATCGGTGGAACTGTCCCAATCCGCCGCCGTGCCGGGCGTGTAGGTTACTGCCCCCGCGTCAAGCCCGGCCTCAAGGTCATCAACGCGCTCCGCCAACTGGTCTAATGCGTCGTCAAGATCACCGGGGTCAGTATCGCTATCCCAATCCGCTGCTGTCGTTGGTGTATACGTTACGTTGGTAGCATCAATCGCGCTAGAACCGAACGCTTGGCACATCCAGTTTGTGCCGTCGCAAATTAACAGCGCCGCTTTTTCGGTATCATCCAGAGTAACGTTACCATCGCCGTTGACGAAAATATTGTCTTCGCCGTCACGGATCACAATCGCGCGGGCCGTATTCGCCGCAACCAGAAACAGCACGTCGCCCTCTGCGCCGCCGCTAATGGTATCCAGGTTGTCGCTTGCCGTGTCGCCTTCGGTATCAACTGTGTGGAAGGACTGCGTTACCGTGATCGCGCCTCCGCTGATGGTCAGCTCAGTCGCATCAGTCAGGTTTAGTAGGTCGATTGATTCGGTCCCGGCAATCAACCCGCTAATGGCTGCATCAAGTTCACCGAGCGGACTGTTTACCGTTGCCGCATTTGCCGCCGCGCCGGTGGTAATGCTCGTATGGTGATTCGTTGTCATGCTTAGTCTCCTACGCTACCGCGATAGCCTGAATTGTGGTGAGCATATCGCACACGGCCACGATTTCGCCGCGCCCGCCCGTGCAGGTAAACTCAAGTTCGTGCGTCTGGCGCAACCCGCCCGACGCATTGACCAGATAATCGGTAATGTCCAATTCAATCTCTATCCCGTCATTTGTTGCCGCCCAGGGACCGCCTAACGCGGCGGTCACATCTACGCCGTTAATCGACAGGCTGATACCCTGCGGATATACCGTGTCGTTGTAGATACCGTAGGACATGGCGTGATTGTGCGCCGGAATTTCGATGCCGTGCGTATGCGCCGGGATGGTAATGTCGTGCGTATGCGCGGCGATTGTGATGCTGTGGGTATGGTTTGGGATAGTTATATCATGTGTATGATCTGCTAATGCTGTGCCAGAATTTACCACCTGCAAGCCGTAGCCTGTATGATAAAAATGAGATGTGGAACTTGATTTCAACAAAATTGATACCGGGTATGCCGTATAACCCGATGGAATGGAGTCCTTTACAAAAACTGCGTGCTGGTGAGTGTTATTATCCGTGCCGCTCGTTTGCGTTGTGCCGCCACCGCTGCCACTGGTCGTTGACGTGCCTCCGCCGCTGCTGCTGGTCGGCGTGCTGCTGCCGCCGCTTGCCGTGCTGCCCACTGCTGCGCCCGCCGCCGCCACGCTGGTCACACTGCTCTTGAGTGTGGCGGTCGTTACTTTCAACTTGGCATAATTCAGCGCCCGCACTTCGTCGCCCAGTTTGATTTCCATTGTGGCGGGCGTGCTGCTGTCGATGCGTTTTGTGAGATTGTCTTTCAGGTAACAAATGCTGGCTTGCACATGGAGCTTAAGCGCTTTCAGGTCGTGAATCACGCCGATCATCACGTCGCTGTCACTTGTGCGGCGGTCGTTAACGCTGCTGATTTCCAGCACGGCTACCCGCGTGCCGTTAACGTTGCGCTTGCGGCTGATGTCCATAACGTAAAAGTCGCTGTTGAGGTCCATGTAGCCGTAACCGTCAACCACGCCGCGATAGACAAGCCGCACGGTATCGCCCGGCAAAACCGCCCGACGCAAGCCCTCTACCGTCACATTGTATGTTGTTTTTGGCGACTTGTTTTTACCGATGTACACCTCTGCCGCCCTCTTAAGCGCATTGGCGGCATACTCGATATTGGCGTCGCTGTTCGTGATTGGGCGGATGTTGGTATAAGCAAGTACCTGCTCGTGCACGCCATACGCGGCGATACTGGCGGCGTCTTCGATGTAGTAGTATGTGCTGCCATCTTTGTTCGTGCCGGTTTGCGTGGTGTAATCGCCTGCCGTTGCGTGCTGGATGGTCAACTGACTGACGCCCTGCCCGTCACCGAGCGGGATAATGCGGTTAAAAATCGCGCCGCTTTCCTCAACCAACTGGATACTGCGAACCATAGCGATCTCGGTATGCGCGTCAATATCAATCGGTACCTGTCCAGCCATGTTGGTAATGCGGACGCCGCTATCAACACCGAACGCGCCAAAGCCAAAGTTTTTGGTGCCGCTTTCCAGACGGTAATGTTTGCCCCATCGATCCCGCAGTTCGTCAATGGCGATAAGCACCGACTCGCCCTCATACGACACGGTAGTGTGTCCGATTGCCGCGTCAATGGTAGAGGTCCACCCCGGCGCAATCGCCAGCAGGTCGTCTACCACTTCATCGACCAGCGTGTATGTGTAGGACCGGCGAAACGCTACCGTATACCGTGACAACTCCGCAAGCGCGTTGTATGCCTCGATACCGATGTTTGCCTGACCATTACCGGAGTCGCTGAGGTTGCGCCGCTCGTAAAAGTAGCGCCCCAGATAGCCGTCTACTTCATCCCAAATATCGAATTGCACGCCGGGCGTAATGAGCGCCGTGCGCGGATCACTTGCCGGGACACTAAATGACGCCGTGCCTATCGCGTCAAGCGAATCAACCGTATCGAGACTGAAAACATTATTAAGCGGCCCGCCGCCTAAGCGGTTGCCGCTGGCGTCCAGTACCGCGATTTTGAACGGTGTATTACTCATAGATAATGCCGTGCCCATTCCCAACGCAGGTCAGGCGTGCCGGTCACGCTATCCACGTTTACGACGATATTGTTAACGCCCGGCTCGATTCGCATCCAGTCCATTTGTGACGCTGGTATTACGATACCGGCGTAAGCATCAACGAAGTCAACCTCTGCCGTCATGGTGTTAAAATCGATGCGCAGCGTTTCGTTTGCCGCCAGCGTGTCGTTCCACCACAACTCGTAGCTGTTGGTTTTGTTTCGGATGTGCAGGTTGGTGAAGCCCTCGCCCGCCCCGGCTGTAACACTCAGAACGCCTCGCACAAACCCGGCGCTGCCATTGTTGGTAATCGTCAGCGTGGTAGACGTTGTGCTGATGGTTTCCGCCGTTACGTTACCGCTGTCCAGATACCATCCGCCATCGAAATAGTTCCCGTCATCAAAATAATAGGGTTCGTCTTCGCTGGCCGTCCAGTATGGATACATGGCGCGAAACGTGGCAGAAATACCCTGTATCCCTAACCCGCCCGGTGCCATCGACTCGGTGCAGCCAACGCACTTCGCCCACGTCTGCCGCTGGTCCCCGTCGCGGGTTTCAGCAACCAGGATGCGCCGCCCTCTGGCGACCTCAGTCTTAAGCAGGTCCATTTGTTCCTGTATGGTCTGCGCCGTTGTGTTCCACAGCTCAAACGACCGGGTAAACGTTCGCGCTTCCGGCCATACCGCCGCGCCGTCACCGTCGAATGAACCGCCGCGTAACGCGCTATCCGCTACGCGCATCGACAGGCTAAAATCATCAGTGGCGTTATTTTCAGCCAGCCACAAGCTGCCGAATTTAATCAACCTCATGCGGTCACCGTGTACCCTCTCCGGTTAAGCGCCCCGACAAACATATCGGCGGCGGCGTTGGCTTCCTCTTGCGTGTTGGCGCTGCCAATGCTGATGTTTCCAATGCTGATCGTGTTGGTTGCGCCATTATTGTTGGTTGTGCCACCGGTAATACCCGCCGCCGACAGTGAACCGCCGATGTCCATTTCACCTATTGACTTCATTTGTTTAAGTGCGTCCGTAGCACCGCGCAGCCCGATTTCAAACGGTGTCGGGCTGCCGGGCCGCAGGAATTCAGGAACCATATCACCTAACGCCGCACCTAAATCAAAGCTCAGCACGCTATTGATAAAGTCGCCGATGCCCTGGATTGCCGACCCGATGCCGCCGATCACGCCCTCGATAATGCCTGATACCGCGCTGAATGCGCCGCCAACAACGTCTGTGATCAGTGTCGCCAGGAAGTTAAACACCGGGATAATGTTGTTCTGGATGAAATTCCAAACTGCATTAAACACCGGCATGACCACATTGTTGATAATCCCGGCGATTGCGTTAAACGCCACGCCGACAACCTCGCCAATGATACGCGCCACCTCAGTAAGCACCGGGATAATGTGTTCGCTGAGCACCGTCCACACAAACTCGATTGCGGGCTGCAACAGGTTGGTCCACAGGTTGGCAAGCGCCGTGATAATTGGCGGGATTATCTGCCCTAGCCACTCGAAAATCTGTTCAAAAATCGGAATCAGGTTATCGCGCACAAACGACCAGATCACGTTTAACGCCGGTGCCAGGATGTTTGTCCATGCGTTAGTGAGAAACCGAATCACATTCGGGATTGCCGTGCCTAACCATTCGACAATGCGCTGGAAAATCGGGATCAGGTTGTCGCGGATAAACGTCCAGATTGAATTGATTGCCGGGCTGAGCACGTTTGTCCATGCGTCGCTGAGGAATTGGATAACACGCGGGATAGCTTCGCCAACCCACGCCGCGACCGACTGGAAGGCAGGTATCAAACTGTCCTGTATGAACTGCCATACGCCCGCGATTGCAGGTTGCAACACGTTCGCCCACACGTCGCTCAGGAATTGCAGCACAACTGGAATCTGTTCGCCAACCCAAGCGGCGACCGACTGGAAGGCAGGTACCAGTGACTCGGTAAAGAACCCGACCACGCCGCCTGCTGCATCACCTACCCCCCGGAAAATACCGCCCGCCTGTTCGCCTAGCACGCTGCTGATAGCAAACCCGATGGCGTCAATGGCCGACGCGCCGTTTGTCATGGCGAACTGGAATTGCCCGGCGAACAACTGGATAGCCTCGATGATAGGCGCGAAGAACGTCAGCATTTGCGAGAACGCATTGCCTAGCCCATTGACGATAAAATCGATCACCGGCGGGATAGCAGTCGCCAGCCAGTCAAACGCTTGCGACAAATAGGGCAACGCTTGGTTAGCGATTTCGAGCAGCTTAGCGCCTAGCGGTTCCAACGCTACGATTGCCTGCCGTTTGATACCCTCAAACATCCTGCCGAAGTTGTCGTACTGGGCGTTTAGACTTCCAAGCGCGTCATCTTGCACCTCGATGCCGCCCGACATGGTATCGAGTGCCAGCATAGCCTCTGCGCCGAGGTCTTCCCACATTGACCCCATAAAAGCGACGCCGATTTCCTGCCGCCGCATAGGCTCTTCAATACCGCGCAATGCAACCTGTATCTGATTGAACGCATCAACGCCGGTGATTCTGCCCTGATTAAACGCATCGACCGTTGCGTCGATGTCGGCATTAAGCCCGCGTATTGTGTCAAGACGACCGGCGTCCGATAAGTTAATCTTGAATTCTCGCAGCGCGTCGCCGATTTTATCCGTGTTATAGATACCGCCCTCTAACCCACTGTTGAGGACGTTAAGCACCTGCTCAGCGGTAAGTCCCAAATCAGCAAAATCGGCGCTGTACTCGTTTAACGTGTCGATAAAATCATCGGTGGAATTTAGCCCGCTCTGCATCCCGGTCGTAATCAGCGCAAACGCCTCGTCACCGGTTGCGCCGAACTGTGTGATTATCTGATTTGCAACGCGCACACTTTCGTTGATGTCGATGTCAAATGCGTCACGCAGGCCAAGCGCGTATTCGGTCATGTTGCCAAGATCAACCTGGGACGCTTGTGCGGCCCCGTGTATACCCTGCCTGACAACTGCCAGCGCGTCGCCTACGTCCTCAATACTGCCACCGAGGTTGTCGGCGTAAATGCGCTTTAACGTTTCACCATACACCTCGGCTTCTTCGGCGGTCAATCCCAACTGCGTGCGCAGCATATCAGTAGCGCGGTCAACCTCACTGGCGATATTAAACGCCGCGACGCCGATGCCGACAATCGCACCTGCCGCCGCCGTTGCCGCGCCGATAACAGCGGTACCCGCGATATTGGCAACAGCTCCGCCCACGCGACCGGCCCAACTGCGTGTATCACGCTCAGCGCCGTCAAGATCGCGGTCAAGCTGCTGTCGGTTTGCATATAGGAAAATGGCTGCATCAGCTAGGGTGATTGGCACTAAATAACTCCCATTTGCATCAGTATCGCGTCGTCACTTACGCGCTCCAAGCGGCCCGGCTTGTGACTGCCGCCCTTGCCCGACTTGCTGAATGACTTGGCTATCGGCTCTAGGATAGCAACCGCGTTAACCTGTGCTTCCCAACGTTTGCGCCGGATGTAGCTGCTGAGCAAACGATCCGCTTCGCCGTCGCTGAGGGTTTCGATTGTGTCCGGTGTAAATCCCCACTCGGCATAGGCGATTTCGGCTAGGTCGTCGGGATAGACCGCAAGCCACTGCGCTTCAGCGTCCGCACCACCCCGAAAGGGTCGATAAGTTCCACCATTTTATAAAACGCGCCAACCAATTGCTGTTCGCTGGCGGTATTCATAATCGCTTCCCGGTCGGCTTCGAGTTCCGGCGCGTATTCAAACACCATATCAATAATCGTATCTGCGGCTTCAACAATCAGCGTCTCTGCAAGTGGCATCAGTACCAGCAGGTCGGCGGCGTTGTTGATGGTGACTTCGTTCGCCGTACTGATTTGCTCAAAAATCGGCTTTACCTCAGTCATCAGTCGTTCGCGCCAGGGGCGTGACTTGATAGCCGGTAGCTGCGTAATCGTGTACGTGGTATCGCCCAACTCAACATCGATTGTTTTTAGCGCCATAGTTTCCCTTTTGCGAAAGAGGGGCGGTTACCCGCCCCGATTGTTTACCGTTAGCTGGTAGCGGCGGCGGTCACATCCTGGAAGATCACGAGATGCTGGCCCCGTGCCTTGCTGGTATCGGTCAGCGCCTTAATCGAGATAGGCAACCCACCATAGGCGGATTTGTCAATCTCAAGATTTCCGTTGATAGTTACCGTACCCCGATTAATCTGGTAGCGGCGCGGGCGGGCTGTACCGCCACTGTCAACACGCATACCCTCAACGCCCCATGTATATTTCGTGAGGATTGCAGTGCCACCGGCGACGGTTGTCGTCTTGCCAACCTGCCCCTCGCCAGCGGCGGTCGTGGTGGTCGTGCCATTCAGTAGATAAGCCAGGACCGCGCCGTTAACCTCACCGATCACCGATTCAAACATACACTCTTCTTTGGTGATGGCGCGGTCAACCGCCGACAGGTAATACTGCCAATCGGCATCTGCTGTCTCAATATTATAAATCACCGAAAGCGGTGCGCTAAGCTTGCCCAACTCCGCCCAGCTACCGCCCCATGCTGTACCCCATGCCGTGCTATCGGCGGGTAACGCTGTGCCCGCAGGCGCAACGTACAAAAGGGCGCCGCCAATAAGCAAGTCTGCTACTGCCATAGTTAAGCCTCCCGGCGGGCGCTAAATGTCCCGCACATGATGCCTGAACCCGCACAGGATATAAATCCAGCGGTCGGTTTCCGGCTCTACCAATTGCTGCCCCATCGTTTCAATGCGCCCCGATGCTACGTAAACACCATGCGCATCGGTCAGGTAATCCTTAAGCGCGTTGTATGTATCCCAGATGTCGTTAAGTGTTTCGCCGTAGATGCGATACTGGATTGACGGGTCTTCTGTCAGATTGTGATAAGCCATGCCGCCGCCGCGCACGTTAAACAGGATCGCCGGGCCATCGGCTGGTTTATAGCCTACCGGCAGCTGCTCACCGGCGTATACCCTGCTGCCAACGTAGGAGACAACCGTGCTGCTTGCCAGCACATGATCGCGGATACGCTTCATCACGTCAACAGCCATGTTTAATACTCGATTGCCGCCACAGTAAGATCGGTCACAGCGTCAAAGTCAACGTAAACCATACCGGCATCGTCGCCGCTGGTCTGATTAAACGTGTCGCGCGGAAACGGCCCAATAACCATTGTTTCATCCTGTGCCACTTCCTGCGTATGTTCAGCTACCGCCAGCCCGTCAACCGTGCGCGGTGTCTGAACCGTGACAGTGCGCGTAACAGCGTTGGCGTTCGCTACATACAGCAAGGTCTTTCCGCTGTTGTAGAATTTTTCGCCGTCAGCGTTTGCCGCTTCGCTTTCGCTGGCAAGGTCAACAGCATTAGATAGGCTCACCGTGATTGGAGTGAGTGCCGTGCGTGCCATTCAACACCTCCTATAGTCGTTTTTCGCGCTTTGTTTCCCGAATGATTCCGCCGATTTGCCGCTGTACACTTTCCAGCGCCGGAAACAAAAACGGCTTGACGGCTTCCTGATAAACGGCGTATGCAGCCGCTACCGCAACCCCGGCCTCTGCATCGCGTGGAAGCCTTACCTCCGGCGCTCGTTCCTGCTCTACCATG
>JGI10211J34971_10005018_pt1 | contig 10407 bp, 9 predicted proteins | sample Etolagsediment_FD_34971 | JGI IMG/M metagenome (IMG submission 34971)
GCATTCGTGATCCATACCATTTGGCGGCCGTTACCTCGCTATCCCCGCCCTCCAGATAGACCCCATCCAAAGCATGGCTCACAATTTGGCAACCGTATTCCTTTCGCAACGCCTCTGCACCCCCCGTGTGATCAAAGTGACAATGGGTGAGAAGTAAATACTCTACTTGATCATTTAAGGCTAAGTATTTGTCTATATTTCTCTTTAATGCCCCATGCGCACCACCGCACCCGGCATCGATCAGCACCGCTTTTTCTCCAAACCGCAACAAATAAACGGCCGCATCCTGGGGGGAGGTAAATCCGGGTCCTCCCACCTGCCAGAGGTTGGAAAGAATTTTTGCTTCCATTTAAAAACCTCAGCAACAACCAGGGGCTTTGGCCACACCCGTGGCACTGTCATCCGATTCAATAACGCAGCAGCATGAAGATCCATCCCGCCCCAGGGCCGAATTGATAACAGCCGCAGCGCATCCCACGCCCGCTTTGACGGTTATTGCTTCGGTTGGGCAGTTGCGGGCACAGGCGCCACATTCCATACAGTGGTCCCTGTTTTCAATTGCTGCAGAACCATTGTTCATGCTCAGGACTTCTTGAGGACAGACCATAAGGCACATGCCACATCCGACGCATTTATCCTGATCAAGGGCCAGCGTGACCACATCCCTGAGATAACCAAATTTTTCCATTTTAAAACTCCTCAAGCCGCAATCAGTGAAAGAACCCACAAAAGCAGACCGATGCCACATCCGACAATCTCCAAAGGGACCGCCCACTCCATTTCTTTTCTAACCCCTGAAAGCGATGTGTAGGTGGATGCACCCGTAAAATTCATTGCCAGAAATGCCGAAATAGACGGGATCAGAAAAAACCATGCAAAAATTTCTGCTCGACCCGCCCACGCCTCAAAATTACCCGGCCAGAAAGCCGCGACCAAGATCGCCATTAGAATCCCCATCACCAGACCTTTAAAGGCGAAAGCACGCCCCGGCAGCCAGGGCAGCAGAATCGGCGTCAGAACCGCGCCGGAAAAAACAGCACCAGCATAAGCGAACACGGCAAACAACCCGTAACGCCCCGCGTTTTGCCAGAATCCCTGAGCTCCGGCAAAACCCCCTAACAGAAAAAGACAGGGCAGGATGATAAGGCTCCATTTTAGGGTCCCCACCAATTCAACGGGAACAAGGACCGTGCGCTCCCTGGTGGAAAAGGTCTTTTTCCGCATACCGCCGGTGGCCTTACACCCTGCATCCAGGAAACGCGGCAGATCACCTGATTCGATCGGCCCATAAATCACTTTAAACCCGGAACCCTTCTTTACAAGATGGGCCGCAATCCCGGGGCCTGATAATTGTGGCAGAATCAACTCCCGATGCGTTACAATTTGGGCCAGGCCGCTAAATTCAATACGGCGAATCAGTTCCTCTGTACCGAAAGTTCCTTTTCCCGCGGCACACCAGACGTTGATACCGTTGGTGTCCAATACCAGAATCCATGCATCACGAACGGCAAGCGCCTCACGAAGCCGGTCGAAACTCATCTTATAGTTGGCGGTTACAAACACCCTGGATTTTTCATCAGGATTACCCAGTGCGTACAAACCGGGATCAACCTTGAAGTGCATACGTCCCACACCCCAACGTGCTTTGATACTGCCAAAGTGATCGATCCACCCCAACACATGAGAAATCCGGGGAATCTTTCCCACTTGGGTCTCAACGGATCCCACCACAAATGGCTGCTCCTGGCTCGGCAGGCTCAACTGAGCCTTTTCACCTTTGGGTCAACAGGCCGTTGAGGGCGCTTGAACGGCTTGAAGATTGATTGTCTTGAGCGTCTCAAGGCCGCCTCTTCCCAGATTCATATTCGAATGATCCTCTCTGTTTTTCTGTCTTACGTCCATAAACACCCGCTTTCACGATTTTTTAGAGCCTGTTTTCTGGTAGATCAATCCCATTTCTCCTTTTCTGACCTCAATATTCCGTAACCAGCGTTCGTTATCCTCNGTAGGATAATCCGTTCTGTAGTGGGAACCCCGGCTCTCNTCTCGCAATAATGCTGCTTGGCATACCACCTCCGCGAGCCACAGCATATTTTCAAGCTCGAGGCACCGGATGAGATCAGATGTTTTCTTGATAGAAGCTTCTGCGGCTTTGAATTGAAGCCCTGAAATTTTTTCAACGGCTTCGCTCAGACCTTTCGAATCACGGAGAATCCCGGCTTTAAGCCACATGATCTCCTTGAGTGATCGGGAGAGATCTTTCGGGTTTTCACCATTTCCTTTAAACCGTAATTCCAACCGGCGTTTTTCATGGTCGGTCGCGTCATGGGATAAATCAATTGGACCCAGTTCTCTGGCCCTGGCCACGGCCTTTCGCCCGGCGATCCCTCCAAAAGTAAACACCTCGCACAAAGCATTGCCTCCCAGTCGGTTGGCCCCATGAACGCCGGCCGTCACCTCTCCCGCCGCAAAAAGACCCGCAAGAGAAGTCTCCGCATTTTTATCAATCATGATACCGCCCATGCAGAAATGGGTGGTGGGAGCAACCACCAGGGTTTTCTGATCGGAACGCCAACCGGAGGGCAGCAGGGAACCCAGTGAGGGCAACCTTTCTTCAGATATGGGGCTGAGGTCCATGATAATGCCGCCATCCACACCCCGGCCCGCCAGAAGCTCCCCCATAATGGTCTGCGCCAGCCTGTCCCGTGTCATTTGCATGGGATCATTGAGCCCGTGTTTTAGAGCAATATCCTCACCTGCCCTGTTTCTGAGAATTGCGCCCTCAGCCATGACCAGAACTTCAGAGAGAATAAGTCGATTCCCCAACCTGCCCGTTGCCGTGGGATAAAATTGAACGAACTCCATATCTTTTAGGGGGAGGCCCAGTTCAAGGGCCAGGGCCTGGCCGTCCCCCGTAATTCCGGCAGCGTTGTTGGTGTGGCGGTACATCTGAGCGAAACCACCGGTGGCCAAAATCGCGGAAGCACATTTAAAAAACAGAAACCGCCCCTCCCGGGAGACCCCCGAAGCCCCCGCAACGCGATTGTCTGAAGAAAAAAGACGGGTAATAAAAACACGTTCGGAAAAGCGAACGCCGATCTTTTCCGCATACTGTTTTAACGGCAGCATCAAATCGCTGCCGGTTCGGTTTTCCCCTCGAACGTGCCTGCTAAAGCTGTGTCCGGCAATTAGATCCGTACGGAAACACCCCTCTTTTTTGGCAAACGCAACGCCGCATTTTTCCAAGAAGGAGATCTCGTTTTTGGCCCCTTCCACCATAACAGACACCAATTCCCGGTCATTTAAAAAGCATCCGCCTTTGACCGTGTCTTCAAGGTGAGTGCTACCCCCATCGCGCGGATCTCCCCATCCGGAAGCAGCGATACTCGCTTTGGCGATGTAGGTGTTATTGGCGTAACCTATTCTGCTCTTTGAAACCAGAAGCACATCAGCACCCGCATGCTTCGCTTCAATGGCGGCCCGCAGACCAGCACCACCACCGCCGATTACCAACACGTCGCATTCCAATTCGGTTATATCATTGAATTTCATAGTTTGCCTGTCTCTTCCTTAAACATTAAACCTGCTTTTGAAAAAAGTCAGTATTCAATCCCCCATCTGGCTTTAATACCCATTTTGTAGGGATGTTTGATCTCTTTCATTTCCATGGTGGTAGCCGCTGCTTTGATCAGTTCGGGATGCGCATACCGTCCGCCCAATATGATTTGCACCATATCCGGTTTTTCCATCAGCAGATCCAGAACCTCTTGATGATGGATATAACCATAATTGACGGCGATATTAATTTCATCCAGGACCACCAGGCCGTAGCGGGAGGACAATACGATCTCTTTCGCGCGGGCCCATGCCTCCCTTGCTGCTTTCTTATGATCTTGATCCTCATCAGGATTATTTTTGTCCACAAGTCCTTTCCCCATGGACTGAATTTCCATTCCGGGCAGGTTTTCAATCGCCATGACCTCCCCATAGAGCCTGGGAGACTTGATGGCCTGAAGAATAAAGCATCGCANACCCNTACTGCTCATNAGCAGCGCCTTGCCCAGACAGTATGTGGTCTTTCCCTTGCCCTTGCCGGTCACCACTTGGATTGATTTCTGTTGNNCATNGGNANTCTTTTTTTGAACCACCATTTCGGTCACAAGNTGAGCTTCATCAATAATTTCATTTACGGCTTCAGNTCCCGTCAACAGCAATTCCACGTGGTCTGCTTTTTCGCGCATCAGTTTCAGAATTTCCTTCAAGGGGATTAAACCACTTGAAACCAGTTTCAGAACGCCATCCAAAACCACAATATCATGAGTTCCGGATACCGCAGCCGTTGCGGCACTTTGAAAAGCCTCCACCGCCGCACCCGCGTCCTTGCCCGAGTCTCTCAGGGCTGAAGTGTTAATTTCCAGGTTAGGCGAGAGATTTGCGATCGCCTTTCCTTCCCCGTCTTCAAGTTCATGGTGGGCAAAACGGGTGATGAGTGTTCGCAGACCATAACCTGAGGCGCGAAGGGCTAGACCAAAGGGTGCGAAATTGGTTCCTCCTGATGGGTTTGTGTAAACCTGGATCAATCCAGTTTCCTGGTTGGGTAATACCGTCTTATCTGTTTTCATGGTCTATTCGATTTCTTTATATAAGCAGTTGAACTTCGATGATGTTGCCCGCTGCGAGGCAGTGTATCCCTTCTGGAATCCGGATCAGCGCCTGAGCGCGGGCCTGGGACTGTATTCGACTTTTCATGCGGTGCGGAACAGCACACCACTCCCCGCCTCTCTTTTCAAGGATTGCCTGAAAAAACTGGGTCCATGTAATGTCCCCCCTCATCTCCTCCGTCAGCCGACATTTTTTTAGTTTAAAGGGCGCCGTGGGCTTTCCCGCCATTTTAAGGAGCCCAGGCAGGGCAATCTGAAGAAAAGCCATCTCATTGGAGGGCGGCCCGCCGGGAAGGCAGAAAATGGGTTTTCCGTCCAGAACCCCTAACGCCACGGCTTTCCCCGGGCCGATCCGAACCCGATGAAAGAACATCTCCCACCCCATTTCATCCAGGACTTTGGTGGTTAGATCCCGCTCACTTTTCCATGCACCACCGCTGGTCAGCAAGGCATCATTTTTTGAAAGGAGTTCACGGAAGATTTTTCTAAGTTCATCGGGCCTATCCTGAACAACGGCCATCTCGCCCCGAATACCGAATTGGCGCAGCCATGCATAGAGGGTCACAATGTTACTGGCATACAACTGACCGGACCGAAGAGGCTTTCCCGGCGCAATCACTTCGTCCCCGGTGGCCACGACCGCAACACGCGGCGACGGATATACACCCACCCGCTCAAGGCCACCGGCAGCCAGCAACCCGGTCAGAGCAGGCGTCAAAGTCTGGCCCCGGCGAACAATTAGGTCACCTGATGACACATCACTGCCTTGAAACAAAAGATTACATCCTTTCGGCGCATCCCGGTAACAAATCACATTTTCGCCCTGTCGCTCCGTAAATTCAACAGAGACGACCGCATCGGCACCTTTGGGTATTACAGCGCCGGTCAGAACGTTAACCGCCTCGCCGGACCGAACGGTCTTTTGAGCAGGATCACCCGCCGCCAGGGAACCGGATATTCTGAGGGGAATGCCGTTTTTGCGGGATGCCCCTGCGATGTCCTTTGAAATCACGGCGTATCCATCTCGAAGGGAAGACGTTGCCGAAGGACAATCCACCTTTGCTTCCATATCCTCTGCCGCCACAAAACCACCCGCCTCGTGAAGGGGCATTGGGGCCGGCGGCAATGTACCGATGGCTTCGAAGGTCAAGGAAAGCGCTTCTTTCAAACCAATATCATAGGTCCGAGCCATAAAATTCCTTTAAATTATTTGGATGAAACAAGGCGTGCATTACAACACCCGGTCATTTAATGCGGAAAATTCTTTTCGGACCAACAAAACGCGATCAGGGTCAATCTCAGCCGAAACAAAACACCCTTCTTCACCGCCTTCCGCCAGCACCTTCCCACCGGGATCAACGATCATGCTGTGACCGGCAAACATTTTGCCGTCACTGGTGCCGGCACAGTTGCAGGAGAAAAGATAAGAGAGGTTTTCGTGTGCTCTGGCCCGGTTAAACAGGCGCCAGGCATCCAGCCTTGCTAAAGGCCAGGCCGAAGGCACCAGAAAAATCGAAGCCCCCTGATCCACCATGAGCCGATAAAGCTCCGGAAAACGCAAATCATAGCAGGTGGTAATTCCTGCCCTGCCCCAGGGCAGATCAACCACCACCGGCTCTTTTCCCGCCGTCAGGAGTTTTCTCTCTTCCGACTGATATCCAAACAGATGGATCTTTCGATATTGGGCCATAATGCCGCCGTCAGGCCCGAGAAGAAGGGCCGCGTTAAACAGGTCATCCTCTTCGCGCAGCACCACGCTGCCCATCAGGATATGGATCCCCATGGCTACGGCCTTTTCCCTGAAGGCTGATACTGTTGGACCATCGATGGGTTCACTCTCCTCTTGATAACGATGAAAGGAAAAATAGCCGCAGGGCCACAATTCCGGCAACAGGATCAAATCGCTTGACGGTGCCTGATCTAACAATTCCAACGCCGCTTCAACGTTTTTTCCTTTATCCTCATCCTTAATCTCCATCTGAATGCTGGTAACGCGCATATTCAATTAAATCCTTTCAAAAAACCCGAACTTTACAATCATGGTCACATTTTGTATAAACCAAACCCTTACGCCTAGGCAATCATATTGTACGGGGACGCTCTTTACATCTTTACATTTCGCGTCAAAGATACGCAAAGGTTTATTTCTCGCCATGAAATGTAAAGATGTAAAGAGCGTCCCCACAAAACCGAAATTTATAAAGGTAACGATTTATGATCACCCTGCTGGATTACGGCGCCGGAAACGTCAGAAGCGTCATCAACGCCATCGAAAGTTTAGGCGAACAGGTTCACCTGGTTGAAACGGGAAATGATATTCTTTCCGCCGAAAAACTGGTCTTTCCCGGGGTCGGCGCTTTCGGCAACATGATGAAAATCCTGAACCGGAAAAATTTCGTTGCACCGCTTTTAGCCTATCTCAACGCTGATCGCCCTTTTCTGGGCATCTGCCTTGGGCTCCAGGCCCTGTTTGAAAGAAGCGAAGAAGCACCGGACATAACGGGGTTGGGGTTCATCTCCGGAAATGTTAAGCGATTTACCACAGACCTGTCAGTGCCCCACATCGGCTGGAACGGCGTGAATGTCCAAAAACCTTCCAGACTATTTGCAGGTCTTGAAGGGAACGAAAAGTTCTACTTTGTCCATTCCTATCACGTGAACCCCGATACGGATGAAGCCATACTCACCACCACCGATTACGGGTATGAATTTGTCAGCGCCATTCAGAAAGGGAATGTTATTGCCACCCAGTTTCACCCTGAAAAAAGTGGCAAACAAGGGCTTCGCCTGTTGGAAAACTTCCTCAGAGGCGATGGGAAAATGGTCATGCCGGTGAAAACTTCAAGCCATACGCATCTGGCCAAGCGCATCATCGCCTGCCTGGACGTTCGCACCAACGATTCCGGCGATCTGGTTGTGACCAAGGGAGATCAGTATGACGTAAGGGAAAAGGGGGATGTTCGAAATCTGGGTAGACCCGTAGATCTGGCACGACGGTATTACGAAGAGGGGGCCGACGAAATCGCCTTCCTCAATATCACCGGGTTCAGGGATTTCCCTCTGGAAGATATGCCCATGCTTGAAGTACTGCGGCAAACTTCCGAAAACGTTTTTGTCCCCCTCACNATCGGCGGCGGCATCAGGGATTATACGGACAAGGACGGTAGAACCTACACCGCCCTGGAGGTGGCTGCAAAATATTTCAGATCCGGGGCGGACAAAATATCCATTGGCAGTGATGCCGTTTTGGTTGTTGAAGAATATTTAAAAACCGGCATTAAAACAGACCAAAGCGCCATCGAAGAGATCGCCCGAGTTTACGGAAACCAGGCGGTGGTCATTTCCATCGATCCGAGGCGAATTTATGTGAAAATCCGGAACAGGTTCGACACCGGGTGATCAAAACCCAATACCCCGGGCCCAACGGTGAATCCTATTGCTGGTATCAATGTACCATCAGGGGAGGACGGGAAGGACGGGACGTTGACGCAGTCACGCTGGCACGGATCTGTGAAAAACTGGGTGCGGGTGAAATTCTGTTAAACTGCATCGATCGCGACGGCACAAATCAGGGTTTTGACCTGGAACTCATCAATGGGGTGAAAGAGGCGGTCTCAATCCCCGTTATTGCCTCCAGTGGCGCCGGTTGCTCCGAACACTTTTTGGAAGTCTTTAAGAAAACGAAAGCTGAATCGGCTCTGGCCGCGGGAATCTTTCACCGCAAAGAAGTGCCCATCGGGCAGGTGAAAACCGAATTGAAAGGACAGGTGGAAATCAGGCCTTAAGGCCCATTCCGGTAATAGGTCTCCTCAATAACCCCATCGACGGCTTTCAACCGATCCATCTCTGGCGCTTCAAACCCGAATATCAACTCCAAAAAGACCATAATCATCCGGTAGGTGGCCCCCCACAGCACATCCGTACCCATCATGGTACGGTGCAGAAAACAGGGGAAATGTTGATATGATCCACTTTTCACGGACCCTTTCGGAACATTGAAAATGAGCTTGTATCGCGCGTAATTGTCTTTGTTTAAAAGTTCCCGCAGGGGGATGTGAACGATTTTTTCAACTTCCCAGTTTATAAAAAACCGCTTTTGGCTGCGAATCCACCCCACAAAGGGAAAAATCTCCCGCCGAAACATCACCAGGCGCTGGGGCGGCAAAGGTCCTAAAAATCGAACCCCCAACGGGTTCAATTTCATTTCCTCGAAACTTTCTCTCATGCCGGTGGCTAAAAGGACCGATAATCGCCTGGCTTGTCTGGGCCTTTCCCTTTGCCATTTTGGCCAATGGGGCCAACGGGAAAGTGGAAAGAATGGAAGTTTAATGAATTGCGCCAATTTCGGGTCCAGACCATGGGAAATAGCCCCGCCCGGAAAACACAGATCCCCCGGCTGCTTGACCATTTGAGAGCGCTTGTTGAGAACCACACAGGGATTAGGATTGATTTGGGAATTCGGGCATTTTCCATTGAGCAGGAAAAGGACTGCAGATGCTTCCGTAGAGCGGGACACCCCTTGAGGGAAAAGGGATTCCCGAATGCTCCGTTTCTGAAGGACATCCTGAATATGCGCTGTCAAACAGGAAGAATCTTCCAGTAGACTTTCCCTTTCCATTAATAACTCCTGAAATAAGCGTACATGGCGGTGATTGACTTCTCTTGGAAATTTGAAATAATATTATACCATTATCAAACGGACAACTGCGATTGACAATGAGAACAAGGCCCTGATGCTCAGACTACCCTATAAGTGGAAAGCCCTCCTCACCGTGGCCATGGGAACCATGATGGCCACCATGGACGCCAGCATTACCACCATTGCTTTTCCTGAACTGACCCGCGTATTCGAGACCGATCTCGCCACCGTCATGTGGGTAGCGGTGGCCTATATCCTCGTCAGCAGCAGTTTAATGCTCATTTTCGGAAAAATAAGCGATTTCATGGGCAGAACCAGGCTTTATACCGTTGGAATGGCGGTCTTTACAGTCGGAATGGCTTCCTGCGCCCTGGCCCGGAGCGTGGAACAGATCATTATTTTCCGGATTATTCAGGCTCTGGGGGCCGCAATGTCCATTTCCTGCGGAACAGCCATCGTCACCGAAGCTTTCCCTGCCAGTGAAACCGGAAAAGGTCTGGGAATGCTCAGCATGTCCGTTTCCGCGGGTTTCATACTGGGGCCCATCATCGGCGGTTTTCTCCTGGAATGGCTGGATTGGCGCTCTCTATTTTACGTGAGAGCGCCCATCGGTATCTGTACATTTTTGTTTGCCATGGTCTTGCTCAAAAAAGATATCCATCGGTCCGGAAAAATCAAACTCGATATCATGGGAACCCTTACCTCATCCACCGGTCTTTTCTGCCTGATTTTCGGCATGTCTTTTATCAAAAGCCATGGCATTAAAGCACCGGTCGTTCTCCTTTTCGTGGGAAGCGGGATGGCGATTTTGTTTCTCTTTGTCCTGGTGGAACGTCGGGCAACGGACCCCATCATCGATTTGGACCTCTTCAAAAATCGTACTTTTTCATATGCCATGGCCGGGCTTCTGCTCTTTTTCCTGGCCGTCCCCCCCTACATTCTTCTCATGCCATTTTACCTCATGGAAGGCATCAGGCTGTCTCCACTGGAATCGGGAACACTCATGGCCGTGGTATCCATGGTGACCATGATTACCAGTCCGCTTAGCGGAACCCTTTCCGACCGTTTCGGCCCGGTCTGGCCTTCCGTACTCGGGGCCGCCCTCAC
>JGI10211J34971_10005019_pt1 | contig 10405 bp, 7 predicted proteins | sample Etolagsediment_FD_34971 | JGI IMG/M metagenome (IMG submission 34971)
AATAGAGAGATTGAATTTTAGGGCTTGATAAGGCTTTTGACCCTTATGTGACATTCCAGTTTGGAATGCCGGATTGGCCCCAAATTATTCACATGCACACATTGAATTCGAAACAAAGGAAGACCAACACAATGCTTACGCATATGGAGGGTAGCGCCATTGCGCACCATGGCCACGATCTCCCCCAAAAACGTCGCCGCAGCCTGCGCAACCTGTTCAAATTACGCACCCATACGAAGGCCACCCTGGGCATGGGTTTGTTAAGCATGATCTTGTATTATGGCCTGTACGCGTTCAATGCCGACATTCGCCATATTGCGGAAATGACCAACCAGGGTGACAAGACGTATTTCCTGTTGCCCATCGTCATTGCCTTTCTGTTTTCCGTCGTTCATGGTATTTTTACAGATAAGTTCTGGGAAGCCTTGGGCCTGAGAGCGAAGCGCTAATCAATTGGCCTAAAGCGAAGCGCTAATCAATTGGCCTAAAGCGAAGCGCTAATCAATTGGCTTGTGTTCGACAACGTGGGGAATGTGGACGTGACAACATCTCAGCTTTCACCTATTGGGCGTTTTAAAAACGTTTTGCTGGCGACGGACGGTTCGGAGTGGAGCGCCGGGGCGGAACGTATCGCCATGGCGCTGTGTGCACAGCATGCTGCGCATCTGAATATTTTATCGGCCATTTCTTCACCCGGCGAGGCGGGCTGGATGGGGAAGCCGAATGACGTAGAGGCGGAACGCCAAACCAATGAAACGATCGAACGCTTGAAGAAGGTGGCTGAAGACGCGGGTGTCGAGGCCTCCGGACACATTCGTTCAGGAAACGATCCTTACGAAGTGATCGTCGAGGCCTCAAAGGACTTGCAATCAGACATCATTGTTATGGGGCGCAAAGGTCGGCGTGGATTGGCGCGTTTGATGTTGGGCGATGCCACCGCCAAAGTCATTGGTTATGCACCGTGTTCCGTGATGGCGGTTCCCGAAGATGCCAATATGTGGTCGTCTATTTTGGTGGCAACGGATGGTTCGCGTTTTAGTGACATGGCCGTGGTTTCCGCCACGGAGTTGGCCCGCGTGAGCGGCGTTCCTTTGACCGTTTTGTCCGTCAAAGTGCCCGTCCACAGCGATCGACGTCAAGCCGAGGCTCAGCCGATTGTCGACAGAGTGCTTGAATTTCTCAAGGACAAAGGTATCCAAGCCCGCGGTCTCGTCGAAGAAGGTCCGGCCGATGACACCATTGTGGATGTCGCCAAGGAACGCCAAGCGGGCTTGATCGTGTTGGGTAACTTTGGTCGTACCGGCATTGGCCGAATGTTATTTGGTTCGAAAGCCGAACGCGTCATCAACCAGACGGCAATGCCCGTTTTGATCGCGCGCGGCGGTTGAGACTGCATCAGATTCAGTATTTTTGTTTTTGAGGCTCCTCCCCCCTCAGTTTTAAAACACAAAAGAGGCCGATGCATGAGCGGCCCTCAAGGAGTCTCCTTATGGAAGCCATTACCTTTCTTGATTTAACCCCGACCATCGTTGTGCTGCTGTTTGTGGTGGGCTTTATCGGCGGTATGGTCAGTGGCTTTATCGGTTCTGGCGGAGCGTTTGTGCTCACCCCGGCCATGATGAGCTTGGGGGCACCAGCGATTGTCGCGGTGGCCAGCAATATGGCGCATAAATTCCCGAAAGCCTTGGTGGGGTCAATTAAACGCGCCAAATATGGCCAGGTGGACGTCAAGTTGGGTGTGATGATGGGAATATTCGCCGAGGCCGGCGTGTTTTACGGCAAGGGTTTGATGACCGACATTCGCAATCAATTTGGGGATGCGGGAACGGATCTCTATGTTTCCGCTGTGTTTGTCGTGGTATTGGCGGTGGTCGGTGGATTTGTCCTGCGCGATGCGTTGCGCAGCCGTCGCACAGAAAACGTCAACACCGCACACGTGACCCCCAAAATTGCCCTGTGGGTGCAGTCCGTGCGCATTCCCGGTACGATGATGCGCTTCAAAAGCATCGGCAATAAAGAAATTTCCGTGTTGTTTATTATCCCCCTGGGCTTTGCCACCGGGATGTTGGCGGCGTCCATCGCGGTGGGCGGATTTATCGGGGTCCCGGCAATGATCTATGTGCTGGGGGTGCCAGCGATTATGGCCACCGCCACCGAACTGGTGGTGGCGTTTGTGATGGGTGCCGGCGGCACCATGCTGTACGCCTGGGACGGTTTTGTTGATATTCGGCTGGCGATGATCATCCTTGCGGGCTCTTTGTTTGGTGTGCAAATCGGGGCCATTGGCACCACCTATGTTAAGGAATGGGTGGTGAAGATGATCATGGCGATGATTATGTTGATCGTCTTGGTCAGCCGCTTCTTTAAGGTTCCGGTGTACCTGTCGAATTTAGACCTCATTCCGACCATTCCCGATGGCACTTTGACGGTGCTGTCGACCCTCAGCTTTTCCACCCTGGGGCTTGCTTTGTTGGCGGGGGCGGGGGCCATTTTGCTGGCCTTGTTCAAAGGCATCCGTGAGGATCGCAAAGCCAAAGAGGCGGCAAGTGCGGACGCCTAGGGCGGGGATCGCGGGGCAAGGTTATCCACAAGCTTTTGCCTAGGTTGTGCACATTTGGCTCTTTTTCTAGGCTTTAAAGGCCTTCGTTGTACCATATATAGCGCCTGACGTCTATTTACCGCCCTATATAGAGGGTGTATGATCTGTGCCGATAGCCCTCCCCGGTTCGTACAGATTGGCGGTTCGCACAGATATGGTCAAAACACCAACCCATCAGCAAAACGGTGAAGGCGCGCCTGCAGACGCGCTTGAGCGTGAACTTGACGATGCCTTTGGCGATATTGGGCCTGAGGGGGTTGAAAACACCCCGTCGCAAATCGAATACGATACCTGGAATCAGCCGTTTCATCTGCGTTACAAGTTGGCCACTGCGGTGGGCATCTTCGCCACGGGCGGATGGCTGTGGTTGACCAACAGTTATATCGGCCAATATGTCGGTTGGGATGTGTTGTTTGAGCTTCTGCCTCATGAACTGGGCGGTTTGGCGGCGGGCGTCTTTACCCCGATTGCGTTGTTGTGGATGGTGATTGCGCTGTTTGAGCGCGGTCATTCCCTGCGCGCCGAAACCGGACATTTGCGCTGGCAAATCCGTCAGCTGACGTATCCCACGGATCGATCCGAAAGCCGGGTCAAGGAAATCAGCGATAGCCTGCGTCGCCAAGCTCAAGATTTAAGCAAAGCGTCGGATGAAGCCTATCAACGTGGCGAAGCCATCACCAATCAGGTCCGCGAACGCGCCCTGGAATTGGCGCGGGTGTCCCAAGATGCCGACTTGCGCGCCCGTGCGGTGGCCGATGCGTTGTCGCGCGAAACCGAAGAATTGCGGGTGGTTTCGGAAAAGGCCGAGAGCCGCGCCCGGGACGTGGGTGACGTTTTGCATCGTCGCGGACATGACATCGCAACGGCGACGGATCGCGCCAGCACCCGCGCCGAAGACTTGGTTGAAATTTTAGAACGACGCATTCAGGACTTGGCGGACGTTTCCGAAGTTGGATCGCGTCACGCCTTGGAAGTCGCCGAGACCTTTGGTCAACGCAGTGAAGACATGGCGCGCATTTCGGCGGAAACGGCGGGGCGGGCGGAAACGGTCGGCGAAATATTGTCGACGCGCATCATGGCGATGAACACCGCTACGCAAGAGGCCGTGCAACGCCTGGAAACGGGCTCCGAATTGATGGCGGGAACCAGTGCCGAAGTGGGCGCGCGCGCAGACCGCATGGAAGCACAAACCCAGCGGGTCGGCGAAGCCCTGCGTCGTCAACAGTCGGATATGGAACGCGCGGTTCTGGATGCCGCGTCCCAGGCTCATGAGGTCGAAGGCCACTTGCTGCGCCAAACCCAGGCTTTGAATGACACTGCCGATAACGTCTCTGCACGGGTTAAATCCATGACCGAAACCATGGGCGAAAATGCCCATGAACTGGTCGCCGCGTCGGACTTGGTGGCGTTGCGGATGAAAGCGGCGGGCGAGGCCTTCCAAACGGAAGCACGGGCCTTGGCAAGCTCCGCGCAAACAGCGACGGAGCATACCGGCCAAGTGCGCGAGTTGTTGCGCAAAACCTCGCTCGACTTGAGCTTGATTTCCGCCAAAGCCTTGGACCAAGTGGAAACGGTGGGCAAGTCGTTGCAGGCGCGGGCGGATGAACTGAGCAAAACGGGCGATGAGTCTCAAGCGCGGCTGTCGGATGCGGCGGATAGTTTAAAACTGCAAACGCAAAACATCAAAGACGCGACGGAGCAAAGTCTGTTGCGGATCGATGGCGTGGCCAATCGCTTGTACGATGGTGCCGGTGATTTGGGCAGCACGTCTGAAAAGGCGCAATTGGCTTTGTCGGAAGCGACCCGCATCATGGAAGAAGGGGCGCAGCGCGTCTCCTCGAGTGCGTTCTCTGGGGTCAACTCAATCGCCACCGCCACGCGGGCGTTGAAAGATGGGCTGGACGGCATCAACGCGTCGTCACAGCGCACTGGAGAAGTGACCGAAGCGTTCCGCACCCATTTGATCGATTTCAAGGGGGTTTCCGAAGGGGCGGTNAGTTCCATCGTCAATCTGGGGGAAACGGTTCACGAGCGCGCGCGGCAGTTGGAAAACGTNACCGAAAAGGCATCCGACAAGCTGGTGAGCGNGGGCGAAGAATTGCAAAAACGCACCGAGCATATGGTTTATGTTGCCGCCCGCACAGGCAAACTGGTTACGACGGCGTCTGAACANCTTGAGCAACGCACCGATATGATGGAAACCGCCTCTGAGCGGGCCGAGGGGCATTTGCGNGACCTGGGTGAAGCCGTGCGCCAAAGCCTCAGCGACCTGATGGAAAGCTCAGACGAAGCCACTCAGCGTTTGGAAAATGTCAGCAACACCTTGGAAGGCCAGACCGAAAGCGTGTCGCGGGTGACGTCTTCGGCGGTTGAGGACGTGGACAAAGCTACGGCGGCCTTGTTGGAGCGTTCGCGTGAAGTGGGCTCTGCATCGGATCGGGCGGCGCGTTTGATTTCGTTGGTCTCAGATGCTTTGCACCGCCAGACCGCCGGTCTCACCGATGCGTCAAAACAGGCCGCCGAACGCATTGACGTGATGGGCGACACCATCAAGGAACATGCTCGCGAGCTTGATGACTTGGGCACCCGGGCGACGGATCGTTTGTTGGACACGGGCGAAAAACTCAAAGAAAGTGCCTTTAGCCTGCAATCCATATCCGATGAATCGGTCGGACGTGTGCGTCAAGTGACCAGTGCGCTGGTCGATGGCGAAAGAATTGTTTCTCAGCGCGTTGAAAGTGCGGAACGCAACTTGGAAAGCATCGGCAAGCGGTTGGTGGAACGCGCCGAAGAAGCCACCCGCTCGACGGCCCAGGCCGGGGATCGTTTGGAAGGCATTTCCGACACCTTCCGCCGCCACACCTCAGACTTGGATCACGCCTTGGATCACGCCGGAGATCGCTTGGAAGACTTGGGCGGATTGCTGTCGCGCCGCACCGAAGACTTAACCCAGTCGTATACCCGCGCGTCCAGCCACATCCGCACCTTTTCCGAAGACATGCATCGCCAAGCCAGCGGCCTGATGGAAGCCTCAGACCGGGCGGCTGGAAAGCTGGGTGAAGTGGGAACGCGCTTAAATGAAGAGGTGCATGGCGTCAACCAATCGGTCGATAAAGCTGCGAAGCTGATTGACTTGGTGACCAACGCCTTCCATCACCAAACGTCCGATTTGGGGGCTGCGTCGGAACGCGCCGCGGGTGAATTGGAGCGGGTCAGCGATATCATCCAGCGCTCAGCCGGGGAAATGTCGCGGATCTCGGAACATACCGTACGGAATTTGGGCAGCGCCGGCGAAAACTTGCGCCAGCATTTGGGCGATTTGAGCTCCGCTTCGTCTCAGGCCACCACCAAGATTGAAGGCGTCGCGGAGACGCTGCGTTATCAGGGCCGAGAATTGGCCTCTGTGTCCGACGAGGCGTTGGATAAAATGAGCCAAGTCGGCGATACCTTAGGTCAACAAAATGAAGGCATCGCTCGTTTGACCGAAGACAGCTTGGCTAAAATTCGGGCCTTCTTGGACCAAGTCGAACGCCAAGGCAAAGACAGCGTCAAGGAAGTGGAAAAAGTGTCTACCCATATGGAGGTGGCACACGACCGTGCGCGGGGCCAATTGAACGAGCTTAACCGGATGTACAGCCGGGCCCAGCAAGGTGCCAACATGCTGGGCGATGCGTTGGAAAAACAAAGCAACAACGTCGCCACGGTTACCGAACAGTCCGTGGCGCGTATCGTGGCTTGGGACAAAACCTTGCGCGATGGGGTGGACGATTTGAGCCGCGCTTCGGCGACGGTGGCGGGGCAGTTGGAAAGCGTTGGTCGCAAGGTCGATCAAGGCACGCGCGAATTGTTGGGCGCCGTGGCCCAGGCTGAAGTTCTCAATCAAGCCCTGGACACGACTTTGGATCGGGCTCACAGCGAAGACTTTATGCGCCGTGCGGCCTTCATTACGGAAAAACTGCAATCTCTTGCGGTTGATTTGGCGCGCATCGCCGAAGTGCCCATCACCGAAGACGATTGGCGGCGCTTCAATAAGGGTGAAAAAGGTATTTTTGTTCGCAAAATGTTGGGTTTCAAAGAGAAAAACACCCTGGCGGCCATCAAGTCGGTCTATCAAGAAGACGGTGAGTTCCGCGACTATGTCGGTCGTTATGTGAGTGAGTTTAACGCAATGATGGACAAAGCCCGCGAACGCGATCATGATGGGGTTCTTGAAAACACCTTCTTGTCGTCAGACATGGGTAAATTGTATATGGTGCTTTCAAGGGCGCTTGGACGAGATCTTTAGACGCTCTATTTGTTTGTACATTTCGGGGGAGGGTCCCTGACTTAGGGGACCCATCTTGGGGCGGAAACTCACCAGTTTCCGCCCCCTTTTTTTGCCACCCCTTTTTTCGTCACCCTTGGCGCAGCATCGCCCGCCATGTGTGAAGGCGGCGTTCGAACAACGCAGCAAAGACGAAGCCAATCAGCAGCGTCAAAACCAGCAACAGGGCATCGTCCAGCCACCCATGCCCTGACTTTAGCGGCAGCACCGCAAGAAATTGCAGGACGGGATAATGGATCAGGTACAGGGAAAAACTTCCGCCAGCCAACCACCGCCCCAGATGAGCCCTGCGTGGTGCAACGCTGTCTGAAGTCAAACCCGTCATCCCGGCCAAGTGGAGCGTCACCAAAAGCCCGAGCCATCCGTTCCATACAAACTCATCGGAAAAGCGCAGGGCGAGGGCGTGGTTAAGCCCAGCCGTCATGTGGGAAAGCACGCCAGGCAGGTCTGCCCAAAGCGCCAAGGCATAAGCCACCACGGGCAACACCGCCAGCGCCATGGAAACGAAACGAGCTGGCCGACGGCCGCCCATAATCCACGTGTGAAGGGCGACGCCCATCAGCCATGAGGGCATCAACAGCAAAATGTTGAGGCCAAAGAGTAGCCCACCCGCCAGTAGCAACGCCACCCGTCGAGGCCCGCGCAGATAAAAGGCAAAGGCGAAGAGCGTATAATAGGCCGCCTCATAGCTGAGGGACCAGAACGGACCGTTGGTCCCAAGCCGCGTCGCCATGCCGGTCCACTCGCTGGAGAAGCTCAGGCCGCGGACCATCATCTCCCACAGAGGCAGTGGGTTATAATACCACCCCGCATAAATGGCTGGTGCCAGATGTGCGCCCAAACGGTCCAGTCCATAACCAAGCACCAGCGCCGGCAATGCCACGGAAACCAACCGGGTGATCCGATCAAACGCAAATGGTCCCAGGCCACTGTGTTTGCGTTTTGCGACGTGCGCGATCACCAGCCCGGATAGTACAAAAAACACGATTACCGCATCGCTGCCCAAATTGAGTTCTCGAATCCACAGCCACCGCCCTTCGCTGAAGCGCGGATACGCGATATGCGACAAGAGCACGACAAACGCGGCACCAAAGCGTAAAAAATCGAGATAAAGGGAAAAGCCTCGCGTCATCATTCCGCCAAGGTGGTGTCTTGTGGGCGCGTCTTGGCTTTGGCGGGCTGTGGAGGTTGTCGCAGGCCGATAAGGCGGGCAATTTGCAGGCCGCTGTCACGCAAAGGAATGAACATTGAATTGGTGAGGCTGTCATGGGGCTGTGCCAAGCGGTTGCCCTCGCTGTCTGCCAAGCCGAATTCCAAAGTTTCAGGGGTGCGCGGCACGTAAAGCGTGCCAAACATCCAGTCCCAAATGGCCAGCACTTCGCCACAATTCTTGTTGTGATGCTTAGGCTCCAGAGAATGATGGATCTGATGCTGCGCGGGTGAGATGAAAAGATGCTCCAACACGGGGCCAAAGCTCAGCCAGATATGGGTGTGGCGGAGGTTTGATCCGGCCACGTTAAACAGCACATAACCAGCATTGACGCCCGCCACGGTCATAAAGCTGGGGTCCTGGGTGAAGAGCGCTAGAAACAAGCCCTGCACCGCACCGATGAGCAGGGCCTTCACGAAGGTCGAGATCACGTCATAGAGCGGGTGCTTGCGATAAACCGTGATCGGGGTCATCACCTCGGCCGAGTGGTGCAGGGCATGTAAAGGCCAAAGAATGCGACTTTCGTGATGAATACGGTGGACCCAGTAGGTCCCAAAATCTCCGATGGTCAGGAGCAGCAGCGAGATCAGGACCGGGTGGAACGGGTCCAAGCGCAGCATGGGGCCGATCCCACCAGCTAGGCTATCGGCCACATAGGCGCTGAGGAAAACCATATTAAACAGGCCCAGCGCCAAAAATATGCGGTTTATACCGAAAACCTTGAGGTCAACGATGTGCGATGGGTGAAAATAAATGGATTTTGGCAACAGCCACGTGAGGAAGGGCTGGTCAATTCGGCGATAGAGGTAGACAAAAAAAGCGATGAGGATCGTCACAACCAAGTAGTACGGCCAAATGCGCGTGTCCGGGCCGGCAACAATGTGCGTGACCTCAGAAAAAACTGAACCGATCCCATCAAATCCAATTTCCACGTCACTTACCCCTCGTTCCACTGGTCTCAATTATGACAAGAAGGGGAAGAGCGTACAACCATTCTCCCCCAAGGCTACGCCCATTGGCTGGCCGTAGCGCGGTAAGCTGGAATATAAGGTGAAAAAACAAGGAGAGCGCAAGTAACGGAATGGCGGGGTGTGGTTTGCCTGCTAGGGTAGTTCTTGCACACCTAAGGAGCACATTCCATGACGTCAAAAATTCACGCCTCCATGACCGTTTCTGAATGGTCGATGCTGCTGACGCTTTCGCTTTTGTGGGGCGGGTCGTTCTTTTTTGTTGGGGTTTTGGTCGATGCGTTGCCGCCGTTGACCATTGTGGTGCTGCGGGTCGGGTTGGCGGCGGTGGTGCTCCATCTCTACTTGTTCTTCAAGGGCACCCCCATATCCGGGGGAATTCAGGTGTGGGCGGCATTTTTCGCCATGGGCTTGCTCAACAACGCCATTCCCTTTTCTTTGATTGTGTGGGGGCAGACGCATATCGCATCGGGATTGGCGTCTATCCTCAATGCCACCACACCCATATTCACCGTGGTGGTGGCGCATGTGCTGACCCAAGATGAACGCCTGACGCCTACGCGTTTGGTTGGTGTGGTGGCGGGCTTTGCCGGGGTCGCCGTGTTGATGGGGCCACAATTTTTGAGCGGGCTGGGAGAAGACGTTTTGGCCCAGGCCGCCATTTTGGGAGCGGCCCTTTCCTATGCCTGTGCGGGCGTCTTTGGCCGTCGTTTCAAGGCCATGGGTGTGAAGCCCCTGCATACGGCCACAGGCCAGGTTACGGGCTCTGCGATCCTTTTGTTGCCGGTGGCGTTGGTGGTGGACAAGCCGTGGGCCCTGGACGTCCCCAGCGCGCCCGCCGTTGCGGCGTTGCTGGGTCTGGCGGTTGTGTCCACGGCGCTGGCCTATGTGCTTTATTTTCGCATACTCGCCAGTGCAGGGGCGACCAACGTGTTGCTGGTGACCCTGCTGGTACCGGTCAGCGCCATCGTTTTGGGCGTCTTAGTTTTGGGCGAAAGCCTAGCGCTGCAAAGCCTGCTCGGCATGGCGTTGATCGCTTTGGGGCTGGGGGTTATCGACGGGCGAGTTCTCAGATTAATGAAGCGCGCACCCGGTTGATGATCAGTTCCGCCATTTCCGGCGCGTCGCCCAGGGGCGGCAGATAGATCAACCGCTGGCCGTCTTGGCTCATTTCGTTGGGCTGCACGTGAGCCAAGCGCTGAATGAAAATTTCGGACTTGGTGTTGAAGCCGATGTCGCGCGGCACTTCTTCTGAACCGTGAAAGCCATCGGAGATCAAATACGGGGCAAAAATCACGTTTTTG
>JGI10211J34971_10005020_pt1 | contig 10403 bp, 8 predicted proteins | sample Etolagsediment_FD_34971 | JGI IMG/M metagenome (IMG submission 34971)
TAGCGATTGAATAGTGGCTACATCTAAGGCGTAATCACGTGCTTTTAATTTTTCGGCAACAGTTTCTAAATCTGATCTCAGTAGCTTTGCGTCTAACATTGGTTTTCTCTATTTGGATTATTCAGTATTCATTCAGTGAAAAGGTCTTTACAACCTACAAAATTTGCGGGATATTCTAACACTTATTAGAGCGTATTATGCATCTGCTTCAAGCAGTTCAATATCGACAATGAGCTCATTAGCTAGATCTTCTAATAACTCTCTTATCTCACTGGATTTTACATCACTTGCGATATGCAATTTTATATCGGCTTTAAAAAGGTTTTCGCCAGACATAGAGGCCTCAATCACCTCTGTATGCAGTTCATCAACATTGGCGTTCATTTGTGCAAGAGCAGAAGATATTTTGTGAACAATACCAGGTTGATCTTGACCAATAAGTTCGATTTCAAACTGATTCTGTAGTGGCGTGCGCTGGGAATGCACACTTTCTTCAAAAATCACACTTAGACCTAAGTCTTCTGCATTTTGTAGTGCAATTTGAAAATCTCTGACTTGTGTAGCAGGCAGATCTACCCTTAAAATTCCTGCAAACTTTCCGGCAAGACTCGCCATTCGGCTCTCTATCCACTCCCCATCATGTGCCACAATAATTTTAGAAAGAGATTTAACCAGGCCTGGTGAGTCATTGCCCAATACACTTATCACAATAGATTTTTTCATTATGCTTCTCCTTCTTCACTGTAGTCACTTAACGGTGGACAAGAGCAAACTAAATTACGATCACCATAAACATTGTCGACACGACCCACTGGGCACCAATATTTCACATCACGCAAACTCTCAACAGGGTAAGCAGCCAATTCACGTGAATAACTATGTGGCCATTCACTTGCCATAACCGTGTCAGCCGTATGTGGTGCATTTTTTAAAGGGTTGTCATTTTCATCCAATGCGCCATTCATCACATCATTAATTTCGTCCTTGATGGCCAACATGGCATCACAGAAACGATCTAACTCCACCTTAGATTCCGATTCTGTAGGCTCAATCATTAGCGTTCCCGCAACAGGAAAAGACATGGTTGGTGCGTGAAAACCATAATCAATTAGACGTTTCGCAATATCATCTACTGAAATACCTGACTCTTCTTTAATTGAGCGTAAATCAATAATACACTCATGCGCTACCAAGCCATTGTCATCGCTGTAAAGAATTGGGTAGTGTGGCGCTAAACGTTGTGCGATGTAATTGGCATTTAAAATAGCCGTTGCAGTGGCTTCAACTAAACCATCACGTCCCATCATAGCAATGTAACTCCAACTAATCGGCAAGACCCCCGCGCTTCCCCACGGAGCGGCAGAAACCGCTCCAACATGTTTAGGTTCATTATCTGTATTCACAACGGCATAACCTGGTAAGAATGGTGCTAAATGTTTACCTACACCAATAGGGCCAACCCCCGGTCCACCGCCACCATGAGGGATAGCAAAGGTTTTATGTAAGTTTAAGTGAGAAACATCGCCCCCAAAATGGCCTGGTGCCGCAACCCCAACCATCGCATTCATGTTGGCTCCGTCAATATAAACTTGACCACCATGCTGATGAACTAACTCACATACCGTTTTAACATTTTGCTCAAATACACCGTGAGTAGATGGGTAAGTAATCATGATTGCTGCGAGGTTCGTTGAGTGCTTCTCTAGCTTAGATTGCAAGTCATCTAAATCAATTTCGCCCTGAGTATTGGTCTTAACCACCACTACTTTCATACCCACCATTTGCGCCGATGCTGGGTTGGTTCCATGGGCGGATGCTGGAATTAAACACACATCTCGATAAGCTTCATTTCTGCTTTTATGGTAGGCACGTATTGCTAACAGGCCTGCATATTCACCCTGAGCACCAGAATTAGGCTGTAATGAAACGGCGTCATAACCTGTGGTTTCACAGAGCATTTTTTCTAATTGGGTTACCATTTGCAGATAACCTTGGGCTTGATCTAAAGGAACAAACGGATGAATATTGGCAAACTCTGGCCAAGAAACGGGCATTAACTCAGCCGTAGCATTCAATTTCATCGTGCAAGAACCCAACGGAATCATAGCCCTATCCAACGCCAAATCCTTATCCGCTAAATGGCGCATATAACGCATCATTTCTGTTTCTGAGCGGTGTTCATGAAAGACTGGATGAGTTAAAAACTCTGAGATACGGGCTAAATTGTCTTGAATAACCTCACCCAACTCATTCACCAATTCATCGGCATTCAATTGGGTTGAATCTGCGCCAGCAAAAATTGTCCACAGTATTTCCAAGTCTTCAACCGTTGTTGATTCATCAAATGAAACACCAACATTATCAGCATCAATCGGCCTTAAGTTATATCCCTGATTTATCGCTAAAGCATGAATCTCTTGTGCTTTACCTGGTACTGAAATAGTCAGCGTATCAAAATACACTTTATTACCAACTTTAACCCCTAATTCGGCTAAACCAGCAGCAAAAACTTGAGTATAACGATGTACACGATAGGCTATTTTTGTTAGTCCTTCCGCACCGTGATAAACCGCGTACATACTTGCCATTACCGCCAACAAAGCTTGAGCGGTGCATATATTACTGGTCGCTTTTTCACGTCTAATATGCTGCTCTCGAGTTTGTAACGCTAGGCGATAAGCTTTTTTACCTCGGCTGTCTAAAGAGACACCAATCAAACGACCAGGCATTGAACGTTTGAAATTATCTTTGGTTGCCATGTAAGCCGCATGAGGTCCACCGTAGCCTAAAGGTACACCAAAACGTTGCGTATTCCCCACAGCAACATCAGCCCCCATTTCACCAGGTGTTTTTAGTAACGTTAAGGCCAATAAATCAGCCGACACAGTAACTAATGCTTTTTTGGCATGAACCTGTTTAATCAATTCACTAAAGTCTGTTACTTCACCATAAGTGCCAGGGTACTGCAGTAACATACCAAACAGATCGTAATCCTCAATTCCATCTAACGGATTACCAACAACCACATCAATACCGAGTGGTTCGGCACGCGTTTTTACTACCTCAATATTTTGTGGATGACAATCATCGGCCACGAAAAATACTTTACCTTTAGACTTACTCATGCGCTGACAAAGTGTCATGGCTTCTGCACAAGCCGTCGCTTCATCCAACATAGATGCATTTGCTAACTCTAAACCAGTTAGGTCAGAAACCATTGTCTGAAAATTCAACATGGCTTCAAGGCGGCCTTGCGAAATTTCGGCTTGATAAGGTGTATAAGCTGTATACCAGGCAGGGTTTTCTAGAATGTTACGTTGAATGGTTGGTGGAGTTAAGGTGTTGTAATAACCCATTCCAATAAAAGATTTAAGTACTTTATTTTTACTCGCAATGGATTTTAGTTTTTCTAAAGATTGGTGTTCAGTTAAACCTTGAGCCAATGCCATTTCTTCCTGACGACTAATTGAATCAGGAACCACTTTATCTATCAGTTCAGTTAAAGATGTCATTCCCAGTGCATTTAACATTTCAGCCTGTTCAGTATTGTCAGGGCCTAAATGGCGGTTTACAAACTTTTCACTCTGCTGTAGCTCACTCAATGAAAAATCAGCTAACTGAGATAAAATGGGTTGAGTCATCAACATTCTCCAGTATTCAAATCCATCCATGATGGTTTTTGAAGGTTCAAGTTATGCCGTAGCTTAATCTTCTGTTAATTCGTTGTAGGCATGTTCATCCATCAAGTCATCTAAATCTGCTGGGTCTGATAACTCAACTTTAAGAATCCAGTTTGCCATAGCGTCTTCATTAATCAACTCTGGTTCATCTTCCAGTGCTTCATTCACTTCTACAACGGTTCCATCAACCGGTGCAAATAAGTCGCTTGCCGCTTTAACCGATTCGATAACTGAAATTTCTTCACCCTTAACAATTTCAGAACCTAGTTCAGGCATTTCAACAAACACTAAATCACCTAACTGCTGTTGTGCGAAGTCAGTAATACCAATTAACACTGTTCCATCGCCATTATCTTGAATCCATTCATGCTCTGCGCTAAATTTAATATTACTCATAGATTTCTCCTAAATACATACTTTAAAGTTTCAATTTCTTAATCCACCAGGCCTGGTAAATCCAAGACTAGCCTCGATAATAATTTTGTTTAACAAAAGGAAGCTTAACAACTTCCAGTGGGACTTTTTTGTTTCTGACTACGGCTTGTAAAATGGTACCTTCTTTAGCAAGTTCAGTAGGAACATATCCCATAGCGACTGGACTGTTTAAAGTAACACCAAATCCACCACTGGTGACTACACCTATCGTTTTGTCGTTTTCATCGACTATTTGTGCACCATCACGCACTGGCATTTTACCCTGAGGTTTTAAGCCTACACGCTTACGATTAACCCCATTTTGCATTTGAGCCATAATGGTTTCGGCACCTATATAACCACCAGGCCTGGCACCTTCTGCTCGGCGTGGTTTTGATAATGCCCAGAGCAAGCTCGCCTCTACAGGTGTGATATCATTATCTAAGTCATGACCGTATAAGCATAAGCCAGCTTCTAAACGTAAAGAATCACGCGCACCTAACCCTATGGCTTCAACTGATTCATCCGCCAACAATAATCTAGCCAATTTTTCTGCATCGTTATTGGCTACTGAGATTTCAAAACCATCTTCACCTGTGTAACCAGAACGCGTCACAAAGCAGGCTATTCCATTAATCACCAGGTTTTTGGCCGTCATAAATACCATTTCTTTAGACTCTGGCGCTAGCTTAGCTAAAACTTCACCCGCTTTTGGGCCTTGTAAAGCTAACAAAGCATGGTTATTCATGACTTCAATTTCACATTTATCAGCCAAATGGTTTTTCAGGTGGGCAATATCTTGTTCTTTACAAGCGGCGTTCACTACAAGAAACAGGTAGTCTCCGGTATTGGTGACCATTAAATCATCCATCACGCCGCCTTGTTCATTGGTAAACAGAGCATAACGTTGTTGCATTTTAGGTAAATCAACAATATCAACAGGTACTAAAGTTTCTAAAGCTTTGGCTGCATTCTCACCTTTTAGTAGAACCTGCACCATATGTGAAACATCAAACAAACCAGCTTTTTCACGGGTATGTAGGTGCTCTTTTTTTATACCAAGTGGATATTGAACAGGCATTTCATAGCCCGCAAAAGGCACTAATTTAGCTCCGAGCTCTTGGTGTAAGTGATATAAAGGTGTTTGTTGTAGAGAACTTTCGTGATTCGCCATACATTGTTTTCCTAAGCGCCTGTTGAATATTGATTCTACTGTTTTTTTAGAAAGGATTAAATGAGAATTAATCGCTTATTTTGAAATATTTAAAAATAAAATTATTAAGAGAAACGGCTTCTCAAAACAGCGCTTAAAACTGGCGTGCGGCAAGCATTCCTATCCACACTGCAATCAGGCAGGTAAGTACACTAACGGCAATATTAATAAAAGCCTTATTAATCTCACCCACTTCAATGTACTGCATCGTTTCATAAGAAAATGTTGAGAAGGTGGTAAACGCACCTAAAAAACCGACCATAACAAACGCACGCCACTCTGTTGAAAGCGCTAATTTATCTACCATTAACACCGCAATCAGACCCATAACAAAAGAGCCCAGCACGTTTACCGATAAGGTTCCCCAGGCAAACTCTCGACCAAACCATTGGTATACTTGATGTGACATAGCAAAACGTGCCGTTGCGCCTAACGCACCTCCCATAGCAATGGCAAACCACCCCAGTCCTGTCATCATTTTGTGAACCCTTTCAAAATCGATAAATTTTGCATCAAGAGCGACGTTTATAAATCGCGTTCTCGTTTAATTTACGTAAGTGTTCCATCTTAGCGGAAATCTTTATTTCTAAACCGCGCTCTTCTGGCATGTAGTACGATTTTTCATTCATGTCATCTGGAAAATAACATTCACCTGCGGCAAACGCTTCTGGTTCATCATGCGCATAGCGATAACCTTGTCCATAATCCAATTCAGCCATAAGTTTAGTTGGTGCATTTCTTAAATGTAGCGGCACTTCATGTGAACCGTTCTCTTTAATATCAGCCAATACGGATTTATAAGCCATGTACACGGCATTTGATTTTGGTGCGACCGCCAAATAAGTGGCTGCATGAGCTAAGGCTAAATCGCCTTCTGGCGAGCCCAACCGTTCATAAGATTCTGCCGCATTGACTGCAATTTGCAACGCTTTAGGATCCGCATTACCAATTTCTTCACTGGCCATACGAATCAAACGTCTTGCTAGGTAACGAGGATCAACGCCCCCGTCGAGCATTCTTACCAACCAATATAAAGCCGCATTGGCATCTGAACCGCGTATGGATTTATGCAATGCAGAGATTTGATCGTAAAAGGCTTCGCCGCCTTTATCAAACCTTCTTACACCACCTTGAATAACTTCTTTGCAGTTTTCGGTTGTTAAAGTTACCAGGCCTGGTAAGTCTTGCTTTTGTTCATATTCGGCAAAGTCCATCGCCTGTTCTAAACTATTTAATAAACGTCTAGCATCACCGTCAGCCGCTTCAATCATCAATTGAATGGCTTTATCTTCTATTTGAATTTTTACCGATTCGTCGTCACTTAAATCAGTTTCTAATAAAGCTCGGCCTCTTTCAAGAACCAACTCCAGTTCATCGTCCTCTAGAATTCGTAAAACATAGACCTTAGCTCTTGAGAGTAAGGCGTTATTTAATTCAAACGAAGGATTTTCAGTGGTCGCTCCAATAAACACAAAAGTGCCATCTTCTACAAAAGGTAAAAATGCATCTTGCTGCGCTTTATTAAAACGGTGAACCTCATCCACAAACAACAAAGTACCTTGTTGAAATTGTTGACGATGTAATTTGGCTTGCTCAACTGCTGCACGAACTTCTTTAACGCCATCGAGCACAGCAGACAGGTTAATAAACTGTAAATCCGACTGTAAGGCTATCAAACGCGCTAAGGTGGTTTTACCAACACCTGGTGGCCCCCAAAAAACCATTGAGTGCAAGCGCCCTGAATCCAACATACGCGACAAAGCGCGCTTTTCGCCTAAAAGGTGTTTTTGCCCCACATAGTCTTCAAGTTTTGTAGGTCTTAATCTGTCGGAAAGTGGTTGGTAGACAGACATTATTGCGGGGTACCTACCAAATCAGCGCCTTCAGGAACTTGAAATTGAAAGTTTTTATAGGGAATAACTAAGTTTGACTGAATATTGGTAAAACGTACCTTGGTAATATTATCAGCACTTTGATACATCCATACTTCAACCATCTCACCGTCTTTCATTCCCACCTCAATGCTTTGAAAGTAGGTAGCTTGTTTAGGCGTTAAGTTAAACCAATGCATGCCACTTTTATCACCTGATTCAATTATCTTAAACTTTGACTGAATGGGCTCTCTATAAAGTAACCAACTTAAAGGTAGCTCTGCTTTTACATCATCAATTGGACGGACTGTCACTTGATCTAAGTCCAAATCATGTACCCAAAGATTAGGGCCATCCACTACAATTTTTTGTTCCTCAGGCTGAAAGTATTCCCAAACTAATTGTCCTGGACGATTCAGTTCAAAATGCCCTGTTGAGGTGTTTAAAGCAAAAACCGTCTCATCAGGCTGAGTCTGTACAAAATCCGCTTTAAAGGTTTGCAATTGGTTTACATAATCTTGCAGGGCCTGTCCCTTATTACTTGCCATAATTTGATTAGCAAACAAAAGACCTGTCATCAATACGACCAGGCCTGCTGAATATTTAAACAATAATTTCACTCTTATACTTCCTTTACATTTCTTGAGGTTTAGGCGCTAAAACTTCGCGGTTACCATTTGAACCCGCTGTTGAAACAACCCCAGAAGACTCCATTGCTTCTACAATTCGTGCTGCTCGGTTGTAACCGATTTTGAAGCGACGTTGTACCGAAGATATGGAAACTCTGCGACCATTAACCACAAACTCAACCGCCTCATCATAAAGTGCATCTTGTTCAGCATCAGCTGGATCACCACTATTATTACTATCACCATGATTGTTAGCTTGAGTAATCGATTCTAAATATTGTGGTTGGCCTTGCGTCTTTATAAAAGAAGCCACTTTATGCACCTCTTCATCTGTCATAAAGGCACCGTGAACACGACGAGGGTTTCCTGAACCAGGAGGCATAAATAGCATGTCTCCCATTCCTAAAAGCTGCTCTGCTCCACCTTGATCTAAAATAGTACGTGAATCAATTTTAGTGTTCACCATAAAGGAAATTCGAGTTGGAATATTCGCTTTAATCAAACCGGTAATGACATTTACGGAAGGACGCTGAGTCGCTAAGATTAAATGAATACCTGCTGCTCGAGCCTTTTGGGCAATACGTGCAATCAACTGTTCAACTTCTTTACCTACCACCATAATCATGTCGGCAAATTCATCTACCACAACCACAATAAATGGTAACTTCTCTAGTGTAGGTGGCTCTTCCCCTAATTCATGTCCAAAGTTTGCAGCTTGTTGGTAAAGAGGGTCAATCAATGGCTGACCTTTATCAATCGCTTCTTGAACCTTTAAGTTATAACCTGCAATATTTCGCACACCTAATTTTGCCATCAATTGATAACGACGATCCATTTCAAAAACGCACCAACGCAACGCATTAGCCGCATCACTCATATCGGTGACCACTGGCGTCAATAAATGCGGAATATCTTCGTATACAGATAGCTCCAACATTTTTGGGTCAACCATAATCAAGCGCACTTCTTCAGCCGTGCTTTTATAAAGTAAACTCAAAATCATGCTGTTCACACCAACCGATTTACCAGAACCTGTTGTACCCGCAACCAGTAGATGTGGCATTTTGGCAATATCTGCTACAACGGGTTTACCGGCAATATCTTTACCTAAGGCAACCGTCAGTGCTGATGTAGCATTTTGGAACTCTGGGGAGGCAAGCACCTCTCTGAATCCAACAATTTCACGCTGTTCATTAGGTATTTCAATCCCAACTACCGCTTTACCTGGAATAACATCCACTACACGAACCGATTGCACAGAAAGTACACGTGCCAAATCTTTAGCTAGGTTATTAATTTGACTCACTTTTACGCCTGGAGCAGGCAAGATTTCAAAACGGGTTACGACTGGGCCAGGTTGTACAGATTCAACTTGAACAGTTACTCCAAACTCTAATAAACGTTGTTCTAACAGGCCTGATAATGCCGTTAACTCGTCTTTACTAAAACCTTCGTCATAACTTGGGGCTAAATCTAATAAATCCAAACTTGGTAATTCAGCTCTTTCAATAATCGACGTTACGGTACTTGCTACTTGCTTAGTGCCAACAGTGAGTCCGGTTGGTTCAGATGAGGGAGTACTAGCCCCTTGAACGACATTGGTTGACGGAGAAACCGATTTAACAGGATCTGACACATCTGCCACGCGATTAAGATCGATAGTCGGTTCATTTTTAGCTACATTATTTAATGACTCTGTTGAAGCTTGTTGCCCTGCTTTGTTAGACGTATTTTCATCTTCTGGTTTAGCAGGCAAAATTTTTGCGAGCCATTGTTTTCTAGCTTCTGCGGCATCGCTTCCAGTCACATTAATTTTAGAAACGCCCTGTTTCACTTTATCTTGAATTTTTTGAACTTTGTCTTGAACCTTATCTGATTCCATGACTTTATCTTGAAATAAACTCTTAAACTTCTGCGTTAACTTAATCGCAGATTCGCCGGTAAACTCAATAATCGTTAACCATGAGCAACTACTCAACATACTAAATGCCACAGCAAACATGACTAATAAAACCAAGGTTGCGCCTAACAAATCAATCGAACTAACTAAGCCATTACTGAGTTCATATCCCAAAACCCCACCCGCAGAATAAGGCAGTTCTATCAACGCATTAGGCTGCATATATAAATTTGCCAGGCCTGCTCCTGATGAAATTAATAGCAACAACCCCAATAAACTGAGAATAAAACGTAAATAATCCAGCTCATTTCCAGTGCGGATTTTAAGCGTCACCCAACCTGCCAACAAAATTCCAAAGGGTATTAAAAATCCAAACACACCAAAGACATAAAGCAACATAGATGAAATCCATGCCCCTGTCTTGCCGCCATAGTTTTGAATATCTTGTACTTTACCAACAGAATCAAATCCTGAATCAGTAGGTGAATAACTGAATAAAACAATGAATAAAAAGAATGCAAGTCCGATGCAACTAAGTACAACACCGTCTTTTAAAATCCATCCAAAACGCTTCATTGTCGTAACTTTTTCATCTACCGCTGGCGCTGGTTTTTTATCTAATTTTGCTGATTTAAACGACATGTATTAAGACTTTCACCCTATTTATGATTTAGTAACAAGTTGAACTTATTCTAT
>JGI10211J34971_10005021_pt1 | contig 10402 bp, 5 predicted proteins | sample Etolagsediment_FD_34971 | JGI IMG/M metagenome (IMG submission 34971)
TTTTGTGGCTTGTGTACCTCTTTCATTTAAATATTGATTTTGTATTTCACTCATTTTATTTGTAGTAGCATGTATATCATTTCCACTTACTATTTTATTAGGTCCTGAAGCACCAGGTGTATATCCATCATCTAAATCTCCACGAATTGCTTTAATAGTTGAATTATAAATATCTTCATAACTCATTGGTGCTGTATTTCTTCCATCATTACCAGCATTTCCTGTATATTCAATATCTGATGTTTCTTGTTTTTTAGTCTTTTTAGCATCAACTTCTGTAACATCATATGCTCCTAAATCAGGACCATCAGCATCACCAAAATATTCAACACTTGTACTCATTCTTTGTGTTCCTACTGCTTGTACTTCAGTACTTAAATAAGCATCATTTCTTGGCTCATTTGCTATACCTAAGGCATCTTCAACTAATGTCGATTGTTTTATTGTTTTTCTTGCTTTTTCTCCATTTTTAATATATGTTCCTCTATTATTATCTCCAACATTCCCTTCTCTATTATTAGTAATGTTTGTTTCTTTAATTGTTGTTCTAGCAACACTTTCTGGATCATAAACAACATTACCTCTTGTATTAACAGATGCGTTTGATCTAAAATTATTATCAATATTTGTTTCCTTAATAGTAGTTCTTGCCACATTATCAGGATCATAAACAACATTACCTCTTGTACCAACAGAAGCATTTGATCTGAAATTATTATCAATATTTGTTTCTTTAATAGTTGTTCTGGCAATAGAATTAGGATCATAAACAACATTACCTCTTGTACCAACTGATGCGTTGGATCTAAAGTTATTATCAATATTTGTTTCTTTAATAGTAGTTCTTGCTATGTCATTAGGATCATAAACAGTATTACCTCTTGTTCCAACACTAACATTAGATCTAAAGTTATTATCAATATTTTGTTCTTTAATAGTTGTTCTAGCGACATCATTTGGATCATAAATAATATTACTTGTTGCACCTTTAATATTTCCGTGTCTTTTATTTTTAATAGTAGAATATTTCTTAGGTTTCTTAACTTTTTGATCTGATCTAGATGGTCCTAATTCATTTTCAGATTTGAAATTAACAGCACCAGTATTATTTTCAACAGGTAATTTCTTATTATTTCTTAATCTAATAGATTTCTTACCATAATCATTTGGTGTATCACTTGAAAATAAATTTAATATACTCCATTGATCATTACTTGTTTTATTAACTGGATCATCATATTTATATGTGACCTTATTAGAAACTTTATATTTAGATCTAACTTGTGCAATACTTCCACGGGTTGGTGCTACGGGACCTTCTCTTGATTTGAGACCAGTTGTTTTTCTATTAGTATATCTATTAACAATGCAAGGTCTTTGTTCAGGAGCAATAATTTGACCAGTTGTTGTTAAAAGTCTATCAGCATTTTGTACATAAAATGTATCAGGTCTATTTTTATAAACAGTACCAATTTTTCCAGGTTTAGCAATTTTTTCACCAGCATTAATTCTACCATAATAACTAATTTTAGGATTTGTTTTTACACGAATTTCATCCGTTGTTTTAGGCATAATATATTCTCTTGTTTCTGCTTGTTGAAATCCACCACTACCTTCATTAGTATAACCTTTATTTAATCCTGGACCTACATATACTTTTTCAATAGGAGTTTCATTTTCTCTATAAATACTAACATTATATCTATCTAACATATAACCATCTAAATTTTGAGTACCATAAACATTGGACATATTTTTTTGAGGTTGAAAGAATTGTTTTGTTTCTTGTTTTTTTTGATAATTATCATTTGTACCAGTAAAATTTTCCATAATACCCCTTGTTGAAAATTCATCTAAATTTTGTTTAATTGTACTTCCAAAAAAAGGTTGCATATTATTATGAGTAAAATCATTTGGGTCAATCGGATTTCCTGTTAAAGAAATTCCTTGAAATCCACCCGACTCAGGTTCTCTTTTATTAGAAACAACACCATCAGGCATATTAGGACCTAAACTATCAATATTATTTAAATTTATATTCTGTACATTAGTCGTTGAATTAAATTCAATAGGTAATGTTTTATCTGTATAATCAACTTTATTATTTAATATTGGGTAAGGTGGTCCTGGTGTTACAATATTTGTATCTTTAGGATATAAAGATTTTTTAAATAATTTATTGGATGCTTTTTGTTCATTTTGAAATATATTAAATGCGGAATTATTACTGTAATAATTATAAGAAGATGGTTTTTGAGTATTAGATATTTTTGATTTTTTAGATTGTTTAAATGTTTTTACATTTTTATTTTTATTATTTGAATAAATATAACCTAATCCTAAAATACTAACTGTGATTAAGTATTCCATATAATATATAATCATAAAATTTATAAAAATTAATCTTAACTAATTTAAATTTAAATTATTTAAATTTAAAAACAGATACAAAATAAATACAGAATAAATTCAAAATAAATACAAAATAAATACAGAATAAAAACAGAATAAATTCAAAATAAATACAGAATAAATACAGAATAAATACAGAATAAATACAGAATAAAAGTAAAATAAATAAATTCTAATATAAAATTAAATTCTTTTAATTTCTTTTAATCCACTTTGTATCCATTTTATTTCATTATAAATAATCATAGTTAATAAACATAATACTAATAACATATTTTTATTTTCTTTAAAATTTGGACAATTATTAGTTATATCATTATAAAATAAAATTAAAGAAGGCCATAAAAATATTAATCTTATTAAAATTAAATATACTAATCGAAAATAAATAAATATATTTTTGATTTTTACTTCATTTAATTTATTCATCATTAATTTAAAACCTGAAACAAAAGACATTCCTTCACTTAATCCAACTAATAATGTAATATTATACATTTTATTATAATTTATTAAATTTAAAACAAAAATTGCTAATAAATGATGAAATAATAAATCATATCTAATCTTTTTATTAATATTTTTATATACTTGATATATCATAACAAAAATATCATAATAAAAATAATTTAAAAAATTTCTATGATAAATAATTAATTCATTATTAAAATTTTCATTCATTAAACATTTATCTTCATATATTTTATTTAAATTTTGATAAGAATAAAAAGCTAATGCACCACAAATAAAAGATCTTGTTAAATTAAAACCAATATTACCTAAAAATATATTTTCTATTTGATAATGATTTAATAATTCAAAAAATAAAAAACTTAATAAATGCATAGTGCAAAAATCATAAAAAATAATACTCATACTATATTTTAATATTCGTTTTTTAAATCTTTTTTTTATATATTTTAAATTAAATTAAATATGAATATTCTATTAATTGGATATTGTCATTTATCAGACGGATTTTTATACGCGTCAAAAGCTCTTGAACAATTTAATCATAAAATTTATTTTTTCCCTTATTTAATTTATAAAATGGATCAAAATCCAGATTTACTTCAAGATTTAAAAAATTCTATTGTTGATAATAATATTCACATTTGTTTATGGTGGAATAATTCTATATTATATGATGAAATAAATGAAATTATTCAATTTTCTAATCAATTAAAAGAAATAAATAGTACAAATAATACAAATAATACAAATAATACAAATAATACAAATAAAATAAAACATATATTTTTTAATTGGGATCCATTTTTATATGATTATCATAAATATAATGTATCTAATCATTGGAAACCATTAATTGATAAAAAAAAAGAAGTATATAGTTTAATGGATGTTATATTTACATGTTTTGAAAAAGAAAAACAATTTTTTCAATATGAACCTTATCAATATAAAATTTATTACAATCCACCTGGTTTTGACATAAATGCATCAAAATATATAAAAAATAATAATTATAATTGTGATATAAGTTTTGTTTTAACAAATTTATATAATAATCAAGAAGAATTTCCACAAGAAGCAACAAATTTAAATCGTTTTACTATTGTAAATGATTTATATGAAAAAAGAGATACTATAAAATTTCATATATATGGTCCTGAAAATTTTAAATATATATATCCAGAATGTTATAAAGGTTTTATTAAATATGATGATGCACATTTGATATTTAGTAATTCAAAAATAAATTTATCCATTCATCCAATAATTCATGAATTAAATAGTGAAAATTCCAGTGAAGAATATTTTAGTGAGCGTGTTCCTCAAATATTAGGTTGTCAAGGATTATTAATGACAAACAGTAATTTTACAAATATATTAAAAAAAAATGAAGATTATATTCATATTCATAAAGAAATGGATTATATAGGATTAATTGAAAATATATTAAAAAATTATGATAATTATAAACAAATTAAAATAAATGGATATAAAAAAGCTTTATTACATTATCAATGGAAAAAATGGGCAAATACTATAAATAATATTTTAAATGAAAATAAAAATTAAAATAAATTAAAATAAATTAAAATAAAATAGATTTAATATTATTATAAACATAATTATCATAATTTAAAAAAGTTGTATTAAAAATATATTCATAATAAGCTTTATAATTATTTAAAATATCATCTAATAAATATTCTAATTGCTCTAAATTATTAAAAATAATAATAGAATTACTAATTCTTAATAATTCAGGAAAAATACTATTTTGGGATAATACAATAACATTATTTTTTAATAAATTTATAATTCTAATTAATTCCATAGTTTTATGTGTTTCTGATGAATGTATATTAATATATATTTTTGAACGTCTAAAAATATTATCTCTTTCTTGTCCAAATACATTATCAATACATTCTATATTAAATTTTGAATTAATTTTTTTTAAAAAATTTACTCTATATTCATTATTTGAAAAACTAATAATATTTTTATCTTTAATTACATTTAAATTATGATTAACAAAATAAATAGGAGGTAATAAAAAAACTTTTTTAAAATGTGATTTTAAAAATGGAATATTTTCTTCACTATAATCAATAATATTTATTTGATTGTCAATTTTTTTAATATTATCAAAATATGATTCTTTTGACATTTGTTCAACATTTAAATAATAAAAATTTCTATTTCTATATTTTTCAAATACTGTATTAATACATACTGTATTACCAGTAAAAATATATTTATTATTTTTATTATATAATTTTTTAAATTCATTTAAATAATCTATTTTTTCATCAATTAAAATATTTTCAATTTTAAAATTAAATTTATTTTTTATAAATAATATAATATTAAAAATATATTCATTATATAAATTTAAATACCATTCATTACAAATGTGAATGAAATATAATTCCATAATTATTACATTTAAAAAAATAATAATAAATAAATTTATGTTTATATTATTAATTGAATATGAAGATTTTAATGATAATTTTAATTATATATATAATTTATTTATTACATTAAAATTTAAAATAAAATTAATCAATAATATTAATATTCAAGAATTTATAATAAATAATCATAAAAAAGAAAATACATATATATTTTATGAAATATTTGATGAAGAATTATTTAGATTTATTCAAACAAAATATAATAAAAATATATATTATTTTATAAATGATTATAAACACGCTACTAATTTAAATGAAAAATATAAAAAAATACAATATATTTTAATAAGCAATAATCAATCATTTATATCAAATTTTAATCATACAAAATTAATTTTAAATTTAGATTTAATTTTAAAACAAGAAAATCAACAAGAAAATCAAGAAGAAAAAAATCAAGAAGAATTAAAAAAAATAATAAATATATTTATAAAAGAGGTTGAAGAAATAGAAAAAATAAAAAATGAAAATTTTGGATTTATTATATTAAGAAATGTAAATAATGAAGAAAATTCAAGATTATGGATTAAATCAATTATGAATATAAGACAGTTTTACAGAAATAAAATATATATTATTGATGATAATAGCAATCAAGAAATATTAAAAAAACAAAATCAAAAACAATACATAATCAATGAAAATTTAGAAAATGTTTTTATTATACAAAGTGAATTTAAACAAAGAGGAGAAATATTACCATATTATTATTTATATAAAAATAAATTATTTAATCAATGCTTAATTATTCATGATTCTACCTTTATAAATAAATATATAGATTTTAAAAAATATAATGAGGATATTTATTATTTATGGCATTTTGAACATGAAGCAAATGATTTATATAATGAAAAAATAATGATAAAAAAATTAAACAATGAATTAATAGAGCAATCATATGACGCTAAACAATGGTATGGATGTTTTGGTGTTCAATCAATAATTAAATATAATTTTATTGAAGAATTACAAAATAAATATAAAATATTTGATTTATTGATTTATATTGATAATCGAGAAAAAAGAATGAATTTTGAAAGAATATTTTCAGTATTATGTAATTTAATAAAAAAAGATTTATATAATAAAAAATCAATATATGGAAATATAAAAGATTATATTAAATGGGAATACAAATTTGATGAATATTTAAAAAATGAAAACAATTTAGATTTAGATTTTATTAAAACATGGAATGGACGATAATAAAAATATTAAAATAAAATAATATTTAAAAATAATTTTTAATATTATTTTCAAATTTATTTTTATTATTTTTTATAAAATTTAATCGATTATTAATTGTATTATTAATTATATTTGTTGTATTATCTATATTATTTATTATTTCATTAATTTTATTTTTAAATAAATTTTTATTAATTAATCCTCTATTAATTAAACATTCTGTATTTTCATAAACTTTATCAATATTAACATCAATTAACCATCCATTATAATTATCTTTTACAATTTCATTATTAGGTGTCCAATTTAATGTAATAATTGGTAATCCTAAATATAATGCTTCATAAAATCCTAATCCAAGTCCTTCTTGTCCTCCACAATGAATAAAAATATCATTTTTACTGATTGTTTCTAAATTTTCATAATAAGATAAATATTTTATTTGTTTATGAATATTTGAATGATTTATATTTAAATTAGAAGGACATTCAATACTTTGAATATAAACATATAATTCTATTTCAATATTTTGATTTATATTTTCATATTTATTTTTATTTTCATTTTCATTTAATATTTCTAAAAATGAATCATAAATAATATCAATATTTTTACGAGAAATTGAATTTAAACCTCCATTACAAACAAATTTAAGTTTTGTTTTTTTATTTGAACTTTTATGAATATAAAATAATTTTTTATCTAATTTATTAAATATATTATGTTCTAAATGAAATCCTAAATGATAAACATTATTCATTAATAAATTATTCATAATAAAAAATGAATTATAATTATTACAAAATATTTTATCAAATAACAAATGATAATTAATTTCACTTATTTTAACACATTCAATATTTACAATTAAATATAATTTAACACCAATTAATTTTAATAATGACATGATTTTAAAAATTGGTTCAAATGTAGCTTCTATTAAAATTAAATTTTTAATTTTATAATCATAAATAAAATTTAATATTTCAAAAGCATCAATATTTTCTCTGTGATTAGGACTATAATAAACATTTTCATAATCCCATTCTTCTTTATTATGTTGCAAATAATTGTTATTTTCATTTCCATGATATGGTTTAAAGGAAAATATATGAACATTATAATCTAATTGTTTTAAACTATTATAATAACTTCTTGCTTGAATTCCTAGACCTTGATCTGCCCATGGTGCAATAATTGCTATATTTTTATTTATTTCATTTTTACTTAATATATATTTTGATTTATTTAATAAAGCTTCATTTATTAAATCTTTAACATTATTTTTTATTTTATTTTCATAATTTATTACATTGTTGATTTGATTTTTTAAATTATTTTTTTGAAATATATGATTAATATTTGTTTTTTTATATAATTTTTCTATATTTTTTATCCATTCATTTATATTATTATTATTAATAAATAAAGCATAATTTTTTAATAAATATTTTAAATTACCATTAGACGTACTAATTATAGGAATATTATTCATTTTTGATTCATAAGCAACTCTACAGAATGTTTCATCACAAATAGAAGGAATTAACATTAATTTTGTTATTTCATAAATGTCTATTGGTTTTTGTTTTTCTTCAAATAATAAATTAATATTATTTTTATTATTTCTTTCATTTATTAAATTTTTAATTTCACTTAATTCTAAATTAGGATCATATTCTGTATATATTAATAATAATGGTATATTTATATCTAATTTCTNAATTAAATCTTTTATTAAAAANCCACCCTTATTATAATGACAATTCATCAATGAAACATATACATTTTTNTCTTTATTTAATATAACACTATAATCATCTTTTAATGAAATTGTTTCAATAACTTTNANTTTTGTATNAAANAATTTATGTATAACATCATTTACAAAATNCGANGCACAATAAACATAACTATTATTATTTATATATGTAAAAGAAGTGTCTTTTTCAATATTATTATTATTTAAAATTCCAATATTTGAATAATTTTGTTTTATAATATTATTCCAAAAACAATAACCTGTTATAAATGGTATTTGTAAAACATTCGCTATTTTCATAAATTCAACTCTTTTTATTCCTTGATGATTAATCAAACATGGATTTATAAACTTTATTAATTTTATTATTTCATGTAAATTATATTCCATTTGAATAATTTTAACATAATCTAAATCAATTAATTCCATTTCTTTAAACTGTATATTATTAAATCCATTACTAAAACATATAATATAAGTATCATATTCTAAATCATTAAATATTTTTGATAAATTTAATAACCAATTTTCACCACCTCCAAATGGTGGATACCCCCATTCACTTAATGTCATAATTTTTTTTCTGTCATTTAACATGTTATGAATAAAATTATTATTAATATTATTAAAATTAATTTTAAAAAACTTATCTAATACAAGTTTTTTATCAATAATATAATTAACTCTAAATTTTTCATAATTTACGTAATCTAAATAATTCATATTAAAAATAGGAAAATTATAAAATAAATTTTCATATTTATTATTATTTATCTTAAAATCATAACAATAATATTTATTATTTTCTATTTTATTATGATTAAAATAATTATAACTATAAAATATATCATTTTTTAATATATATATATTTTTATTGTTTATATATTCATTATCATAAGTTAATAAATTATTAAAACTATTTATTTTAATAAATGAAGAATTTATATTGTTTTCATTTTTATTTTCATTTTCATTAATACTTTTAATATCATTATTTTCTTGATTTTTAGTTTCATCTAATTTACTATAAATATTAGTATTACTGTTTTTATAAAAAATATTTATATTTGATGAATTTAATGAATTTGTTGAATTATTATAAATAATTAAATATTTATCATTTATTATATAATTATTTCTATTTATTTTTGAATTACATGTATTTTCTTCAATAATTTTATTATTTAATAAAATATATTTAGTATTTTTATCAATTATACATAAATCAATTATTTTTAATTCAATATTTATATTTATATCTAAATAATAATTATTATTTTTTTTAAATTTATTTAATTCTTTCCAATTATTCCATTTAATAATTAATATATCCTTTTCATAATAATAATATCCTTTTTCTGTTTCTATATTTTTTCTTGTTATAATATTATTATTCAATATACATACATCATTCCATTCTTCATGAATTAAAAATAATTCCATAATTATTTTTAATAATTTTAATTAAAAGTTTAATCTAATTCTTATTTTTATTTTTTAATTTTTTATTAAATACCTTAATTTATTCATTCATTTATTATATTTTCAAATTCAATTGCCATTCTTTCATTTGGATGCTCATATAATTGCTGATTATATGGATAATATATTATATCTTCAATTGAATTAGCATTATTTATATATTTTGCCATATAAGTATTTCCATCATTATCTTTATATATATAATCATCTAAATCAGGATTTGCCCTTATATTATCATATTTTGTTCTTTTTTTTATTCTATTAAAATTCATTTCTTTTAAATAATATATTACTTCATCTGGATATTTTTTTTGATATATATGTATTTGCTCATGTATTAATGTTTTTATATTTTTATTATCACTATTTATCATAACTTTATTTTTATTTAATATAATAATATCATCACGTGTATGTGGTAATCCATTCTCATAATTATTATTACATACAAAACCAATTTTCCAATTTAATTCATTAAATTTTTCTAAATTCACATATTTGTATCTTTGTTCGTATCTATTTTTATTTTCCCTTTTTAATTTTTTAATTTGCATTTTTATTATATTTTTTATTTCAAGTATATAATTTTTTATTTTATTTATTA
>JGI10211J34971_10005022_pt1 | contig 10402 bp, 9 predicted proteins | sample Etolagsediment_FD_34971 | JGI IMG/M metagenome (IMG submission 34971)
TACCGGTCAAAGGTGAAGACTTTCTGCCGCTCGTAATAGCCGTCACCGTTTTCGGTTATGTAGATTGTGTTCATAGCGGCCGCACCATACACCGATCATACACCTGCCCGGCGTGGTCCATCAAACCATCGTCCAAGTACACCGTTCGGTGCGGTTCGTCCACGGTATAGAACGGTTCATAGCCACCGAGAAGGTCCACGGCGTACCGGAGCGCCGACACACGACCACGGTACCAAGCGTCATCGGGCATTTGGCTTTCTTCGTCGATCGCCAACCGAAGCGCCGTCAATACATGCGCATGATCCAACATTTGTCTTTCCTTCAGGGAAAGTATCAGATCCCAGCGACCAGATTACCGACCACTTTGCTTTTTTCACGGTTTTTTGTGTCACCGTGAAATTGCAAGTTATTGTATTACAACGACTTGCAGGAAGCGACCGATGGGAATCGAACCCACATCTCCAGCTTGGAAGGCTGGGGTAATAACCATTATACGACGGTCGCAACGGTGAGAAAGAACCTATCAATCGTGCCGTCGTATGTCAAGACGTGCCCGGAATTCTCAGACCGACGAGCATTGCCGCATCTCCTGCGGAGTTTCGGCGCGATTGGTCAGCTCGTGAATGTGGAATCGACGGTTCGTGCACTCTCCAGTTCGTAAACGCCGGTGGGATCTGCCGGCGTGTGGAGTGAATTTATTGCCGCCTCACTCTCCCTGATATTGATAATCTGAAGTGACGGGAGGTTGAGCAATCCCGCAAGACCGTTCACCGTACCGTCCGCGCTCAAACCACCCTGGTACTGTCCGATTTCCAGATTCAGCGAGTACAGTTGGTGAAGGACCGATGCCGGTGTCGAGAGTCCTCCGACGGTATGAATATCGGGATTGAACGACAGGTCCAGCTCGATGAGGTTTGAAAGATTTACGGCGATCTCATCGAGCAGTCCACCGCCGACCGTCGTCGCGATAAGACAATCCGTGAGAGCCAGGTATTCGATACCCTCCGGCAGGTCTGCCGCGTTCCGCGGAGAAACGTGTATGAGGTTCAGTTCATGCAACCGGGTACCGGCGAAATTCGCCAGATCAACCATCGGCCGTACCGCACTCCCGTTGTTACTGATACTGACCGATTCAAGATCCGGCAGATATCGAGCAAACCGGAGGGTTTCCGTACCATCAATCCTGATATTACTCAGATACAGGTGCTCCAATGCGGTAAAACCGAATGAATCCAGCGTTACCGAACCGCCCGCATTAAGCGTTTCGTCCGAGAGTTCCAGTATTCGCAGATTCGGCAACGACGCAACAAAACTCAGGTCTTCGGTTTCCGCAAGCTCGATGTCGATTGCGTGGAGCTCCTGCAGAGCCGATGCTCCGGTCAATCCGCCAAGCGAAACGACGGAGGGATTATACGAGATTGTCAGGTTTTGTAGTGCCGGCAACGTACCCAGCGGCGCAAGGTCGCCGTACAGCGCAAAATTATACGGTCCGCCGTCCAGATTGAGGGAGCGCAGCGCAGGGAGGTTTGCAAGGCCTGCAATATCGGCGTTGGTCAGTCCGGCGCCGGTCAGCTCGATTTCTTCAAGTGCCGGCAGATTCGTCAGAGTACCGATCGGTATGGCACCGGTGCGGACCGATGCATCGATGCGAACCAGCTTCAGCCTCCCGCTCAGCGGCTCAAGAGAGACGTCAACCTCCACGCCCACCTCGCCGCGCAACGAGATCGACTCCAGCTCGGTCAACGCGGTAACCGCGTCAATGTTCACCAGCGCGCTGTTTCGATCGAGCGCCAGGTTCCTGAGGCGGGTAAACACCCCGATTCCCGTCAGGTTCACCAGACCTCCGTCACGGAATTCCAGCGTTTCGAGCCCGGTACAACCGGACAGGAATTCGAGCGTGGTTTGAGGAGCGGGAGAAGTACCCGTACCGTCCATAACCAGGCGGCGGATACTCGGCAATGCCGGGAAGGGAGCCGTACCGTCCAGATCCGGACCGGAAAGCTCCAGCGTCTCCAGACCGACGACATCTTCGAGTCCGGCCGCATCGACAATTCCCGCGTACGAGATATCCAGGTGCTGCAAACGGGGAATGTTGGAAAAATCCGAAAGATTCAGCGCCGACAAGTCATGTCCACTCAGCACCAGGTGCTCCAACCCGGGATGGTCGAATAACCACGAAATGTCACTGACGGTTCCCGTTTTTGCGTTGTCGCGCAGGTTCAGATAGGATAGTCGAGGAAAGTACTGTAAACCTTCCATGCTGCCGACACCGCGGTCCTCGGCGTTCAGACTGAAGACTTCGGAATTGAACCGGGCGCCGCTCTCTACGATTACCTGACGAAGTACCGCATCGGGAATCCACCGTGTCCCGTCCGTGTAGGTCGCGTTCAGAATCGTGATGACGGGTATCCGGGATTCGGGATCCACGGGGTTATCGAACGCGGGCTGTTCTACCTGGCTCAAGCCAAAGGGCAGTTCGCACGTACCCATCACCAGAACGGCCGCGATAATCAGCGCTATGATTCCGGTTCGTGGGAAAGACCGACGTGATCCGCTCATTCCACCACCACCATATGCAAACCACTTTCCCAGGTGCGCAATCCGTCCTGAGGAATAACCGTCGGTCGACTGATCGGCAACCGACTCCCGGGTGGTACCGCCACCAGGAGCGGCGGCGTATCCACTACAGAACCGGAGAGTAATACGAGGCTTTGCGGCCCCAGGATGAGGAGTTCGGCTTCCGTCACACCGACTTGACGGGAGTCGGTTCGGTCTTCGGAGAGATACGCCAGTATTCTTGTCGAAACGGTCATCAGACGCCGGTACCGGTTTTCGGCCCAGTCGCGCATGGAATTTTCGCTTCGCCGGATATTCCGCACGGCAAGAGCAACTCCGGTTGCAAGTATCGCTGCGCCGCCGGCAATCGACGCCCATTGAACGATTTCCAGTTCCTCGGCTTCCTGGTAGGAATCCTCGGCGGCGTTTCGCGCGGCAGCAACCGTATCCGGGCCGGCGACTTCGTATACGCGATACAGGGTATCGGCCTCATCCACCACGGATCCGACCGCATCCGAATAGAACAGCCACGAACCGTATCCGGTTCCACCCGCTCCAATCGCAGTAAGAAGGTACGGAAGCGGTCGCCGTCGCCTCTTGCGGAGTTCTTCGGCGGTTTCGCGCGCCTGGCGAAACTCGGCGACGCGGATCTCCGGCAAAACCTCGTTTCCCAATTGAAACCGGTCGCGGGTATGCGCCATTTCGTCCATGATCCGCGCAGAGGTTTCCCAGTCGGATTCGCTCAATGCGGCGCCAAAACAGATATCCAGGAGATACAGGTGCGCCAGTGCGGATCGCCTGATTTCCGCGCGCACATCCGGATCGTCGGCAAATGGAGAGTTCATCGCTTCCGAAGCGGCCGGTAAAACGTCCGTGCCGGCGCGAAAACCGGTTTCGTTGTCCCAGTAATCCCGAAGATCCAACGTACGAAACTCGCGCTCCAGATTCAGCAACACCTGCAGGCGAGCCACCTTCGCGTCGTCCGCATCCCGTCCCGCACCCGCTAAAAGACCTCGTGCCTCATCCAGAGCTACCTGAACCGTTTCGGCTGCTCCGGTTGTCGCATACGTCTGTTGCGCGTAGCGAAGACGGCTTTCAATCATATCACCTTCGGCACGGGTTACCTGCGGAAGAGAAAATGTAACATCGTCGGCTTCGCCCGGGTTGATCGTCAAATCGGCGGAATAGACGAGTTGTTCCCGGTCACGGGAGACGACGGTAATATCGATCCGCCGGGTACCCGTCAGAACCTGGGGTATTCCGATCAGGTTATCGCCGACGAACGCCCCGTCAAGGTAGACACGAAACGCGACGTCCGTCCTGTCCGGTTTCAGGATCAGCGCACCAAAGTCAACCTGGTACCCCGTCAATCCGCCGGCAACCGCTACGACCAGCTCATCCGCCGCGTCCAGTACGTCAAACGCGCCAAAAGCGGTCCGAACCTCGGAAGCGACGATCTGATCAGATCGCGGCTCGTAGATCTCCGCCTCGATCCGGACACGATTGTTCTCCGCCAGAACGATTCGCCCGATAAGGACGGCGTCCANCCGGCTCTCTCCTGCGGCGATCCGCATCGCTTCGCGACCTGCCGCGTCGTACGGCTGAAACGTTCCAATATCGCGCACGGTCAGCCGTTCGGTCAGCCGCAACGTCAGCAGCAGGGTGTCGGAAATCGAGCGAGCCAGATTATCCCATTGCTCCTGCCCCGTCTGGTTCACAAACGGTTGCACGGCGAGTCGTTCGAGGGTAAATGCATTTTTCTGGGAAAAAGCCGGAACGGCAAAAATGAGGAATAACAAAACCGGCAGGACGTTTCGGCGTACACGCATAGTGTATTCTATTAAATATCGCACATACCGGGAATAATCAAGTTTTCGGTCGTGTGCGAACAACGATCCGATCACTCTGATCGGCCAGAATCGGCAGGCCGAAGAGCTGGTACTTCCCGATGTACTCCGCGTCTTCATTCCGTGCTTCGCCCAGTGTTGCACGGTATTTCTGGATCAACCGGTAAAGCGGTACCGGAATCACAATTGATTCCGGTACCCTGCCCTCCGCCCGAATGGCAGCGATGCGGGCGTGGATGGCGGCAATCGCCTCCATCGCCCGTCTTTGCTCATCGGATGGACCGGCCGCCTCCGTCGGAACCGCCGGCTCCGTCAGAAAAGGAGGTCCAACAGGTTGTATTTGCCGAAGATCGAGACGGTAATCAGAGAGATAACCGCCATGATCTTGATAAGGATATCCAGCGAAGGACCAACGGTATCTTTCAGCGGGTCTCCTACGGTATCACCGACGACTCCCGCATCATGCGCTTCCGAGCCTTTTCCGCCATGGTGGCCCTCTTCGATATATTTCTTTGCATTGTCCCAGGCGCCGCCGGAGTTTGCCGTAAACAGCGCCAGCATGATCGCCGACAGCGTCGTACCGATGAGCAGACCGCCGACGAACTCGGCACCGAAGAGAAACCCGGTAACCACCGGTGTAAGAACGGCGATGAGCGCGGGCAGTTTCATCTCTTTGAGCGATCCCGCCGAGCTGATTTCAATGCACAGCTTGTAGTCGGGGCGTGATTCACCGGTAAGAATACCCGGGTCTTCCCGGAACTGGCGGCGAACCTCGTCGACCATGTTCTTGGCTGCTTTTGCGACCGCTTCAATCAGAATTCCACTGAAGAGGAAGGGCAATGCCGCCCCCACCAGTCCACCGGCAAGGGTGAGGGTATTGATCATGTCCAGTACAAGGACAAAATCGCCCCCGGTATTCCCGGGCCCGGCTTGTGAGTACAGATAACTGGCGAAGAGCGACAACGCCGCCAGAGCCGCCGAACCGATGGCGAATCCCTTTCCGATCGCTGCGGTCGTATTTCCCACCGAGTCGAGCTTGTCGGTTATTTCCCGCACGCGCGGGTCAAGCTTGCTCATCTCACTGATTCCACCGGCGTTATCGGCGATAGGACCGTAGGTATCCACCGATACGGTCGCTGCAACGAAGGAGAGCATCCCGATAGCCGCCATGGCAACACCGTACAACCCGGCAATTGCGTTCGCACCAATTACCGCAATCGCGAGGACGAGAATCGGGGCAAAGACCGATTTCATCCCGACGGCAAGCCCCTGCGTGATATTGAGTGCGTACCCCTGTCGGGATGCAGCGGAAATCTTCTGTGTCGGCGGGTACTCGTATGCCGTGAAATACTCGGCAAGCTGCCCGATCGAGATTCCACTGACAATACCGAGCACCGCGGCGATCCACGGAGAAGCCCACCCGAGTGCAAACCCTGCGGCGGACGTATCGGTGCCGTTGAACATGAAATAGGTCATGCCCCCGGTGCCCAGGACCGTCAGGACCGCCGAGGTCCATGTCGCCACGTTGAGTTCGCGGTGCGGCCGGTCGGATGATTTCTTCAGGATCAGCGTCAGAATTCCGACAACTGACGCGATAATACCCGTCGATGCGAAAATCAATGGATAGTTTACGAGTTTCGCGACCAGCACCGGTGCCATCCCGTTTACGGCGTCTTTTGTCGTATAGAACATATACGCAGCAAGAACGACGCTTGAGATTATCGCGCCGACATAACTCTCAAGGAGGTCCGCACCCAGTCCGGCCACGTCTCCGACGTTGTCACCGACATTATCAGCGATCGTAGCGGGGTTGCGCGGATCGTCTTCCGGAATGTGCGCTTCCGTCTTACCGACGAGGTCTGCACCCATATCCGCCGCTTTTGTGTAGATCCCGCCGCCGACGCGGTCGAACATTGCAATCACCGAACAGCCCAGGGCGTATCCGGAAACGGTCATTGTAAACGGAATAAAATTGATACCGATCCAGTTGGTTACGATGACCAGGTTTCCCGGGAGTGCCTGACCTAGAAAATACCCGAATACCAGATAGACGAGACCGAGTCCGAGAACGGAAAAACCGGCAACGCTGAGCCCCATGACGCTTCCGCCCTTGAAGGCAACCTGCAATGTCTTCCCGATGTCGAAGGTTTCACGAGCACGGTTCGAAACACGGACGTTGGCGATTGTGGCGATTTTCATGCCGATCCAACCGGCGGATGCACTCATAAGCGCACCGACAACGAAGGCTACCCCCGTATACCACGAGACGATAACTCCCAGCGCGATCGCAATAAATACTGCGATCGAAAAAATCATCTTATATTCGTGCCGGATGAACGCGTCGGCACCTTCCTGGATGGCACCGGCGATTTCCTGCATGAGTTCTGTCCCGGGGTCCATTTTTTTTACGGAACTGAAATTGATTGCGGCAAATCCAAGCGCAGAGACTACCGCTATTGCAACAAAACCAAGCATGATCACAACATCCTTTGTATTGGGTTTTATCCGGTTTCTCTTTATAGTCCCGGATAGTAACGTGATCGTATCACTCAACTACGATCGAACGCAACGAAACGCCGGAGGGAAAATGGCCGACTCACTCGATTTGGAATGGAATTCGTTTTCTCCGGTCGATTCTGCCGTTCTTTGTTTCATTCAACAATCGGGCAATGTTCTGTTGATCGAAAAAAAGCGGGGGCTCGGCGCAGGAAAAGTCAACGGTCCGGGGGGTAAGCTGGAACCCGGTGAGACGTTTCTTGAGGCAGCGATCCGGGAAACGCAGGAAGAAATCGGGCTGGTTCCGCTGGATCCCCAATGGCATGTAACGCTCGACTTCGTCTTTATCGATGGATACACGCTCACCGTGCGCGTTTTTACCGCACAGGCGTGGGAAGGATCACTGATCGAGACCGACGAAGCGCTGCCGTTCTGGGTTCCAGTCACGGAGATTCCCTATGAACGGATGTGGGAAGATGATCGTCTGTGGCTTGGATACGCACTCGAAGGAAAATACGCTGCCGGCCGGTTCGTCTTTGATGACGACACGATGGTGAAATCGGATATTCAGTTCGGCACGCGAACGTTCAGTACTGGTCCCTGAAATCCTGGATGATGTTGTTTTCGCGGAGTTTGGCGAGCGCTTTTTCCTGAATCTGACGGACACGTTCACGGGTGATTCCCAGAAACCGGCCCGTCTCTTCCAGTGTATACGGACCTTCGCCGCCAAGTCCGAAGCGGAGTTTAATGATACGCATTTCGCGTTCGTTGAGCTGGTGTAACACCTCTTCGAGCGTATCCTGCAGAGTCAACTGGAATACGACGTCAAACGGTTGTGTCTGATTGTCATCTTCGATCATATCCGACAGGCGGGTATAACTGTCATCGTCAATGGGAACGTCAAGGGAGGTCGTATCCTGGGAAAGACGCTGGATTTCCTGAACCCGCTCCGAGGATACATTCATGTACTGCGAAACTTCGTGCGCTTCCGGATCGCGTCCATACTCCTGTGTAAGGTGCTTTGCGACGTAGAAACACTTTTTGATGGTATTCAGCATATGGACCGGAATCCTGATTACGCGCGCTTTGTCGGCGAGGCTCTTGATAATTGCCTGTCTGATCCACCACGTACCATACGTCGAGAAGCGGCACCCCTTGGTATAGTCAAACCGCTCTACCGCCTCGATCAGCCCGATATTCCCCTCATCAATCAAATCGAGAAGGGAGAGTCCGCGGTGCTGATACTTTTTTGCAATCGAAACGACCAGGCGAAGGTTGCTGTTTATCATCCGCCCTTTTATCTGGCGAAGCTCGATCTCTTTTTCTGCGATTTCCTCACGGGAAATCTCTGAACCATTCAAACGCGCCGCTTCAATCTCCGCCCGGGAAGATTGAATCTGCTGTCCCAGCGTCTGCTCTTCCTGCATCGTAAGCAGCGGATAGTGGGATATCTGTTTCAGATAGAACGCTAATGGATCGGAATCGTTCGCGATGGCGGCTTCTACAGCGCTAATTTTCGTTTTCTTCCTTCCCGCCGTAGACACATCCATCGCCACCTCCAACCTGGTTTCTTTTTTTTATAGAGCTCAATTACAACGTAACACTGCCGCGAGAAAAATCCAGTTTCCCGGTTGACTTACCCGCGAGGTGCGCTTTCAGGATCCACGAACTCATCGTTTCGCCAAACCGAGAAGTACAGGGCCGCCCCGCCGTCTCCGGGAAGCATTCCGGTCGTACCGATCCGTGAGCCGGCGTCCACCGACTCCCCGACGCGCACCTGCACCGTATCCTGTCCGCCGTACACGTAAATATACCCATCGCCCGACTCTACGAAAACAACATTCCCGAAACTCGAATGCGGACCGGAATAGACGACTCTCCCGGCGGCAACCGCCTGCACAGGGGTTCCCGGTCGCGCGTGAATCATGATACCGGGAAGTTTTCCGTCCAGTTTCTGATTTTCACCGGCGACCGGCCACGTACTGCCGCCGTCGAATGGAATCTGTTCTGCAACGGTGCGGGAAACCGGGACAATCTCCGGCCTCGTGCGCGGGTCTTCCGGGAGTGGCTTTTCGGCGTCCCCGCCGTCGGGGACGATCAATGCCTGCCCTGCGTGCAGAATCGACGTCTCCGTGAGGTTATTCAGGCGGCGCAATTCGGTTACGGTCGTCTGAAATTTGCGCGCGATACCGTATAGGGTTTCCCCGGATAGTACGGCGTATGTCGGCGATTCGTCGTCCGGAATGGAAAGAACGGTGCCGGGTAACAGAAGCCCTGATGACTCGATTCCGTTGAAATCCAGCAATTCTGCCAGCGTAATGTGAAAACGCCGTGCGATTCCATAGAGTGTTTCACCATCCTGCACCACGTGCTGCACCGGTTCGGCGACCGAAAACCCGGTTATCCAAAAAACAAGCAGGACGAATACGAACGTCTTCATGATACCTTCCTGTGATAGAGGTCGGCAGATCAGCGCGTATTCTTGAAGGGAAATAACTCCGACGGTTCCCCGGCCACCTCAAGCCCTCCGAAAAAACCGGTATCGTCTATCAGCACTCTGCCGGCGCGATCTTTTTCCCGGTCAAACAACCGAAGATGAAATGCCCCGTCAAGGCTTTCCGCGATCCGGCGGTCCATTGCACCGGAAAGCGGTGCCTGAAGAGAACCTGTCCGCTCCCTTGAAGCGGTTATCGACAAAGCGTATCGCTTCATGGCTACCGTCAGGACAACCTCGCGGTCGGTAACCGATTCGCACGATACCTTCGCGTTCGTGTACGTTCCGAACGGAATCTCCCGTTCCCCGTCTACGAGGTAGCCGAGGAAACCCGTGAAACTCCTTCCCATCCAGGGAATCTTCGCAACCGAGAGCATGAACGACAGCTTTGGATCGGTAAATCCATTGCACTGCATCCAGATCCACGCCGACGGCATGGAGCTCCCCCAGTCCTTCTCGAGGTAACCCCGCCCTCCGTCGAGGGAGAAATCGACACCGCCGATCTGAAGCGAACCGGAAATCCGGTGGTCTACCGAACCCACCTCGTGGTAACACTCCATCGCCGGTACTCGGCGGAACCATCCCATTATTCCGGGTCGAAGCGCCGTTACCGAAAGGCGCCGCGCATCACGGTATTCCAGGTGTCCGACGATTCCGCCGAACGCTTCGGGAATGTCTAACCGGATCTCCTGACGGGAAAAATGCGAGCCGGCGATTTGCACGNCAAACCGGTCGGTTTCGGCGGAAAAATCAGAGCTGTTATATCGTATATATTGCGTCTTTCCGTCACTTCCGCGGATCACCTGGATGAACGCGTGTCCGTTTCCGTCCGGATCGATCGATATTCCCGGTATCACGGAAAACGTAAACCCCGACGGCGATACGTGCTTGAAGTACCAGCCCTCAAAATACCGTTTTCGGCGTGACCGGCCCTGAAATGCGATAGGATCATACATAGTAGTAATGGTTATTCCACGTTTCCCGTCGATCGTTCAACAAAAAAGCGGCA
>JGI10211J34971_10005025_pt1 | contig 10398 bp, 5 predicted proteins | sample Etolagsediment_FD_34971 | JGI IMG/M metagenome (IMG submission 34971)
ACGCTTTGGCTGGCGCCGGAAGAGACGATCGTGCGCACCGTGGCGGAAGACGTGGCTCAATGCCCCGACCGGCGTAAGATCTTCCTCTCTTCCGCCGGTGTGCTGCCGCCGCTCGTGTCGTTCGAGAAGGCCCAAGCCGTTGTGAACGAGCTGAAGCAGCTGTGATGGCAGGGACGGCAACGGAGAAATGAGAGGCAACGGAGAGGGCACAGGGATGGCAACGGAGAAATGAGAGGCAACGGAGAGGGCACAGGGATGGCAACGGAGAGGGCACAGGGATGGCAACGGAGAAATGAGAGGCAACGGAGAGGGCACAGGGATGGCAACGGAGGAGGCACAGGGATGGCAACGGAGAAATGAGAGGCAACGGAGAGGGCACAGGGATGGCAACGGAGAAATGAGAGGCAACGGAGAGGGCAGAGGGACGGCAACGGAGAAATGAGAGGCAACGGAGAGGGCAGAGGGACGGCAACGGAGAAATGAGAGGCAACGGAGAGGGCACAGGGACGGCAACGGCGAAGAACCTGGAAGAAGACGGGGAACGCGGTGAGCAAGGTAGTAGCAGAAGCAACGGAGAGGAGTGAGGGAATGGACGGGAAGGAATCGACATGAGCACGGTCAACGGCAGGGGGAAGCTCCTCCACGAGGAACTGACAGAACGTATCATCGGGACAGGGATGCACGTCCAGGACGAGGTAGGTCCCGGGTGGAATGAACGGGCGTACCACATGGCGATGGTGGAGGAGCTCAGGGCACGAGGGATGACAGCCGAAAGCAAGCTCCGTGGTCGCGTGTTGCATCGAGGCGTCGAAGTAGATCGCTTCGAGCTGGACATACTGGTCGAGGACTGTGTCGTACTGGAACTGAAGCACCTGCGCGGCGACTTTCCGCCGGTGTCCTACACGCAGCTAATTTCCTACCTGAAGTTCTGGGACAAAGACCTTGGGATGCTCATGAACTTCGCGTTTGAACGACTTCGATTTGATCGGGTTCCCTACACGTCTGTTCAAGGCAGCACTGACTTCGTCGGTCCGTGGCGGGAGTTCAGCACTTACAACGCGAGATTGGCGTCCACGGTTGCAGAAGCGGCGCAGACGATCTTGGGAGAGCATGGGTTGGGTTATGCCGAGAAGACCTGCCGGAATCTCGTGCGTGCCGAGCTCGTCCATCGCGGGATTCCCCTCGACCTCCCGGAGACCAGCGTCCGGTTCCATGACACGGACTTGGGCATTCACCGAGTCGATGCCGTCCGCCTGGATTCACAGGTGCTTGTCCTCACCGGCGTCGGTCGTGACGGGACGACAGTTGCGGATCTGGCCAGGCTACGCAGTTACCTGCGACAGATGGGCCTGGACTGGGGAGTCATCATGAACTTCGGCAGGCGCCGCTTGACCATCCGCCCGGTACATAGCCCCCCCTGACATCGCCTGCCCCTCCTCCGTTGCCATCCCTGCCTGGTCTCCGTTGCCTCTCATTTCTCCGTTGCCATCCCTGCCTGGTCTCCGTTGCCTCTCATTTCTCCGTTGCCGTCCCTGCCTGGTCTCCGTTGCCTCTCATTTCTCCGTTGCCGTCCCTGCCTGGTCTCCGTTGCCGGTTCTACTCCCAGTACCCCCGTTGCGCCTCAACAGCCGGATCGGTCCCGGGAGCCACATACCAGTGTGATCGCCAGTAGGCGCGGTCCAGCGCATAGGGGTTGAGGGACTGATCGTCAGGCGTGTCGGCGGGGAGGATGCCGTAGAATTTCATCTCACGGACATAGTGTTCGTTCGGACGGAAATCGGGCATGTCGAAACGCTTGATCCGATCCAGATGATCCCCGGCATCGGCGATGTTCTTCAGAATCGTCAGGTAGTCGGGGTCTTCGGCGCTGTCGAACACGTGCACGGTCTCGGTCTTCTCCGTATCCCCGTCTTTGATCCGGCGCGCCATGCCAAAGCCGCCCGCTTCGGGGGCCAGGGGGCACAGAAGCAGCAGTGACTTCTCCGGGCGTGTGAGGTTACAGCTCAACTCCGTATCCGGTTGACGGTCTTTGTGACAGCTTGCGCATCGCCGCTCCCAGATCTCCTTGGGCACAGAAGGTACGCGCGCCATGCCGCTGCCCAGGGCCGCGTAGGTTCCGGGGTAAGGAGCCGCGCTCTCGATCCAGAGCCGGAGGACCTTCTTCTCGCAGGCGGACACTCTCACGCCGTGGTGTTGTCCGTCCACCATGGTGAGGACGCGACTGGCCGACGAGCCGATGCTCCGTGGCGCCCGGTTCCCTCCGCCGTTGCGTCCGTCGACGAACAAACGCCGCCGGGTCATGGTCGCGTAGCTGTGCGAGTACCGCGGCCCTCTGTCCCCGGCCAGGATTACGCCACCGGCCCTCGGCCCGCCTTGAGCGCTCTTCTCGTAGTCGTGACACGCCACGCAGTGCGCGTTGAGGATTGGCTGGATATCGCGCGGGAAATCGTAGACATCCGGCACGTCGGAAATGGGGGTGATGCGGCTCGGTGGCCGGCGCATGGCCATGCCGACCCGCGTCGGCGGAGGCGCGGATGTCCGGTTCTCGTGGCAACCGACGCAGCTCAGGTTTTCGCCGGGTTGTACGGTCATGAAGCTCTGCATGCGCTTCACCGACAAGTTGTTCTCGTCGAGGGCGACGAGGAAGAGACTGCGCATGGCCGGCACATCGAAGAACGCCGACCCGTCCGGCTCGACGGGCACCGTACCCAGAATCCGCTCCAACGTGAACGTGCCTCCCATGCTCAGAGGCTCCTGCCCGCCGCTGAAGTTGACGGGTTTCGGCAGCACTTCCAGCACCATCAGGTTCTTGATCTCGCCCGGCGTGACGCCGGTCATGTTGCGTCCGACATGCACATCCTGCACGTACACTCGGCCTGTGAGTCGAGCAGGATCGATCGCAGAGGACAGCATACGCTCGCGCGGTCGGGGCCGTACAGGGCGCGGCTCATGCACCCACAGGCCGGCCTGCTTATCCGCGTCCGGCAGTTCGTAGATGGGCATCGAGCGCCCCTGTCCATCCAACACGTGAATGTCCGTCGACTCACCCGCAACCAAAAAACAGTCTTCGGACAATGGGTAGGGATCTCGCCAGATCGCGTCGTTCGTCAGCCGTCGCGCACTGTCTCTGTCATCGGGCCCCAAAGCAGGATCAACGATCGTGACATACCCCGCATGTTCTTTGCGCCCGTGCCCGGGCGAGAAGGAGGCGACCACCTTGCCCGTGCCGGGGATGGGTTTTGCATCGATCATCACCGTTCCCCCATGCATGTTCCCGTAATACACCATCTGTCCGCTGCCGTCGGGGTTCATTGTCCAGAGGTGATGGAACTGGACTTGGCTGCGGTCGATGTACTCCCATCGCTGATAGAGGATACGCCCGTCGGGTAGGATCCACGGTGTGTTGTCCTGTTCGATGTTGGTCGAAAGTGCGCGAATGTCCCCGCCGTCCCGACTGCACCGATAAACCACGGCCACGCGTACAAAGTAACAGTTGACCATGCGATTGCAGCGACTGCTGCAGAACACGATGTCGCCGTCGGGCAGGTACACCGGCTCGATGTCGTCATACGGTCCGTCGGTGATCTGCCGCAGATTCGTGCCGTCCACATTGATCTCGTACAGGTGGTAGTAAGGCTGCCCGCCCTTGCGGTACGAAAACAGAATGGTCCGCCCGTCGTAGTGCATGTGCGGGTCGCGAACGCCTCCCTCGGGATCGTCGATTAAAGACGTCGTCTCTCCTGTCTCGAGGTCGAGTCGGCATAGCTTGCCGCCCGGGTGATAGAGCGTCCGTCCAGGGTTGTTGGACCAGGTACTGAAGTTGGCGTACCAGTGACCGTCGCCATCCACGCGACGCGCGGCAAAGACGATCTCCTTCACCCCCGTTTTCAGGACCCGCGGAACGGCGACTTGCTGTCTCAACGGCAGCCAGCCCGGGTCGTCGATGCTACCGAGACGCCTGATCGCCCGCCTGACCGCCGTGCGGAACTCCGGTGTGTCGAAGCTGGACCCCCGGACGAACGCCAACAGGTCTCTGCCCAGGCCGACCTTGTCGCGCATGGTACACACGCGCTCGTACAAACCAAGCGTGTCAATCAGGCTCGACGCGGTGCGCTCCGCAGGCTCCGCAAGCTCGGGCCTGAAAGTCGCTCCCCACTCGTCACAGGCGTCGATCGCTCTCCTCACGGCCTCGATCACCAGCGCGTCGGCGCCTTTCCCCGCAATCCAGTCGTTCCAGTCGCTGCCCACGTCTTTCCGGAAATCCTCACACAGCTCGGGGAACCGTCTTCCCAAATCACGCCACGCAGCCGTGCCGTCAGTGCCGTCCTCGGCCCGTCGCTGCAGGTCGACGACCGCCGTGGCCCAGGCTGAGCGTCGCGTGTCGGTCATCGTGATGTGATCGACGTTGATATGTCCCCATCCACCCGTCGCCGTGTCGACGATCTGCAGCCGCGCTCTGCGACCGACGAACTGCGACACGTCCCACGCTTTCCAGTCGAGCATTTCGTTGTTCCACCCGGTGGCCGTCCGTACCGGCTCTCCACCCACAAGCAGGTTCATACAGCACTTGCCGGGATGCTCGCCTCCACCCATGAGGAAAACGAGGAACGGGCGCTCGACAGTGAACTCGGGTGACGTGAGCGTGCCGGTGGTGCCGTCACCTCGGTAGTACGTGTTGATCAGCCCGCCGCCCAGGAAGCCGTGGACGTGCTGTTGGTTCGCGAGCGTTCCCCTCGCCGGTCCGGGGCCAAAGGCGTCTCCTTCGGCGGTCCACGAGGCATAGTCATCCGCCTCGAAATCGGCGACGAGGATATCCGGTCGAGTTGTCGCGGGTGCCGCCAGCGCCGCTGCTGTTGCCAGGCTGGCCAAGAGCAGGTGGGCCGGACGAAGGCGGACCGATTCGGGGGCGTTTGGTGTCATGTCAACTACTATGGCGCCGCCCCGCAGGGGGTCAACTTCACGGAAGGTCCGACGTACGCAGCGACGGTCAGTCGGCCAGGTGGTAGACCTGTGTACCGTAGATCAGCCGGGGGCGGCCTTGGTCCGAGGCGGCGGACGCTGCGGGAGCGTGGTACGCCAACTGCACGTCGGCTGCGGGCCGCGGAGGCGTGCCAATTCCCGTGGGCGAGGACTGTTCCACCAACACGGGGGCGGCGCCGGGGCTCTGAGGCAGCACGAGGAAGCCATGGTGCTGTGCTGTCTGCGACTGCCAGGTCACAGGGATACTGGCGTATCGGACGGTGCCCGTCGCATGGTCCGCCGAGATCACGGCCGGGTAATAGACGTACCCGCCGCGCTCAAATGCTCCGGGCATTGTCGGGCGCAGGTTATGGGCCAACACCTCGTTACCGGCCTGCTGGATGTACCCCTGTGGCAGATACGCGATCTGGTGTTGCACTCCCATGTCGACGCTATCCCCGGAACGTCCTAACATCGCCATCAGAAGCAGCAACGCTATCATCGTCCAATACCTTCGTCTTTGGAGTCGTTCAGTTCCGCAGTGTTATGCAACCGCCGTGCCATGGGGGAACAGGACATTCTGTACCTCCTTCCCATGAAGATGTTGGGGAACAGGCACACCACAGGGATGAGGGCACAGGCGTCTCGTGACACTACGAATCTGTCAACACTAACCGGAGCGGTCCTACACTTTTTGCAGGACCACGATCAGGTCCGCCTCCGGAGGAGGGAAGGCGAGTAGACGCGAAAAGTGAGCTGCCGCAATCAGAGCGACCACTCGGCTCGGAACGGTATCCGGTACGTGTTGTCTTCGAACTCCATGGGCAACCACACGTAGCGGCCGTCGATGGCGTTCTTCGGTCGCCAGATGTCGAACATGGCGATGAAGCGGTCCGTGTCTCGGACGGGAAGGATGAACGTGCTCTGTCCGCCGAATGTCTTCTCCGGGCCGAGACCGTTGGCCGGGTTCATTCCTCGACACGGATTGCCCAACTCCTGCCATGGACCGAAGATGTGATCGGCGACTGCGGATCTCGCCGTGTTGGGAGCCCACCCCGTACAACCGGACGCCAGGTAGTAATAGTGACCGTCCCGCTTGCAGATGGCGTGGGCTTCCATCCAGCGCTTCGGGAACACGCGTGCGAACGTCCCCGAAGACCGCAGATAGTCGTCGGTCAATCGGGAGATGTGGCACGTCCCGTTCTCCTCCGCCGATGTGATGTGATACGCCGTGCCGTCGTCGTCCACAAACAGCGTCATGTCCCTGGACATCTGCCCGCCTTCGAAGTCGCGCAGAAACACGTTGTCATCCCCCTCGATCCTGTCCGCGTCCGTTACATTCACCGGCCAGATGCCTGCGTTCGGCCGGAAGCACTCGATGAACCGGAACGGCCCCGTCGGACTGTCGCTCACGGCCGTCCCGGTCAGGGCGGCTTTGTAGCCCTGGTCCTTCAGCTCGAGATGGAACCACATAACAAAGCGGTTGGTGTGACTGTTGAAAATGACCTTTGGTCGTTCCAGCACACACCCGCGCGTGATCGGACTGTCAGGATCATCCACCACGGCCAACGCGATGCCCGCATCGGTCCAGTTGTACAAGTCGGTTGACTCATAGACATGGACGCCGACGTGGGCACGGTTGCCAGCCTCGCCTTCGATCTTGTGTTCACCGTACCAGTAGTACACGCCGTCGTGTACGAGCACGCCGCCGCCGTGGGCGTTGATGTGCACGCCGTTGCTATCCAGCCACAGTTCACCGGGATTGAATTGGTCTGCCATCGCGTCCCTCTGCCTCGTGTGCTTCGCGGGTGGCGCCGGTGTCGTCAGTAGACCAGTGGCGCCATCATCTTGGTGAGAATCGTGAAGGCCACGGCGACCATGCCGATGAGCCCCATCCCACACGAAAAACCGGCCAGCAACACAGGCGTGTACTTCATCCACATGCTGCCGAAACGTTTGCGGAAGTAGAACCGACCGACCAGAGCGCCGACGAGTTCGAAGGTGACGTGCGCCGGCGTCCCCTGGCCCAGGCCGCGGACAATCCCGAACACAAGCAGTGTGGGCAATCCGAAGGACGAGAGGCACACGTATGCTGCAGTTCCCAGGCCCAGTCCCCAACCGAAGTACCGCCATTTCCAGGCCTCCATGAACATGGAGCCGCCCTCCATGGTCGCACTGTAGGTCAGGCAGAGGTTCTTGGCCCGCAGTTCCCACATCTTCTGGGCAAAGGGATAGGCATCGGACGGCACGTCGGCCATGTGCCACATGAGCTGGGAGAACACCACCATCGAGATCACGATGATCGGCAGGGCAACGATCTGCGCGAGGATCTGGCTGCGTATCTTGGTGCCGGTCAACTCCATGATGCGGAACTCGACCGTAGCGATGCCGTAGTTGTGCAACGGGGCCGGGGCGAACCAGATGCGGACCCCGCGGTATCCACTGAGGATATACGTCGCCTCCCGCACCATCGGGATCGTGAGCGCTTGCCCGCAAAGGCCTTCCAACTTGGCGGTCGCATACGACAGCACAGGCGTGTAGATCGCCGCATAGAACACGAAGAACGGCCACGGGAACCCCTCGATGAGGTACGTTGCGAGCCCAATCCACAGCGCGCTCGTGCACACGTAGATGCCGAGTGCGACGAAGATCGAGAAATCGCCGCGTTCGACGTTGTTGGTGACGAGCTTCCGCCAGCCTTCGCGGACGCGGTCGGCCATGGCCCCGCCCAGGCTACGAACGCCCCTGCTCCCCGGAGCAGTCTCACCTGTCCGGCGTTCCCGCACCGCATCCATGAAGGCCGTGAAGATCCTGCCCAGGCTCACCAGCGCGATCGCAACGGTCAAACCGACCTCGAACGACAGGTAGAAATCGACTTTGTTGCTGAAGATCGTGTCAATCACGCCCATCTGCGGTTGCCAGCTCGACAGGATGCCGTAGTGATACAGAATCGGGTTGGCTAACATGGTGATCAGGACGCCGATGACCCCACCGATCACGGCCCAGAAGGGGAGCACCATACCGACGAAGATAAGACTCAGATTGAACGAGATGTTGAGCGGCGCGGCTTTGATGAACTTCGTCAGTGCGGGCGTGAGGTCGACCCACGGAATGGGAATGAGCTGGATGGGCTTTGCGAGGATCGCACCGGTCACCGCGGGAACCGCTATGTAGACGGCCCCGAACGTCAACCCCATCACCCCGCCGATGGCGAAACACCGCCACCGCCATCGCTGCTTCTGCTCGCGCGTGTTCGCGAGCGCTGTGATGCCCGACGCAGCCACCGGCGCCATGGGGAACGGGAGCTTCTCCACGTCGCTTGTCAGACGCCACAGCACGTAGCCCAATCCGTAGTGATCGATTTTGCTGATCAGCAGGGCGAACGACGTGAACAGGATCGCCGGTACCCAGGACATGGTGAAGAAGCTGCGCCCGTCCTTGGCCATCTGCGCCGCGGATGGAGCCACCCATGTGGGAATGTCCTGCGCGATACCCATCGCCTGTGCGAACTCGGACCGTGCAAGAAACTGGTTCCAGAGCAGGCCCTGCGCCTGGTTGGCCGCCCCCATGGTGAGCCCGGCCATGAAATACAGGATGTAAACCTCCTGCTGGCGCAGATCTTTGAGCGACCGCCGTGCGACTTCCGCAAACAGGATGATGGTCATCCACCGCGCCGCCTGGCTCATGCCTCCGCCCAGCCCGACGACGAGCTGGAGGTACATGGTCCCCGGCATCATGATGAAGCCGAGGAACACCGCAGCCACAACGGTCTTCCAGTTGAAGCCGTCCTCGAACGTGTCCGGCGGCTCCATCAGCCGTCGGTACTGTTCAAGCTCTTTGTCTTCGCGTCGGGGCATTCTGTTCTCCGGGCAAGACTACAGCCCACTTGCGCAAGCAGGCGATTGTCCGCCGCCGTCAGCCTTACGTGGCCCACTCCGTGCAGTAGAACGCATGTTTGACGCCCTCCAGGTTCCGCCAGTGCATCATGTACTGACGCAGCTTCTCGAGGAACGGCTTGTTCGTGGTAAGCCAGTTGGAATCCTGGCCGGAAATGCGGGTGATTGTCATGTGCACACGGTAGCTCTGCACAATGTCGTCGTAGTGGGCGGCGAAGTCGACGTATTGGGTCACGCCCAGGTCAAAGGGGGCGAGCGCAATGTTGTAGCGCAACGCGTAGGTACTGCGTCCCTCGGCGTCACGGCCTTCGCTGCGGTCTTCGCACGCGGCAATCAACTCGCCGACGGACGCCTCGGTGAAACGAGCGAAGTACTCCTCCAGGTACGCCATCACTCCGGGGGCCAGCTTGGGACTGTAGATGAACGGGAATGTCACCTGCATCTCTTCTCCCTCGATGTCGGGCATGGACCATTTCCGTTTGCCCGACGGAACGGCGGCGCGGGTCGCGACGACCGCGGGATAGAGCGTCGAGAGCAGCACGACCGCGATGGTGAACAGGATCACGTACACGACGCTGAGAGACGAGAAGTTGAGGTTGATTCCCTGGATCACGCGGAACTTGGTCAATCCCAGCGTCAGCATCTGCCCGATGAGGTAGCCTCCGACCGAGCCGATAATGCTGTAGACGAACGCTTCGGCCAGGAAGAAGAGGCCGATGTGCGTCGGGTTAAGACCGATGGCGTTGTAGACAGCAATCTCATTCTTGCGCTCGTACACCGATCCGAGCATGGTGTTCAGGATGATCGTGGCGGCAATCAGCAATGGGATGATGAGGCGGCTGAGTCCGCCGATAGACGTCTTGTAGCCCGAGCCGATGTAGTAGACACCGGCGGCAGTCTTGCGGTGTCCGTGCTCTCCGATGCTGAACGGTCTTTCGCTTCCGACATAGAAACGAGCCGCGGTGCTGGTCATCAGCCGGTCCATGGCCGCCCACACGCCGTCCTCGCTTGCCAGGCGTATGGACACGCTGAAGGGCTGGGCTCCGAACCGTTTGGCCGTGCGCAACGGCACAATCAGCAGCGCCGCCGATTCAGCATAGAACACGCCGCTCTCGTCAGCCGTGGGATCGACGTCGAGATTGGCGTCTGTCGAGTTCTGGCCCCAACCGCCCTGTTCGATCTCCTTGATGGGGAGAATCGGACGGTTGTTCAGGTCTCGGAGCGCGCGGAAGCGTTCGTCGTCCACGATCCCGACAAGCGTCAGACGTTGGCCCCTGAACACGAGCTCCGCATTGCCCACGTCGTCAGTCGTCAGCCCCAATGCATCGGCGGCCGCCGATGGCAGCACGGCCTCCATGGCGTTGTCGGCGGAGAAGAACCGGCGCCGTCCGGGCTCGCCTAGTAGCGGCATGTCGCCCAGGAACCCGTCCTCCTCCGGCGCCAGGCCGAGCACGGCCTCCAACTGCAGCGTATTCCCGTTCGAAGCCTCGAGTGGGAACGGAAACGAATGGCTCCAGCGGCTCTTCGGCGGCGGCAGGAGCCA
>JGI10211J34971_10005026_pt1 | contig 10393 bp, 7 predicted proteins | sample Etolagsediment_FD_34971 | JGI IMG/M metagenome (IMG submission 34971)
TTAAAGGTCGGGAAAATATAAATATGGAGATATAAAAGATAAGAAACTCATAGTTGGGGTAATAGATAGTATCCTTGTTCACAATGCAGGAGAATTGGTTCGGATTATGATCAAGGTGAATCCACAAGATGTTGAGGTTGATTCCCCCAACCCAAAATTCAAGGTTTATGTGCCAAATGGATAGTTGGATAATATCAGACGGGATTAACGATTACAAACAGTATTGAAAAGTTTTTGGGCTTTTCAATTCTTTCCAAGTATAGCAGTAACCTAATGCTTAACCTGATTACCGGAACCTCAAGATGTGGTGGGGTGGTCACCTGATGGACGAAACTAAGTGATTTGACAGCTCCGGTCGATTTCCAAAAGGATTTCTGCCGAGGATAATCTATTTAATTACGATACAACTATTGTATAATGCCAGAAAGCTTCTGGCACCCTAGTTCATCTTGAATTATGCAATTGCGGAACTAATTGAGATTCAATTGGGATCGAAGACTTAATACACCACAGTTATCATTACCAGCGTCGCTTCACTTAGACAGAGGTGGTGCTTTCGTAGGAATAGTCACATAAGAGGATTCGGGCTAAAACCGCTCAAACGCATTACCCTGGATCATTTTTTTATGCATAAAAATGATCAGTCCTTCTTATCACCAATACTTTATCCCCGCAAAAACTTTAAAAGATTTGATCGGTCAAAATCTATATCCCCCAACCTTTTTTATAAAGAGACTGTAGCCTCACCATAATGGGTATAACTAATCCTTGACACACAACCATAATTTCCCTACAATTTCTCCCTCAGAAAAGGAATTCTTATCATTCATTTGACGCCTTTACGGACGGCGGACAGGAATAGATCGCAGGGCCTCGGAAACCGACTTGAGAGCATCATCGCTGGCTGATATAGAGACCATCACCACCGATGAGCAAAGCCGTGGATATAGTGGTCGTGTCGCAGCAATTTTAAACAAAGGTTAAGAAAAAAGGAAGGTGAAATTATGCTCATTGAAGTCAACGGAATCCAAATAAATTACGAATTGTTAAGCAAGGCAGACGCTCCAGTGGTAATGTTGAGCCATTCTCTGGCCTGCAGTATGGTAATGTGGAATCCACAACTGGCCGTTTTACAACCCCATTTTCAGGTTCTTCGTTACGACATGCGAGGGCATGGTGACAGTGAGGCAACCGAAGGTGCATATACATTAGATCAGTTAGCGGCGGATGCGATTGGTTTGCTGGATGCCTTAAAGATAGATACGGTCCATTTTGTGGGGCTATCCATCGGCGGAATGATAGGCCAATGCCTGGCCTTGAATTATGCTGATCGACTGCAAAGCCTCACTTTGTGTGATACGGCACCTATAATTCCAGATGAAGCCAAACCGCTTTTTCAAGAACGCATGCATGAAGCTCGCACGAAAGGGATGCAAGCCTTGGTTCAAGGGACCCTCGAACGCTGGTTTATGAAGTCCTATCTCAAACAAAATCCTCCTGAAGTAGACCTTATTCGCTATCAAATTTCGACTACATCCATCGCCGGTTACCTTGGTTGCAGTGAAGGCATCCTTGGCCTCAATTACTTGGACCGGCTTTCGGAAATAAAGCTCCCGACACGGATCATCGTCGGCGAAGATGATCCTGGAACGCCGGTGGAAGCATCTAAAGCCATACAAGAGCGCATCTCCCACTCAAAGCTGGTCATACTGCCATCTGCCGCTCACCTTTCCAATATCGAACAGGCTGAAGCATTTAATACAACACTCATGGAATTTTTACGGGCCCGGTGATGATGAATCTAAAGTGATAGAAAAGTGTAGAAAAGGGATTGTTCTAGTATCCGTATCCATCCTGGTTGCCTTATCTGTTAAGACAACGGCCTACCTCCTCAAAGCTTACCTTGACAATTTCAATAAAGGACTTCACCCATATCGTGGAGCTGGCAAACACGCCTGCTGCGCCCCATTGTGAATTATTAAACAGCGTAAAACTCGCAAAAAATCTAGGTATGTTATTTGTCAAAAAACAAATGTTTTTTCCTCTTGTCTCAAGAGGTATCTATGGGTTCTAACTAGAGTCCTACTAGAAGAGGACGAATGGTGAGGCTGTAAGGAAAGTGCCCAACTATTTTCGACTCAAATAAGGAGCGTTGGTGTGATGCCCTGCGCAAGGCGGGGCTGAAGTGAGTTGAGATAATTGACTATATGTTGTGGTCTGCCTAAGCTTCTGAGAAGTTTCTACTACGTGTCATATACTCAAATCTGGATAAATTTCAGTATACTTATGGTAGTCAAAACCTCAAGCGATTTTTCTTACATTTGTTTAACTGCGTCATGCTACCATTCTCTGGCTAAAAAATGACCTTTAACTAAGGCCGCTCATAGTTGGCTACGTAGAAATCATCGATAATACCCTGTGCTTTTAAATTTTTTCCATAAGCCCTGGCAGACGCTTTGTCAGCAAAATGGGAAACCCTGACCTGATACCAAACCTTTCTTTTCCCTCTCCTTTTTATCCAAAAGGCATCCAATTTTTTCGTTTTGAGATATTTCACATATCTTTCAGCATCTTGTGGTTTTAGGTATGCAGCAACCTGTAAAGTGAATGGGTCAGTGACAACAATTTCAGTGGTCTTCTCCTTTTCATAAAGTGCTCTCTTGGTTCTGATAAGATGGCTGACTGTATTGACCATTAAAGTTATAACCCCAATAGCCAGGACAGTGATCATTGTCCATTTAATAATGAGCTTTGACCTTCTGGAGCGTTTGATGAGGTTGATCAAATCCCTTGCGCTGCCTATTAGTTCAAAGGTTGCAGAGGTAATGAGATTGAAAAGAGAGCTCCCTATCTGCCTCACCACTTTCCATAGTGTAATTCCAACCTTTAATTGAGCAGAAATTTTTTGCTCTGTCGGTTCCAGACCTGGAGGATTAAAGCCTGCCCGGAGCTTCTTCAATTGCATTTCGTCAAGGCTCACTAATAATTTACGGGCCTGTTGCAATAGGTGTGTGGTTCGTTCTGTCCCATGGATCCAGTGAACACAAGCTGCAATTCCTCTCAAAAGTTTATGTCTTTCACTGCTCAACCTAAACGCCTGAAGATATATTCTTAGCGCCCATTCATCAGCACGTCCCTCTCTGAGGAAAAGTTCTGCAAGACCCTCAACAATGTCGACAGTTTCATTACTGCCTTCACTCAAAACCTGTCGGTACGTTTGAAGAGCGGGGAAATCAGTTCGGCCTTCTGATAGATAAAACCGTGCGAGTAAATGCTGGATAATAGTATTCTCCGGTTGAACATTCCCTATTCGGAAGGCAAGCTCATAGTGATCTGTTTTAAGTCCACCATGGCTTTCGACTTGTTGCAACCAGTTCTCTGCTACCTCCTCATCTTCGGGATGAGATTTGAGATAGGCGATTATAAAGGTTTCAGAGGAATGATTTTTATCGGCACGCGCAAGGTAGAAACGAGCGAGGCGAGCAGCAAGTTTTGCGGATTCTTTCCTTTTCGCAAGAGGCGATAGAAGGAAACTGTCCAAAACAGCAGTTGCTTTTTTAAAGGCATCTTCAGCTCCACGGTATGCACCGACCCTTTCCCAGGTAGTAGCTTCCTTGATCAAGCGCTCAACAGCACTAAGGCCTAACCGGTTTGAAAACCAGCCAATGGCCACAAAAACCACTATCATGATCCCCAATGCTGGCACAGGAGACCAGTTGAGCCCTATGTGAGAATGAAATGCCGGCAAAATCCAAAGGCTCATGAGCCCCCCCAATAGAACCGAGGCCCAAATACGAAGGGATATATGTCTCAAAATATACAACACAAGGCACCTATAAAAAAAGATGGCTATGAAATAATCGCTCGAAGCACGTTAGCGCAACCATTGAGGGAGTCCTGTTTGTGAATCATCGATCGTTTCATCTCCTACAATATTTTCGTATACGTTTTGACCTTCACGCAATGCTATTCGCATCGGATTGAGTGTCGAATCATTTGCTTTATACCCAGTGATCGGATCTATCTTTTCAAACCGTATATCAGAGGGAATTACAAATTCCCTATGCGGCTCACCGTCTGTTGCCTTGATCATAAAATCAGCCCATATTGGGGCCGCACCACGGCCTCCGGTAATTCCCGTACCTCGTGTATCCCACAACCCTTCTCCCTTGTCGTAGCCAACCCAGACCGATGTGCTGAGAGTTGGCGTGAATCCAGTAAACCACGCATCATAGTAACCATCGGTAGTACCTGTCTTTCCAGCTGCGGGTAGATCAAATCCCAGACGTCTCACAATAGAGCCCGTACCTTCATCCACAATGCCACGCATCATATCCACGACTTGATACACAAAGCTCGCATCAAGAGATCGCTTTCCACTCACAATATGTTCTTCCAATACCCTCCCGAGGGCATCTTCAACCCTCGAGATCCAGAAGGTCTCGTGCTTAACACCACCAGTGGCGAAGGTGGCAAAGGAAGAAGCCATTTCCAGAGGACTAACTCCGGATGTCCCCAGCGCAACAGAATAAACTGGCTCTAAATGGCTTTTAATCCCAGAACGGCGTGCAGTCCTAATGACTTTCTCGGGATCAGTTTTTTCTACCAGCTGCGCGGCAACAGAGTTGACAGATTTCATAAGTGCCCTTTTCAAGACCATCGGCCCCTCATGTTTAAGCCCAAAATTCCTTGGAGACCAGTCTTCTGCTCCGATTACCGGAATCGTTACAGCCTGGTCAACGAACACAGTTGCAGGATTTATATCCAACTTTTCAAGAGCGGCGTAATAGAGAAAGGGTTTAAATCCTGATCCAGGCAAACGGTTATTTTGCACTGCACGGTTATATTCCGTCTCAGAATAGTCGCTTCCCCCAACTAAGGCTTTGATAGCTCCAGAGTTTGTTTCAACAGCCACAAGTGCGCCCTGTGGATGGGTAATCATCGCAGTCGTGCTATCGATGGTTTGTGTATAGACACCCATCATCTTTTCAAGCTCTATCAATCCCTTTTGCAGCGATTCTATTGCTCCGGACTGAAGCTGAGGATCAATCGTCGTGGTAACCTTCAATCCTCCATGATGGACAATTTCCGGACCATATCGCTCTTCAAGAGTTTTTACGACAATATCTAGAAAATAGCTTCCTGTGCGTGCCCGAGCTGGAAGCTTCTGCAGATTCAACTCAGCATGTGAGGCGCTATCCGCCATCTCCTGAGTGATGTAACCAACTGCCACCATTCTTAATAAGACAATCCACTGACGCTTCTTTGCCCGATCATAGTGAAGATATGGATTATAGCGTGTCGGCGATTTTGGAAGACCAGCCAATAGTGCGGATTCCGCTAGTGTCAATTCCGAGGCCGGCTTACCGAAAAATGTTCTGGCCCCCTGTTCAATTCCATGCGCGCCAACACCAATAGGGATCTGATTGATATATGCTTCAAGAATCTCGCTTTTTCTGTATTGAGATTCGATTTGTATGGCTACCAGCAATTCACGGAATTTTCTCATATATTTCCGCTTAAAGCTGAAGAAAAGATTCTTGGAAAGCTGTTGGGTGATAGTTGAGGCTCCCTGAACCTTTCCTGGCGTAAAAAAGGTTATCCAGAGAGCTTTTAATGTTCGGACCTTATCAATACCATGGTGCTCCCAGAAGCGGTGATCTTCAGTGGCTACAACTGCTTGAATAAAATGCTGTGAGACCCTGCTTAATGGGATATATTCCCGTCCTCCGATAACCATGATCTTTTCACCTGTAGCTGCATAGATCTCCGTAGGTGGAGTTTCTATAATCCGGATCAATGGTTCAGGCACACGGGGCAAATCTTTCACTGCCACAAAAAAAATGCCTATACAAGCAAGAGCGGCAAAGCTCGACAGGGCCAGTGTTACATAAAAAACAATGCGTAAAATGCGTATAATGGTGTCAGCACGTATCATACTCACATCCAGTTATTTTGACTAGTACCGTTGGTATTCAGTTCTCCCTTTTTTTCTTCCAGATACGACCGCAGCGTCCACACAGCCCATTCACGGCCCTGCAATAAAATCACCTTGCGTCTCGTGCCATCTTCGATTTCAAAGCCAAGTTCAATAAATCCTGACACAGCTTCATCTGAAATTCCGACCCTGACTATATGACCGGACATACTCAAAAGCATTTCTGGTTGTGAAACCACACTCCTAAGATCTTCTTGAGGTAAAGACCTCAGTGCTGTAAAAAAGTGGGCAGCGGAATAGATACGGTTTTCAAAGCTTGGTAAATCTTCAAGCGTACCTGTTAGCGCCATATCAACTCTTTCAATATATTGTATCAAATCTGATGGTATTTCTAATTCCTTCAACACCCGATTGTTAGCATTCAAAAGATATATTTTTAGATCATCGCCCGCTTTTTCAAGGTAGGTCCGAACCCAGGACCCATCGCTGAAAAGCCTGAGCATCTCAAAGGGTGAAGCAATTTTATGAGCTATTGTCTGAGGCAGCGTGAGATAGATTTTTCGAAAGTGTTCGGAAGATAGCATAACCCCCTTGTTGGGTAAAATATTTAATACCATCTGTGTAAACGTAGTAGCTCCGCGAGCCTCACGCTGTAAAAATTGACGGTCAGTGACAATCTTGTCAAGTGTCTGTCGAGCCGTTATAGTTCGATGACCTATTTCCCAAATTGCTCCAGATTCAGGCCGCTTGGAGTTTGTTGTGACAAGGTAGGATCCGACTGTTTGCTCAAACCAGTCAAACCTCAGCTCTGATATGAAAACACTGAGGATAAATAGCATCAATACTAAATGCCGGACAGCAAATAGTCTTTTTGCCCATTCTTTCAAATCTCTTGGTTCATACCAGTCCATCATACCAATATTTATGCATAAATTGCTTTTTAACGCAAGCGTACTCCGCTTTACCGCCGCCTTTTAATACGCCTACCCGGAAGGGAGAAATCGTTGACTTTATAATGCCCGAGATCGTTATATCTTGACTACGAAAACCAATTTTTTCAAATAAACAACCTGAACAGCAAAAAAGGGTCTTCATTAAGACAAGACCCTTTAGTTGCTCGCTATAAACCGATTAGTAAAATGATAGAATTACCTGTAAAGGCAGCTCAGTATAGAGCAATGAAGATTATGTGTCATCTATGGAAGCATTTCAACATACCCGGATTTTTTCTCCCATAATTATTGCTAATCTATCTTTTTCTTACAAGGACTTCATAGTCTTTATCCTTTAATTCCTTAACCATTTTATTTACATTCTCAGTATCTACTTGAACAACTATATCCTTACCTCCTATTTCGGTGGAAGATATCATGTGGAGAGTTAAAATTTTCATACCCTTCTGAGATGTTGCCTTGGATATGTCCTCAAGAATAGGTCTATCAGTTTTACTCATTACCTCAACCCGCGTACCCGGCATACCAATTCCGAGAGTTGGATTGGCTATCTTATAGAAGAAATCATTTGTAGTTACGATACCGACCAATTGTCCATTTTTTTCTATAACTAACAATGATCCCACCTTTCTATCCTGAGCTGTGGCAAGGGCTTCTTCAAGAGTCATTTCTGGAGCTACAGAAACGGGATTTTTTTCCATAATTTCTTTTACAGTTGTATTTCCAAGAAGATAACCAATTTCCCAGACACTGAGAGATGTCGCTTTAGAGGGTGTATATGCCTCTAACCTGTGTTCTGTAACAATACCCACGAGCTTTCCTCTGTCTACTATGGGCAAGCGTCGAATCTTGTGTGCATCCATAATCTTTTTTGCATCTGAGATAGTTGTGTTACTTGGAACATTGACCACATTCATTGTCATTATATCTTTTACGTACATTACTTACCTCCTTTTCTTTTTGGTTGCTATTTCTTTGCATACACTTATCCACGGTTTCCAAGCAATTGTTGTAGTTCGATTTAATGATCCCTTTTTTATTAGTGTTTCATTATAAGCATAAAAGATAATTATTTCAAAATAAAAAGGATCGTGAAGATATACCTAAAAAGATAATCAATAAGATGGATTTTTATATCAGAAAAATGGATGAAGTTATAGATCTTGTCATTACACTCAAGGCGAAACAATAGGCTCCCCTTCTCCTTTTAGTAACATTTCACCATATTTATCAATAAAAATATCAAGGTCTTTTTGCCAATGAGGCATAATATTAAGACCTTCTACCTTTAGCTGCCTGTTCTCAAGGATAGAATTGAGTGGTCGTATTGCAGGCGTGGGATACTCCTCACTGGTACAGGGCAAAACAGGGATTGTAATTTCCATTTTGTCTAAAAAGTAATGTGCCCACTCATACTTGGTGCAGTAACCTTCTGATGTGGCATGATAAACTCCTTCTTTTCTCTTGTCTATCAATACCCTAATTTGCTGGGCCAGCCTATACGACCATGTAGGAGAACCAATCTGATCGTTAACAACATATATCGATTTTTGGTCCTTTTTCTGGGCCAATGTGAGTATCTGTTTTAGAAAATTATCTCCTCTCATACCATAAATCCAACCAGCCCTAATAATAATATAATGTGGAGTATTTTGTTTCACAGCCATTTCGCTTTCCATCTTTGTTAAACCATAGTAAGAGAGAGGATTCGTGGGATCATCTTCAAAGTACGGTTGTGGTAGTCTTTTTCGGCCATTAAATATAAAATCGGAAGATATATGAATAATCATTTTATCGTATCTGGCCGCTCCTTGTGCCAAATTCCTTGGTCCCTCCACATTAATTCTCTCAGCTAACTTTCTCTCTGTTTCACACTCATCAACCCTTCTAACGGCAGCACAATTAAGTATTATATCAGGCGATAATTGATCAATAGTCATTATTACCTTGTCCCAACTTGTAATATCCAACTCTTCTTTATTTGGGGAAATAATTTCATAGTCATTTTTTAAAACCTCTTTACACTCGCTGCCAAGTTGTCCGCTTGAGCCAGTCAATAGAATCCTCATTCTCCCAACCCTCCAAGTTTATGCTGTTAGCATGTCCAGTAGAGAGAAACAAACATAGTATCCAAAATTGTATCCCTCTTGTTCACACGAAGTATAATGTCACTGTGAGCTTGACATGATTCAGTTTCATTCTTATGTTTTTTTCTTACTACTACTATAATCATCAAAATTTTATTTAAAAGCACTAAAATAGTAAAAAACTAAACTCCATTTATCTTGTCCGAATACCCATAAGAGGGAAAATAAAATTAACTATAGCATCAAAGTAGTTCTTCCCTCCTACAACATACGTATCATTGTGCCCAGCCCCATGTATCGGTAAAAATAACTTTGGCTCTGTGGCTTGTGCAAACAACTTTTTACCCATAGAAAATGGAACGATATTGTCATCTTCACCGTGTAATATCAATTTTGGAATACTAACATCGGCAATTTTAGAAATATTATTGTAATGATTGGGTAAAAAAGGTGAAAAAATAAAAAAGGGGAAAATAGTTTTCGCCATATCCTTAATGGATGTAAATGTGCTTTCAATTATCAAACATCTCGCTTTCCTTTTTAGAGCAATCTCTATAGCTACGGAGCCTCCTAACGACCGCCCGAAAACAGCAATCCTGTCTGAAGAAATCTTCTCAATCTTCGTTAGATAGTCATATGCTGCTAATCCATCAATATATATTCCTTTTTCAGAAGGCCTGCCAGAACTTTTCCCATAACCCCGGTAGCTAAATAGAAAAACTGAAATACCTTTGCTAACCAAAAACTTTACATTTTCAATTCTATGAGAAATATTTCCGGCATTTCCATGGCAAAAGATAAGTACAGGAGACTTCCCAGATAAAGGAAAAAACCAACCGTGTAGTCTTTGACCATCAGGGGTCAGAAATTGAATATCCTTGTAGAATAACTCCCAATTTGATGGGTTATCATCAAGCTGTCTTTCCGGATGAAATATAATGCTGTTCTCTATGAGCGGATAAAAGACTATACCGGCTATTATTAAAATAAGTAAAATCGGCAATAGGAAAATATTAGGAATGTTCATATAGTTAACGTGGCTAAACAGGTAGCTATAATTGGTGAATGAGAAATAAAGAAAAATTAAAGCGGTAGACTAATAAAAATAGAAAATCATGTCAAATAGAAGATAACATTGATGCTTATGAACAATTTATCTAAAGGGTACCCTAAAAACGCATCCTTTTTCAGAGATTTGACAGCACAGCAATTCCAAGAATAAAGATTATGAGTCCACATAAGCGGATGTAACTGTCATTGGCTTTATTGAACCACCAATCCATAATACGTTTAATCTGGGACAATGGTCCCATAGCCAAGTATAATCCCTTGAGTAAGGCAAGCACACCCAATATAAAAGATAGGAAAAAAATCTGAGTACATACAAAGGCACCTATTATCAAAACAATCCCGAA
>JGI10211J34971_10005027_pt1 | contig 10391 bp, 8 predicted proteins | sample Etolagsediment_FD_34971 | JGI IMG/M metagenome (IMG submission 34971)
ATATCAAAGTCGCGAATTTCTTCTAAATGTAAATTCGTTACAGTACCTTGCTTGCTTCGGGTACGTATTTGTTCACGGACTATCGGCGAATCCATGAATAGTGCCAAATATTCTGGGGTAACGGTTTCCGATTCAATCTTGATTAACGCTAACGATACAAAGATAGAAAACTCATCATTCCAATCAATCAATCTTGGGATGCCAATAGTTCCATTTTTCGAATAAAGAATATCGCCCTTTTCCGGCTTGCATCTTTTGATTAACTGGTTGTGTTCTTCTTCAGAAACATACTTGATATTACCGTCGAAAATGTTTTTGTTTTTAAGGTCCGTAACCCGTAAAAACGGGATGCCTGAGCTGGTGTACGTGGGCGTATGGTGTGCGCCATCAGTGACTTTTGCGATGGTATTCATCTTCACACATTCCCACCCCACCGGAATCCGTCCAACCGGTGAATCCTTAAATTCACTGTGCCCGATACCACGGGTCAACAGTTCCTGCATCATGCCGGTCTTCAGGTCTTGCAGCTTGTTGATCTGGGCTGACGTGGATTCGATCACGTTGTCCACGCTGGTCAGGATGGCGGCGATTTTTTGTTGTTCGGGAAGGGGGGCAAAATCTGTTTTGAACAACAGATATTCGGCAAGCTGAAAGTTAATGATCCCTGTTGTTTGCTGCTGAAACTTGAACACCGTCCCATTCTGGTATTCAGAATACAGCTTGTAGAAAAGATACTTGCTGTCGCAACCTTCTGCCGGAACAAGTTTCTGGGTGAAGTTTGAAAACAAGAATGGGCGTTCATTATCGAAATAGATGACCCGACCTACTGGCTGGGTTGGGCTGCCACCTGACTTTTCCAGTACGATGTCACCGCGCTTCAACACCTTCTTGGTGCGTTTCTTTTCAGGGACGTTGCGTACAGCCAACTTCGTATAGTCAACAGCCCCGCTTTGACTGAAGTTAGTTGCGCGAAGTACCGGGATATCATTCTCATCACCGACGGCTTCGGTTCCCCATTCACCGGCAACAGATTCCGTAACAAACTTACCAATTGGGCTGTGTTCCCACCCTTCTGGAACTGGATTACTCATACCCCAGTTCCTCCAAGTACCCCTTCATCACCGCTTCATCCGTTGCCACCTTGTCATCTAGTTGATGCAGTGACACCCGGTACTTATCCCACCAGCGTTCAAACTGTTCAATCACCTTCGGATCATCGGTACCCAGGTGGTCACGAATGGCTTCCTTGGATTCAATTTCGGGTTTGAAGTCGTAGTAATCGGCATCCCGCTTCACGAACACGGCACTGACATCGAAGCCATCAAGGATTTCATCCCGAATGTAATCCCCTTCAACTTCACGCACCGGTACACCGCCATGCAAGATGGCGCGAACGTCAAAGACTTCAGGCGGAGGCGATGTGTCGGCGTACCGGCGAATATTCAGGTTGTAATCGTTTTCGGCAATCTCTTCATGGGTAACCACCGCTGAATACCGTTTGGTGACTTCATAGCCATCAAAGGTATCCACTATCCGTTCAATATCTTCCGGGCGTAGCTTGTTTTGGTTCTTGCCTTCCTGGAAATCCAGTTCGCCATTGATGAACAGCACCTTGCCTTTACGTTCAGTCGGTTTGTTCTTGTTAATGATCAACAGGCACGCAGGAATGCCGGTGCCGTAGAACAATGCCGAAGGCAGTCCAACCACCGCTTCCAAAAGATCATCTTCAATGATGCCCTTACGGATTTCCTTTTCACTGGAACCACGGAATAACACCCCGTGTGGCATGACAACACCCATCATGCCTTCTGCATTCAATGACGCGATCATGTGCTGTACGAATGCCAAGTCACCGGCATCCTTCGGCGGGGTACCGTAGGGGAAACGACCATAACCATCGTTATCCGCTTCTTCCTTACCCCACTTCTTCAAACTAAAGGGGGGATTGGCGATAACCCGGTCAAAGGTCATCAACTCACCGTGGGCGATATGCTGGGGTTCGCGTAACGTATCCCCTTTCTTGATATCTGCACTGAGCACACCATGCAGGAACATGTTCATCTTGCAGATTGCCCAGGTGTTCAGATTCATTTCCTGCCCAGCCAGGGAAAGGTTGGCAGGGTTTTCACCGTGACGGGTCAGATAGTGGCGGGTTTGCACCAACATACCGCCGGAACCACAGGTGGGATCGTATACGCGCATACCGGCATGGGGCTTCAACAGTGCCACCAACAATTTCACCACTTCATTGGGCGTATAGAATTCACCACCTTTCTTACCGGCAGAGTCGGCAAACATCTTGATCAGATATTCGTAAGCGGTACCCAGCAAATCGGGACGGTCGAAATCTGCGTTGCGTAAACGATGACGACTGAAGTGGGAAAGCAGGTCACGCAGTTTCTTGTCGGATAACTTGTTCTTGATGTTGAAGTCGATGGTAACCAGCACACCTTCCAGTGACGGGTTGTACTCTTCAATCGCTTCGGTGGCTTTGTTCAGTTCTGAACCAATGTCGTGCTTCAGGTCTTTAAGTGCATCCCAACGTGACCGTTCCGGGATAAAGAAAGTACGGTCGTATTCATCTTCATCGTTGGCAAGTTCACGGGCTTGCTGTTCCGTTTTACCCTTGCTGACATAGTGGGCGATGACGGTTTCTTGGGCTTCTTCAAACGAATCCGAAAGCCGCTTCAAGAACATCATCCCGAAGATGTAATCCTTGAATTCGGAGGCATCCATACTGCCGCGAAGGATATCGGCGGCTTCCCATAGGAAGGATTCGAGTTGTTGGAGAGTGAGTTTACCCGACATGTTATTTTTTTGATTCCTAGAGTTTTGAGGGTCAATTCTCCATGAATAACCCATCAAATAAAAGCCCGGTCATTCAGCCGCCTGATTTTTATAACGTGCCTGCAACTTGTCCATGGCGCTCCTGATGTGTTCACCATTCTGATGGCTATAGCGTTCAACCATGGCCAGCGTCTTGTGGCCTGAAATGCGCTTTACGGTCGGAAGATCAACACCAGCCTGTACAAGGTGGGTTATCGCAGTATGGCGCAAGGTATGCCTAACTACCTGTGTAGGGTCAAGTCCAGCAGCCAGCACAACCCGTTTCCACGGTTTTTCGACGTTGACTGTATGGCCGGTTTGGGATTTCTCGGAGGGAAACAGCCATACCTGATCATCATCAGCCGCATTGACGTAATTTTTCAGGAATTCCGCAAGATGTTTTGTAATGGGCTGTTCCCTGGCCCCGCCCTTTGCCTTGGGAATGTAGATAACCTGCTTTTCAATATCGATGTTTTCGAGCTTGATAGAAAGAATTTCGGAACGGCGCATTGATGTCTCAAGCCCAATCACAATGAATGGGTAAATCTGGTGAAACTGGTCATGCGTGGCCGCTTCGATCAGGCGCTCTATCTGCTCGGTTGTCAGGTAAACGATACGGCCAGAATCTTCTTTCAGTCGATTGATTTTGGCGGGTTTGTGATCCAGCCATTTCCATTCCACAGCCTTGGAAAACAGATGGGAGAGCGCGGCCAGTTCACGATTGATCGTGCCGCTTGCTGCGCCTTGGTCCTGTCGGTGTTTTTTGTAGCGCTCGATATCGAATGTGCTGATCTTGGCCAGCGGCTTGTCAGTAAAGAATGGCTTAAGGTGGTGTTTGAGGCGTCGGGTCTTTGAATTGATATCCTTGCCACCAGACTGCGCCAATTTCGTCAAATAGTCGTCCGCAGCTTTTCGGAACCCAAGGGTTAGCTTGCGCCCTTTAGGAAGATTTAGACGGCCTTCACGGGCTTCTATGCGTACCTTCTGAATAAAGTCCTCGGCCTGCTTGCGCGTGACGCCATCGGATTCCTTGCCAATCACTCGGTGAATGCGCTGGCCATCGACCATGATATTGACGGTGTAGCGGCCATCACCATCCTGTTGGCGGATGAAGGTAATGCCATGTTCGTTGATTTGCTCACCCGATTTGGTTTTGCGGATGTTGGGGCGTGTCAGTTTGGTGAATGATTTAGCCATGGTCTGATCCTGCTAGAAGGGTATTGAGTCAAATCCATCGTCAGGCGCGCCTCTGACACTCGCATTAGCCTTCTCCTCACTCGGGAGTTCGCTTTTGTCGCGCTTGCCTTCCGCCACAGCCTTCAGCAAATCCCAGTTGTCCTGGACTTTTTTCAACATGAGCGATTCCCTTGAGATATCCGGTTGAGAGTTGTCCGTGCGGTCTAGATATCGCCAAAAATACAAGTTGGTAGTGATTAACTTCCAAATTATCTGCTCGTCGAGAGTTAATAAATGCGGGTAATTGAGGCCAAGCAACACCAAGCGGTCAGATTCGTTTATATCCCAGAGCTTGTTAGCTTCGTCCGCCAGAGATACATAGTTGTTCTGATCAGTATATAGCTCGACCTGTTCGAGGCTCTTTTCGATGGCCCATTCAATAAAACTCGAAGTGGTCCGTCTCTGTGTACGGGACGCTAAATCCGTTAAATACTTCAACCTGGGGTCAAGACGTAAAGTTACTGTTTGTGATCTATTCAATTTACCACCGCCTTTTTTCGCTTTGGCTTCACTCATTTGCTCATAACCTCGATGTTGAATGTTCTATTTTTTTCTGTATGCGTCTAGTTTACATGTATTCTCTTTCAATACAAGTGTTTCTTTAGTATGCTTGCGTTACCTGTTAAGTTATGTGAGCTTCTGCGATGTACAAGAAAATTGATACCCGCTCTGTAATTGTTTTGCCGGACGGCAGAATGGATGTACCCAACGCCTCTGTTTACATGGGGTTGAGCGAAAAGACCCTGGCAATGATGCGCTGCAAAGGAGAAGGACCGGAATACGTTAAGCGAGGCCGAATTTTTTATTTCAAGGACAAGGTGGATGAGTGGATTCAGGGCGGGATCAGGAAAACCGCTTAGTTAACAGTTAGAATTGACTCCTGGCGTCTCTCGAAGACTTGCCGGTTCAGCACCATGGGTAGCCGCAGACTTTTCGTGGATGGCAAACCGATTGATGGGAACGCTTTATCTGCCCAGCTAGTGCGGTTGCGTAAATCGGATCTCAAGCGCGCCAGAAGGAAAGACAGCTATAAACGAATTCCGCTATCAATCTACCAGCGCCTCATGGTCTTGGGGCGCAAACGCTACATGGCTGTTGTGATCGTTACGATTTTGAGCTTGTTATGGGATGGATGGGTTTCAAGGAAGAAGACGAAAAGAGTACCCAAGTACGAGGTCATGGCAACAAGGAGAATGCTTCATGATCATTTCGGCTTGAGCGTTTCATCGGCTGGCTCGGCAATATCAGAAATGGTTAATCGTGACATACTCATTGTGGCTAGGGAATCGGTGTTTTCTGGGAAGAAAGGCCAGAATCTCGGCAGGTTTTACCGGTTACCGTGGATGGATGATCCGGGGGGCAAAAAGATTTCAGTATATTGGGGTCTCCTGGTTTCAGAGCCTTTTCTAAGCCTTTCAGTCACGCTACAAGCGGTTTTGATTCTCCTACACCAATTCCATGACCGAAAGAGTAATCAGCTCACAATCAAGCCGTACGCGCTTAAGGAATACGGCATTCATCGCAACCTATTACCCAACTACACAGTAAAGCTAATTAAAGCCGGGTTAATGAATTATCTGGAGAACGATGACTTTGAATTCACCTGGTTTGATGAGGACGGTAATCCAAATTTCGACAAATTAAAAACCATGCACCTATCTCATACCGACCTTGCATCTAACTCATACCAAGTAGCTGTTAATGAATGACATTGCATGTGCACCTAATTCATACCAAGAGAACATGCTGTTGATGCACTTAACTCATACCATTACGTATTTACCACTACGCAGGGAGAATACTATTACAGCAGGGGGCTGTATCAGAACGCTCACAAGGTCTCGATCATGCTGGGCAGGGTTTATACTCATTCCCAAATTATCAAGAAATCAGCTTTTTTCCGGAATTTTTTGTCACTCTAAAAAGGGCTTGGCCGAAATTTCGCGCGCGTATTGGTAGCGAAATTCCGGAAGATTTATTCCGAGTCATTATGTGAGGAAAGATATGGCAAACAGAACTGAAATTAATCGTTCACAACGGATAAGGCGCGCTCATCTAAACCGGATTGATTATCACAATGTCAATCCGGCGGCGAAGCGCATCATCGACGCGCAACGAAGCCACAGCATACAGGGCACTGCCAGCGCGATATTGAACAGGATCGTCTGTGAATGGGCGAAGGTAAAAGGGTTTAAAGTTGAAGATTAAACCGCGAGTTAGCCAAATGATTTCGTTGAAAAAGATTTGAGGTGATAGCAATGGGTGGTCCTGGTTCTGGCTCATATTGTCGTTGGAATAAAAAAACTTGCGCTGATGAATTGATAAATATTGATATTCGGCACATGAACAGAAGCGGTCGATTACAACCTGGAACCGGAGGATTACTGTCGTGGTCCCGCTATGGTGAATCAATGGGTAGCGTTAGTTACACCGTGTTTGATGACCGGATGTTTCTAATATATCGGTACCGTCGATGCGATAAGGAGTGGGAAGACGTGAAGGACACCATCGAGCTAAACAAAACACCATGTAATTTTGGCGGATTCCGTCACTGGTTAATTTGTCCCTCATGTTCACGGCGGGTTGCTGTACTCTATGGTCCCGGCAAATACTTTCACTGCCGTAAATGCTACGGTCTGAGCTACGCCAGCCAGAGCGAAGGCAAATTAGATCGGCTATGTAGAAAGGCGCGTAAGATCAGGCGCAAGTTGGCAATAGATAATCATTGGTGGAACCCTGACGCGCTCGGAGATCCGATATTTATGAAGCCCAAGGGGATGAGGTGGCCTACGTTTGAGCGCCTTCAACGGGCGGAGAATCAGGCTCAGGATGAGATAGATCAACTATTTAGGAAGCGATTTGGGCAAGGGTGGTATTGAGCCAAAGCATATTGTGAATAGGGGTTGAGTAGAAAAACATCTTGCTCCTTGCTAGACATCCTGATTTCGTGAATGACTGCAATGTTGCAGCGGTAATGACGCTATAAATTTCTTCGTGGTTAACGTTGCCACCTGTCTGGAGCGTGTAATTTTGGTGTAAATAGGCAAAGAATTCGGGCATGTTTTATGGAAAAGATGCTGGCGGGGACTGTTCGAAAAAACATCCTATCTTATTGAATGTATAAGGATCTAGGTAAATACAGAAATTGGTAGATACATTGCCTTGGATACTCATAATCCCTTGGTCCCAGGTTCGAGTCCTGGTGGGCCCACCAATTAAATCAGTAACTTATCATTATTAAGCATTAACCCCTTATCTCACCATGTGTAATTTTGGTGTAATCGCGCCAAGATAAGTACACGTTAACCCCGTTTTTTAATGCTAACTAATGCTAATGGTTCTGCTGTTGGCTTTTAGCCATTCCTTGCACTCGGCATAGTCAGGCATCACCTTTTCGACCAACTTCCAAAATTGCCTGGAATGATCGTGACGAACCAGATGGCATAGCTCATGGACAACCACATAATCGACCACCCGATTGGGTGTCATCACCACCCGCCAATTGAACAGCACTTCAGCATCGGCGGAACATGATCCCCACCGGGATTTGAAGGTTTTGATGCCGACGGATTTCGGTGTGACACCGATGATGGAGGCCCAGCGTTTGGACTTATCCTTTAACCGTTCCAACGCTCGGGTTCTATACCACCGTACAACAGCGTTTCGCACGATGTTGGGATCATCCACCCCCATGGGTATGGTGACAATCAAACTCCCCTTCACCAGCTTTGCAGGCTGGTAGGAGCCGCGTTCAACTTTCAGTCGGTAATTACGCCCCAGGTACGGGAAGGCTTCACCACTGACGAACTCCTTGGATGAAACCGGTCGCGCTTGTTGGTGTATATACAGCTTCTCTTTGATCCACCGCTTCTTGTCGGTGATCAGTTGTTGAATCCGTTCCAATGGCAGATCACGGGGCACCACCACGGATACCGCACCTTCATCAACTTTGATTGATGCCGATTTAGTGCGAGGGGTGCGAATCACTTCAGCAATGAAGCCACTGTGTTCGATGAATTCAGGGGTTGGAACCGGTGGGGTCACTTAAACTTCACCTTCGCCAATTCCATAAACCGGTCCATCACCGCCTTACGGATTTCGGCATCATCAAAACTGGTTTCAATGATGGTGCGTTTGATCTTCTTCTGAACCCGTTTGATTTCATCCTGCTTGTTGAAGAAATCCACGATGCCGGTGGCTTCATCCAGCATGGCAACCAGATCACGGGTCACCGCCAGCACTTCATCATGCACCGCTTCGGGTATGGATTCTTCACCGGTAACACGGGCAATTTCCGCCACCAGGATATTGTGGAAGGCGAACTCGGTATCGTTCAGCCCCAGGTCATCAGCCGCCTGTTTGCGGTTCGTTTCCATATTTTCACGGAAATCGAACAGCATCTGAGCCAATTCATCCCAATGCTCAGCCTTCTGTTGAAGGATTTCGTTCAACTTGGCACTGAGTGATTTGTAATACTCTTCATCCTGTTCAAGATTGATCTTGATGTGGTGCTTGATGGCGTGTTCGATTTCCGATGCCTTGGCGCGGTCCGACTTGTGTTCTTCCACCGTGGTTTTAAAGTCCACCGCGAACAGGTCAACCGGTGGAATCTTGGGATCGATGCCGGTGGCGTGAAGGTGTTCTTCGATCAGTTGCCGAACCTTTTCACCCACACCAGATAGGTTCAGTTGTTCGTCACGGTAAAGGTTACGGGCACCCTGGTTAATCTTGCCCAGGTACTTCAGGTCACCCAGGTACGGGGTTGCCGCTGCATCGGGCATGATGATGTCCATCTGCTTGGCGAACTTCTTAAAATCGATTTCGAACTGTTGCCGCTTATCTTCATCTTCCAGTGACAACACGCACGCATCGGTATCGGTGATATCCATACCCTTGAAGTGCGCCATCACGCGGGTGTGGGTGGCTTTTAGTTTGGGTATTTCATCCTTGAGGTTCTTCATTGCCCCGGCAACATCTTCATTGGAAAAGAGTTGCAGGGCTTCCCACAGGTAATCACTCAACCCGTAGTAGTCCACGATGAAGCCACGGGATTTACCGGCATGGGTACGGTTCACCCGTGCGATGGCTTGCAACAGGGTGTGATCTTTGAGCTTACGATCCAGGTACATCACTTGGCAGATGGGCGCATCGAAACCGGTCAGCAACATATCTTTCACCACGATGATCGAAAGCGGCTGTTCGGTCAGTGGTTTGCAGTAGTTATCGATAGATTGCTTGTGCTTGGTTGAATCCGTGAACGGGGTGAACATTTCATGATCGTTGTGATTACCCGAAATGATCACTTCGGATTCCGGTCCATCCAATTCATCCAGTACCTTTTTGTACGTCACCGCTGCACGGCGTGATGACGTGACGATCATTGCCTTGAAGCCATTGGGTTGGATGTGTTCCCGGTAGTGCTTCAACAGGTCGATACATATCCAACGGATACGCTGTGGTGCTTCCAGCACCGCTTGTTCGGTGCCGAACTTCTTCTTGATAGCCTGTTTTTCTTCCGGGGTACGGTCACCGAAATATTCATCGAACAGCTTATCCAATGAATCACCGGTCACCTTGGTGGCAGCGGCACGACCTTCATACAAGATTTGGCACGTAGCGCCATCGGCAACTGCCTGTTCAATCGTGTACGTGTCGATATACGAACCGAATTCGTTCGAAGTTTTTTCGGTTTTGATCAGCGGTGTACCGGTAAAGGCAATCTTCGGCGCATTGGGCAACCCGGTATTGATGGCGACACCCAGTGAGCCGTATTGGGTACGGTGAGCTTCATCCGCCATCACCACGATCTTTTCCGAAGTGTTCAGCACCGGAAAATTCAGTTCTTCACCTTCCTGGAACTTCTGCACCATGCAGGTCACCAGGTCGGATGATTCACGGGCAAGGATTTCCTTCAGGTCGGAAACGGAACCGGCGTTATAAACGGTTTCACCCTGTGCACGTTCGAATTGGGCGGTGAGCTGCTGATCAAGCTGGGTACGGTCAGTGATGAACACCAGTTTGTAATCCCGCAATTCAGCATCGCGGCGCATCTTGATGGCAAGCATCACCATCGTTAACGACTTGCCTGAACCCTGCGTATGCCAGATCACCCCACCTTTATCTTTCTTGGTTTCACCGGACTTCAACCGTTGTACCGTTTTATGCACGGCGCGGAACTGTTGGTACCGAGCGATCTTCTTTACCATCTTGCCCTGGATGGGTTCGAAAATGGTGAAGTTCTGAATCACGTCCAAGCAATTGGTCGGGTTCAGCAACCCGGCAATCAGTACATCTTGGGATGTTAGGTTTTCACCCAGATCGGCAGCGGT
>JGI10211J34971_10005028_pt1 | contig 10390 bp, 8 predicted proteins | sample Etolagsediment_FD_34971 | JGI IMG/M metagenome (IMG submission 34971)
AAACAACATCTTCTAAGCTTAGAAATAGTTTATCTTTTTGAATTGGTTTAACAATATATTTATTTATACCTATATCTATCGATTTTAGGATTGTTTTAGAATCTTCAAGACCTGTGATAAGTATAGTTGGTATATTTGGATAATCTTGTTTAATAGTTTGTATCATAGTAAGACCATCACATTTTGGCATAGATATATCTGTTATGATGATATCTATTTTATTTTTTTTTGCTAGTTCTATACCCTCTAAACCATCTTTTGCAACAATTATATTTTTAAATATACGCTCAAGTATAAAAAGTATATTTGATCTTGTGTTTTCATCATCTTCTGCGTATAAAACTGTAAAATTTTGTGCTATGTTTGCAAGCTGAGTTATATTTGTCAAGTTGATCCTTTAAAAGATTTTAAACTAGAATAACTTTATAATTATTTTGTGTTAAATTTGTGAGATATCAATCTAATGTATGGATCTTATATCCAATACCTGAAATATTTTCAATATACTCATTTCCTATTTTTTTTCTTAAATTTTTTATCAAAGTTCTTAACGCTGATGAACTCATAGAGTCATTATTCTCTTCCCAAACAGTTTGTTCTATTTGCTTATATGATATTAGTTGATTTTTATTTTCAATCAAAAGATCCATAAGCTCTTTCTCTTTTTTATTTAACTTTATCTTATCACCATTTTTTAAAATAGTACCATCAATTTTATCATAAGATACTTCATCATTGATATGTATATATATTTTGGATGTTAGATTTAGGTATGTGATAACTTTATAAAAAGAATCTTTTAGTTTCGTGTAGTTGATAGGTTTTTGAATATAAGATTGAATATTTAAATTTACACAAGGGAGTAGGTACTCATTTGAGGTGTAAGCTGTGAGCATTATTATAGGTGTTTTAATATCATTTTTTCTAATATCAGTAACTAAACTTATACCATTTTTTATCGGCATCTCTATATCAGTAATCACAATATGGATCTTGTTTTGTTTAAAAATCTCTAACGCCTCCTGCCCATTTGAAGCAGTGATGATATTGTTGCAAAATATTTTTAAAGTATCTGTGATACTATCTCTTGTTATCTTGTCATCTTCTACGTAAAGTATAGTTAACTCTTTTAATAATTTAGATAACTCTTTTGAATTAAGCATAATAACCTCTTGTAAATATCAATGTAATAATACCTAAAGATTCTTATACAGAACAAAATTGTTATCTAAAATGTAGGTCAATCCACTATTAAGTTTTGATTAAATCTCTTAACTGAAGATAGCTATTATAATTAGATGCACCTATATAAAAAACATCTACTGCATCTTTTTGTATAAAAACAGACTCTTTCCAACTTGAGATATCATTTAGTATAGCTCTTATTGTCTCTATGATAAAGCGTTGTTTTTTCTCCTCTATGTTAAATATCTCAATATCATTAATAAGCTCTTTGATTAAGTCAAGGGTGTTAGCCAAATCATCAAAATCGGACAAACTTCTTAAAAATACACTATATAAAGATAGTGTGTTGTTTATCTCTATTTTATATTGTTCAAATGTATCTAAATCCAAATAATCGATCAAATTACTAAGAAGCTCATCTATCTCATTGACATCATTTAAAATATATTCTAGATTCTCAAAGTCAATTAAAAATTCAGAAGCAGAAACTTGTTTATGATTTAAATTATTTGTATTCATCGTATCTTTCTCATCATCACTTATCTCTACTTCAAAGTCGATGTTGTCAAAATCTTCAAACTCATCAAAGTCAACAAACTCATCCACTTCAAATTGACTATTTTTACTCTCTTCAATAATTGGTTTTATATATGTATCTAGCATTAAATTTATTGTTTTTATACGAAATGGTTTTAATACATAAGATGATGCTTTATGGTTTTTAAATACCACTAAGTTTTCATCTGTACCCATCGCAGTTACCATACAAACGTAAGGTTGATATCTATCTTTATTGGTGATCCTGATATGGTCTAAAACATCTACTCCATTTGATAATGGCATCATATAGTCTAAAAACAGAAGATGATAATCTTTTTGATCTATCATACTAATAGCCTCTTTGCCATTTGGTGCACTATCTATTGTATAATCTTCAATCTCATTTGATATAAAATATCTACTAACTATCCTTGACTCAACCTCTATTATATCTACTTCATCATCTATAATCAAAATATTTATCATTTATAATCCCCATACAAAATATTATTCTTTTAACAGTCTAATTAACTATTAAGTTTTAGTTAAGATTAAAGGAGATAGCTTTATTAGTTAACTACTTTTATCTTTAATTTCAGTTGTTTACTGTTTGATTTCTAGCTATTCATCTTCAAATCGCGCGTAATCTCTTTGTTAATCTTAACTAAAACTTAATAGTTGATTAGACCTCTTTTTAAGAATTAACTTTCAATTTAAGTTACTCTTTATTGAAAAACTCTTAATATATTATTTTTTATTGTATATAAAATTTGTGTTAAATTTGTGTTGTAACTAAAGTATTAACTATATTAGATACTATTTTAACACAAATTTAACACAAATTTATTTTAAAATTGAATTTAGTGATAATTTGAAAGTTGAGGTGTTATGAAAAAAGTTTTGATAATCGATGATTCTGTTACTGTTCGTATGTATCACAAACAAATACTACTTGGTGGTGGATATGAGATAGATGAAGCGGAAAATGGTATGGAAGCTTTAGAAAAAGTGAGTCAAAAAGAGTATGATCTGTTTATAGTAGATATAAATATGCCTATACTTGATGGATATTCATTTGTAAAAAGACTCCGTGAAAATTATGGTTATGGTGCATCTGTTATTATGGTATCAACTGAATCTGATAATTTAGACTTTAGTATGGCATATGAAGCAGGTGCAAATTTTTATCAAGTAAAACCAGCAAGTAGTGATGAACTACTAATAAGTGCTAAGTTTTTAACTTGTGATGATGAAAATGAAGGTTAGGAAAAGATATGAATCCTATATTAGAACAGTTTTTAGCCGAAGCTAGAGAAAACTTACTTTTTTTAGATAAGAACCTAGAAAATCTAGAAGATGGTGATAGTGAAGATGTAAATGCCCTTTTTAGAGCAGCTCATACACTAAAAGGAAGTTCTGGACTTGCGGGATTTGATGCTGTTAAAGAGATAACACATATAGCAGAAGATCTATTAGACGCTTATAGAAATGATAAATTATCATTCTCAAGTGAACTTTTAGATGCACTTTATGATATGTTTGATGAAGTAACAGAACTAGTAGATGCAACAGAAGAGAGTGGTGAGATAGCTTTTACTGATGAAGATAAATTAGCAGAGTTTAAAGAGTTAAGAGAAAATATTTTAGATGTTAAAGATGAGATCCAAACAGGACTTGATACAGAGTTAACCGTGGTAAATGATGGAGAGATACCATTGTATGGGGATCTATTTAAAAATAACTTTTCAGCTATTGATTTAGACACTATCCCTTTTATCCCAAATGAGGTCACTGCGTCATCTTTTGAATCTATGGATTACTATATTATTGATATAGATCTACCAGAAGATTCTATTGAGTTTGGAAATGACCCATTTTACTCACTATATTTACTTGAAGATGAAAATGTTATATCTATTTGTACACAAGTTGCAGTTGAGTGTGAAACTCTACAAGAGAACCCAATACTATGGGGTACAAGACTATTAGCTATAGTAAATTCAAATCAAGAGCTACTAGAGGATGCATTTTATAACTTTTTAGAAGATGTTACAGTTTATCCACTGAGTTTAAAAGCACTTTTTAGCAGTGAGCTTGAACCTCAATCAAATAATACAATTTTAGATTTTCTAGAAGATCTAAAAGATATCTCAAATAGTGGAAATATTGATCAATTAAAAAATATAACAAACAAAGTTACAGATATACTAAATCCAGGTTCGTTACAAGGATTTTTATTTAATAGACTAAATTATATATTAGAAAACTCTGAGCTAAACCATGAAAAAATTTCAACAATACTAAACTATATATTAGAGCAAATAGGTATAGAGGATGGTATAACTATATCCAATGATGAGCTTACAATAGATGATGAGATAATTGAAGATATAAACCAACCAGTAGAAACAATACAGGAGGTTGAAGAGACAATAGTTGATGATACTATAGATGATCAAGAGTATCATGATAGTGACTTTAACTTCAACCTTGAAGAGAAAGAGGTTAGGGTGGTTTTAGATATCATCACTCAACAAAAAGATATATTAAATATTGTTGAAAATGAAAACACAATAATCCAAGTAAAATCGACCTTAAGTAAGCTTGAAGATAATCTATACCAAAACTTTGCATTAGATATATACAATGATAAAGATAGTCTTTTAAATCTAATTGATAAGCTAATTAGATCATTGACTGCTCAATACCACATAGAGGTGGTTCAACCTACACAAACAAATGAAGCAAAAAAAGAGGAACCAGTACTAACTAAAACAGAAGAGATACAGATAATAGCTCCAGAAGAATCAAAAGTGATTCCTCAACCTGAAATAAAACAAACTCAAAGTGTACAATCAGTTAAAAAAGAGGAACCAAAAGAGGAACCAAAAGAGAAAAAAGCGATAAAACCAATTGCAAAGACTGTAAAAGTAGATCTTCAAGATATAGACTCTATGATGGATATAGTTGGAGAGATGTTAGTTATCAAGAACTCTTTACCTTATATTGCAGATGCACTTAATGTTGAAAATGTTGAGACAAGCAAACGTGACCTAGTTGCTCGTTATGATGAGATAAACAGAGTAACATCACTTCTTCAAGAGAAAGTTATGGAGATGAGACTTTTATCTTTATCTTTTATATTTGATAGATACCCAAAACTAGTTCGAGATATATCTAAATCTTTAGGTAAAAAGATAAGATATGAGGAGTTTGGTGGTGATACAAAGCTTGATAAAACTGTTATAGAAAAACTAGCTGATCCACTTATCCATATCATTAGAAACTCACTAGATCATGGTATAGAGGATCCAGAAACTAGAAAAAGTAAAGGGAAAGACCCTGAGGGTACTATATCTATAAAAGCTCAAAGTGTTGGTGATAAAGTTTATGTATATATCCAAGATGATGGAAAAGGGATAGATGTAGATAAAGTTGTACAAAAATCTTTAGAGAAAAAGATGGTAGATCCTGATAAACTTGACTTTATGACACACGAAGAGAAACTTTTGCTTATATTTGGCGCAGGGGTATCTACTATGGATGAGATAAGTGAACTATCTGGTCGTGGAGTTGGTATGGATGTAGTAAGACAAACTATCGATGATGTAGGTGGTAAGATATCTATAAAAAGTGAAATTGATCTAGGTACGACACTTACACTAGAACTTCCTATGAGTGTGGCTCTTACAAATGTATTCCATGTAAAACTAGGTGATGTAAACTATGCACTATCTATGGATACTATTAGTGAAACTGTACAGATACCAGTTGATGAAGTGGAGTATGTAAATAAAAAACCTATGTTGAAACTTAGAGGTTCACTAATACCACTTATATTTAACTATAAACTTCTATCAAAAGATGTAGATAAAAAAGATAACTACTCACTTTTGATAATTGAAACACAAGATTCAAAATTTGGATTTGTAGTGGATCAGTTTGTAAATCAACTTGATATTGTACAAAAACCACTAGCATCAAATCTTTATAACCACCCATTTATATCGGGAACTTCACTTCTAGGAAATGGAGAGGTTCTTTTTGTGATAAACCCATCAAAACTTATTAATTTAAAGGAGAAAAAATAATGGCTTTCGTAGAAAATAAATCAGCACCATCTATGTCTTACACTTCTAGTTCAAGCAGTGCTAGAAGAGGTGATGTACACAACAAAAGAAAAAATAGAACATTAGCAAAACAGCAACAAATATCGGAATCAATCAGTCATATATCTCATGAGATACTAGGAAAAGCACAAGAGAGTGTAAGTGCAGTTGAAGAGCTTAAAAGTGCTATGGAGCAAATAGCAGCAGCAAGTGAACAAAACGCAGGTGCAAGTGAACAAAGCTTAAAAGTTGTAACTGATCTAAACAACTCTATTCAAAAAACTATGCAAGAGTTAAACGAGTCAGTTTCTGTAGCAACTTCAACTAAAACATCTGTAGAAGAGGGTGGTGTGAAAGTTATAGAGACTGCAAAACGTATGCAACTTGCTAGTCAAACTGTAACAGATGTTCAGAAAAAAAGTTCTGATATGAAAAAAGCTAGTGATAATATAGGGCAAGCTGTTGGTTTAATAGCTAAAATATCAGATCAAACAAATCTTCTTGCACTAAATGCTGCAATTGAAGCAGCAAAAGCAAAAGAGCAAGGTAAAGGGTTCGCAGTAGTTGCTGCAGAAACAAGAGAGCTAGCAGCAGTATCTACAACTTATGCAGATGTTATACGTGAAGTTGTAAGTAAAATACAAGAGTCTATAGAGGAGGTTGAAAACAATATCCAAGTTGTAGCAAAACTTATAATTGACTCTTCAGATCTTGGAAAATCGATTACAGATAATATCCAAGGATCGATGCAAAGTATCCAAACAGCTATAGATATAACTGTTCAAGGTGTTAAAAAATTTGAGACTTTAGCTAAAAAAGCACAAGATTTCAATAAAGGTAGTGAATCAATAGCAAGTGCAGCAGAGGAAGCAGCAAGTGCAGTTGCACAAATAACTAACTCAATTGAGATGCAAGTAAACGCACTTCATGAAGCGGAGGAAGCAGCAAGTGGATTAAGTGAACTAGCAGAAGATCTTAAAAACTCAACAGATGCATCAAAAGATGCAGAGGAGATAAGTACAGCTGCTGAAGAGCTTATAAGTGTAGTTGAAGAGATACAAAAATCTATGCAACAAGCAGTAACAGCACTTGAGCAGATAAGTACAGCTGCACAACTTACAGTGAATGAAGCAACTGACAATCAAAAACTAGCAGAGGACTCTCTAAATTTACAAGATGATCTACTTGAAAACACTTTAGAGGTGATAAATTATCTTGAGAAAACCTCAAACTTTTTAGATGATGTTGGAACAGATTTAGCTAGTGCATATGAGTTTACAAAGCAAAGTGTAAGTGAGGGTAAAACAACTTCAACTCAAATGAGACTTGTAGATAAAGAGGCAAGCAAGATAAATAAAACACTTGTAAAAATAGTAAATACAAATGCACAAACTACTATGTTAGCAGTAAGTGGTAGTGTTGAAGCTGCTCGTGCAGGGGAGAGTGGAAAAGGGTTTGCAGTAGTTAGTGGAGATATAAGAAGCTTAGCACAAGATGCTGGAAACAATATGGATAAAGTACAAGATGTTATGGATAATCTAGATGAAGAGATAGCAAATATCGACTCAATTTGGTCTACAACTATGACAAATCAAGAGAGTGAACTTATAACTGTAACATACCTAAAAGAGGAGACTTCAAAAGCTATATCAAATGTAAAAAATATCCTTGAGGCATTTTCAAGACTAAAAACAGCAAATGAACAAAACAGATCTTCAATCCAAGAAGCACTAACAGCTAGTACTCAAATACAAGCTGCGGCTCACCAAACTTTACAAAATACTGAAGAGTCTAAACACGCAGCTGATCTAATCAACAGCACTATTTCAGAGATGGGTGATTATATAGAAGATTTAGCAGTATCTGCAGATGAATTACAACAAGGATAGAGAATGGAATATTTATTATTAGTAGTAAAAGACAAATATTTTGCAATAGATGTTGAAAATATCATTGAGATTTTAAGACCAAAAGATATAACACAGATACCTGAGGTGGCTGATTTTATTTTAGGTGTTATGAATATAAGAGGTCACATAGGTACAGTTGTAAGCTTAAGAAAGATGCTCCACTACAAAGAGATGAGCGAAGAGCTTCAAGAGTTTATAGCAAGTATAAAGCAGGGTCATACAGAGTGGGTTAAAGAGCTTGAGGAGTCAGTTAACCAAGGTAAAGATTTTACAAAAACTTTAGACCCCCACGCTTGTCCATTGGGTCATTGGCTTGATGATATACTTACATGTTTAAAATGTGACGATATCTTTATGGATAAGATAAAAAGGGAGATAAACCCACACCATAAACAACTTCACCAAAAAGGTAGAATGGTAATCGATACTGCACTTAATGATAAAGCAAAAGCTGTAGGTATCATAAGAACAGAGATCCATAACCACTATGATGTAGTTATAAATAATCTTGAAGCTTTAAATAATGACATAGATCTATGGACAAACTCTATACAAAGAATTGTTGCATTTACTACAAGCAAAGGTGAAACTGTAAATATTTTAGTTGATGATGTTATAGATATAATCACTATTAAAGATGAACAAAAACAAAAGCTAAGTCAAGTTGATGAGGGTGAGATTGTTCAATTTGATTATGCAATAGAGCTAAGTGATGGAAAAATCGCAACAATAATAAATGATATAAACATATAATGTTTAAGGTAAGTATATAGATGGCAAAAAATATTTTAGTTGTAGATGATTCAGCTCTTATAAGAAGGGAACTTGGAAAACTTTTAGAGGGTGCTGGATTTATCGTTGAGTTTGCCAAAAATGGACAAGAGGCTATAGATAAAACAGTTGATGGTAGTTTTGATGCAATTACTATGGATATCAATATGCCAGTTCTTGATGGATTAAGTGCAGTAAAACATATAATGAAACAAAAGCCAACACCAATAGTTATGGTAAGCTCTCTTACCCAAGGTGATGCAGATATAACATTTGATGCACTTGATTTTGGGGCTGTTGATTTTGTAGGGAAACCTGGAACTATTACACTAAAAGCAAAAGAATCTGGTGAAGAGATCATATCAAAAGTAACAGCAGCGTCAAATCTGTCAAAAAGTAGACTTCTTATAAGAAAAGCTGGTAACGGTACAAAATCAAGGCTATCAAGAGCACCTGAAAAAAAAGCAGTATTAACAAGAGCAAAAAAAGCAGAAAAAGTTGTATTAGTGGGATCTTCAACAGGGGGTCCTGGACTTATCGAAAAAATTTGTACAAGTGTCCCTGAGAACTACCCATATCCAATATGTGTAGTTCAGCATATGCCAGAAGCATTTACGGAAAAATTTGCAACACGACTAGATAAGATAAGCAATCTAAATGTAATGGAAGCCAAAAACAACGAACCTGTAACTGCTGGAAAGATAATAATAGGTAAAGGTGGAAGTCACTTAACTTTTTCAAAAAAAGCATCTGGTCTTGTAAGTGTAAAACTAGCAAGTAACACAACAAAACGTTTTTTTGTACCATCAGTTGATGAGATGTTCTTATCTGCTATAAATGCATTTAATTGTAAAAATATACTTGCAATTGAATTAACAGGTATTGGCGATGATGGGGCAGATGGTATGGTTGAACTTAAAAACAAAGGTGCATATACTATAGCGGAATCAAAAGAGACAGCTACTATTTATGGTATGCCAAGAGTTGCATTTGAGAAGGGTGGGACAGTTGAAGTTTTACCATTCCCTAAAATAGTAGATAAAATTTTAGCATTTTGGAGATAGTAAACAATGGCATTTGTAAAAAGTGAAATAGAATACAAACAAAGAACATTTAGAACATTTCTAGAAGCTAGAGAGGTTTTTGAGAATTTAGATGAGGATGAAAGTTTAAGGCTTGAGGCTCTAAACTACATACTAAATCACCAAGAGATATCGTATGTACTTGATATGTTACTTCAAAAATACTCACACAACTCAAATATAGATCATGCTTTAATCGATCATGCATTTGCAAATTTTAAAGTAAAACCTAAAAGAGATGATGACTATATGGTTATATTAAATATGCTAAAAGCATCAAATGCATATCTAAGAAACAAAGCTATAACCTTTTTACAAGACTATGGAGATAGTGCAAAGCAGTTTATAGAGAAACTTCTATACGATAAAGATAGAGATATTAGAATATTTGCTGTAAATATCTTAGGTGATGTAAATTATGAAGACTCAAGGGATCTTTTGGTTGAGCTTATCCAAGATGAAGATGATATAAATGTTCTCATGACAGCCGTTGATTATCTAGGTGAGATAGGTGATATTGATGATATTGAGATTTTAGAAAATCTTAAATATAAGTTTTCAAATGAACCTTATGTTAGTTTCGGTATAGATATCGCTTGCCAAAAGATAAAGGCATAAAAGATGATCAATTTTAGAGATTTTGTAAAACTTAGAGATTTTTTATATAGAAAAACAGGTATTTTTATAGATGATAAAAAACATGATCAGTTTACAAAAAAACTAGTTCCATATTTGGAAAAAAATGATTATCAAAATTTTAGAGCATTTTTTCACTCAATTAGATTTGGAAATA
>JGI10211J34971_10005030_pt1 | contig 10387 bp, 9 predicted proteins | sample Etolagsediment_FD_34971 | JGI IMG/M metagenome (IMG submission 34971)
TCCATGAGCTGAAACTTCTCCAGTTCCTGTTCAACTGCGGTTCGCGTCTCCGAATCCAGCGGGAGTTTTTCGATCCGGTCCTGGAACCGCTGGAACTCGGAGCTTTTTGCATCGGTGGGAACCCCGAGCTCCTGTTTGATCGCTTTGAGCTCCTCTTTCAGGAAATACTCGCGCTGGCTAGTTTCGATCTTCTCGTTGATCTGTTTCTGGATGCGCTTCTGGATCTGGAGGAGCTCCTGCTCCTTCTTGATGAACAGCAAAATCTTTTCCAGTCGTTCCCGAACGTTCAGCGTATCGAGAATATCCTGTTGCGAGCCGCGGTCAATATTGAGTATTCCTGCGAGGAAGTCGCCGATCTTCCCCGGCTCGTCGATGTTGACCATGTTCAGGCGCATCTCTTCGGAGAAGAGGGGATTGTTCTCGGAGACCTGCTTGGTTTCACTGATGATTGCACGCATGAGCGCGTGAACCTCTGCCGTATCGTCCTCGATATCGTCCAGATACTCGACCGCCGCCATGAGGATTTTATTCGGTTTGAGCTCCTTGCGAATCCGGAACCGTTTGAGCGTGGATACAAAGATATTCATCCCGCCGTCGGGCAAATTGATCTTCTTGAGTATTCGTACCGCCGTACCGACCAGGTGCAGTTCCGCAACGGTCGGTTCCATATTATCCGGATCGCGCGTCATCACGAGACCCAGGTGCCGATCCCCGTCGAGAACCTCCTGCACCGTCAGCAGGTCGCGCTGATCGGTAATCATCAAGGGAGTAAAAATCCCCGGGAAGATTGGTTTCCCGTTGATCGCGATAATCGGGAGTGCCGTGGGCAGGTACTGGTCTACCGGAATAATCTCTTGTTTGTTTGACATGTGCTGTTCCCTGAACGTATAAGCTAAAGATAATGGATCGTACCAGTCAACATCCGGCGCTCGTAATTCACACAACCGCATTTGGCGAGAGTCACGCATACGCCGATCTGTTGACCGCGGACCGGGGCTTTATCACGGCAACGGCATACGGTGTCCGATCCCAGCGAGGCTCGCTGCGCGGAAAGGTGATTCCATTCACCCTCGGGACGGCGTACCTCTATTACGCGCCGCGTTCGGCTACCTTTAAAATAACCGATTTTGATGTGACCCGGTATACCCTCATTGTCCGCGAGTCTCTCGAAGCGTATTACCACGCCTCGCTCTGGGCAGAGGTCCTTCGGCGCACCCACGGAGGCGGCGGAGACGACCCGGAAGCGTTTCTCCTGACGTGCGCCGCTCTTGAACAGCTCGCAGTCGTCGGCGGCACGGCGACTTCCGACCGGCAGCCGTTCACGCGCCTCACCGCGCAGTGGATCTGGCGATACGCGCGGTTGCTGGGTGTCCAGCCCGAGCTTCCTCCCGCGGCGAGCCGGCGGCGGTGGTTTGCCCCCGGCTTTCATGGATTTACCGACCGGCCCGCCGCCGGCAGCGCGCTTGAACTGCTGGACAGAACGGCGCAATACCTTCACTACACCGACGACCTCGACCTGAAGGATGCGTGGAGCGTGCCGTGCAGGCCGGAAACCGCGCGGAATCTGCTGCAGTTCATCGTGATACTCGCGCAGGACCTGGTCCACGGCCCGCTCAACACACTCAGTGCCGGTTGGTCGGCGTTCAGCGATACCGGGCAATAATGGTGACGCTGCAGGACAGCGGGTGCCAATTCCCGGGTGTCAATTCCCGGTTGAAACATGATACTCTTTCGGACCGACAGGAGGCTTCTGATGCGCGCACTGGACATCATTTTAAAAAAACGGAACGGCGACCGGCTGAGTCACGAAGAGATTCGGTTTCTCATCAGGGGATATGTCGACGGTACCATTCCGGAGTACCAGGTTTCCGCGTTTCTCATGGCCGTCTTTTTTCAGGGAATGAACGGAACCGAGACCGGATACCTTACGCGCGAAATGATCGCCTCCGGCGATACGATCGATCTTTCCAGCCTGACCGGGCCGTTTGTCGACAAGCACAGCACCGGCGGCGTCGGTGACAAAGTCTCGCTGATTCTCGCTCCCATCGCAGCCGCGTGCGGAGTTTCGATTCCCATGATGAGTGGACGCTCGCTCGGACATACCGGCGGAACGCTCGACAAACTCGAATCGATTCCCGGCTTTTCCACCGCGCTGACTCCTCAGCGATTCGCGCACATCATTGGCGAGTGCGGATTCTCGATGACCGGTCAGAGCGAATCCGTAGTACCTGCCGACCGGAAGCTCTACGCTCTCCGCGACGTCACCGGTACCGTGGAAAACGTATCACTTATCACCGGCAGTATTCTTTCCAAGAAATTCGCGGAAGGCGCCGATTCGCTCGTCTTTGACGTGAAGACGGGCGCCGGTGCGTTCATGAAAACGCATGAGGACGCCCGTGCACTGGCCGAAAGTCTCGTTGAAACGGGGAAAAGCCTGGGCAAGCGGATCATCGCCGTACTGACCCGGATGGACGTTCCACTGGGTGCGAAGGTCGGAAATTTCCTGGAGGTCGAGGAGTCTCTCGCGTTGTTACGGTGCCCGGCGGCGCTTGAGAAGACGCCGGTTGACGGACGGAGCGACGATCTCATGGAGGTCACCCTGCGACTCTCGGGCTGGATGGTTGTCGCGGCGGGAATCGAATCCAATGTAGACGCGGGAATACGGCGCTGCCGGGAAGTAATCGAAGACGGATCGGCGTGGGAGCGGATGCGCCGGAATATCGAACTGCAGGGCGGCGACATTGCCGCGATGGAAGCTTCCCTCGGTACCATGCGCGCCGGCGAAACGGCCGAAATCCTCGCCGGTGAATCGGGTTATGTCGCGGAGATGGATGCGTTCGCCGTCGGGATGGCCAGTGTCTATCTGGGCGCAGGACGCAGCACGGCGACCGACGCGGTCTACCCCGATGTGGGACTTGAAATCTTCGCGAAGCCGGGTACTGCGGTGCGCAAAGGTGATGCGGTCGCCCGCATGTGGGGCCACTCCGCCGAGGCTCTTGCGCGCGCCGGAGAGGTATTCCTCTCCGGCGTGCGGATTTCCGGAACGGCGCCGGGAGCTGCACCGTCAATGATCATTGAGGAGCTCTCGTCGTTATGAAGTGGGAGAAGCCTCCGGTAGATACGGATCTGGTAAAGGAGATCGCCCGTCGTTACGAGATCGACCTCCTTACCGCCGCAATTCTCGTTCGACGGGGAAAAGCGGACCCGGCGATAATTCCGTACTATCTGGAGAGCGGTCTCAATTATCTGCACAGCCCGTTTCTTTTCGGCGATATGGCCAACGTCGTTGAACGGATTTTTCAGGCGCGCGACGAGGGTGAAATCGTCCTTGTGTACGGCGATCGCGACGTGGACGGAATTACCAGCACCACGGTTATGGTGCAGACGCTCCGGGAACTGGGAATCGAGGTGCGCTGGCGGGTACCGGAAGGTGACGAGGCGTACGGCCTGACGATGGAAGCCGTCGATGCATTGTCGGCCGAGAACGGAACGCTGATCATTACCGTCGACTGCGGTATCACGAACATCGAAGAGATCGTGCACGCCGAAGCGCTGGGAATCGACACGATTGTCGTGGATCATCACAACCCGAAGGATGATCTTCCCCCCGCAATCGCGGTCATTAATCCGAAGGTCGGCGACGAATACCCGTTCGACGGTTTGTGCGGATGCGCTCTTGCGGCAAAAGTCCGGCAGGCTGTCGCGTTTGGAGCTACCGATCTCTTCGGTGCGGCCGTAACGCTATTGAACGTACGCCCGGCCAATGAATCGATCATCGTCGACGCCGTCCAGTTGGAGAACAATATTGAAGTTGACCGCATCTCGGAAGCGCTGGTACCGGGCGTGGGTGATTTTACTTCCAGTCGCCTCGCGAGCTTCCTTCAGGGCCAGAAGCTCGTATGCTACGACGAGGCGGTACAGAAGCGCCTGTTGAAAGAAGTCCTGGGTTCGCGGGTAGATATCTACATGCTCGATCTGCTGCCCGAGGTAGAATCGGCGTTCCCGTCTCTGCGCGGAAAATCACTCCTCCAGATGCGGGAAGGATCGAGGCTTGCACGGTACCGGGGAAAGGATGCGGAAGAGATTGATGTACTGGTCGCCCTCTATCAGAGCGTAGCCGATGTCCGTTTTCCCGCGATCCGGACCGTTCTTGAATCGGTCAGCGACCTGGTCGCCGTAGCAACACTTGCGGATATGATGCCGATCGAAAACGAAAACCGCATACTGGTTCGGACCGGACTCCAGCGGCTCAACAGCGCACCGCAGCCGGGCCTGTTTGCCCTCATGCAGCGGTTGAAACTCGTCGGAAAAACCATTGCGAGCCGCGACATCAGTTGGGGAATCAGCCCGGTGCTGAACGCTTCCGGGAGAATGGGGAGCCCTGAACTCGCCGTCGCATTATTGCTTTCCGATGATGAGGCCAGGCGCACGGAACTGGCAAACGAAGTTTTTGAGCTGAATGGCCGTCGCCGCCGTATCGGAGACGATGGCTGGAAAGCCGTTTTTCCCGTTGCTCGCGACAAAATCGAAGCCGGCGAAGAGAAAGTACTCGTCATCCATGAACCGTCCATCAACCGCGGCGTTACCGGGATCATCGCCGGGCGGCTGGCAAAGCAGTTCAATCTGCCGGCGGTTGTTCTTACCAACGTCGATGAGATGGCGATCGGGAGCATCCGGAGCGCCCGCGGTTTTATTGCAACGGATTTTCTGGCGCGCTTCGACGGCGTTCTGTCCAAATGGGGCGGCCATAATGAAGCCGCGGGGTTCAGTTTTCCGGTCGAACGTCTGGACGAGTTCTGGAAACTTCTGCAGGAGGTCGTCGAAACGGTTTCACTGGATGAAAGTCGCGAAAAAGAGATTATCATCGACGCCGAGCTCCCGGCAAAATATTTCAACCCGGAGCTTGAAGCGATTGTGCGGAGTTTTGAACCGTACGGACAGGCCAATTCCGAGTTGCGATTTCTTGCCCGGTCGCTATTCGTGGAAAAGATCGATTTTATCGGGAAAAGTCAGGAGCATCTGAGACTGCTTCTTTCCGGCGGCGGGTTTAAATGGCCGGCAGTCTACTGGAACGCGGCGGAGTATATTCCCGAGCGTTTCGAGCTGCACGATCGCGTTGACATCGTCTTCGAGTTTACCAAGAACTTTTACAATGGAAACGAAACGATTCAACTGGTAATCCAGGATTCCGTTCGATCGGAGAACCAGATTGCACGGTAGGATAGTCCCGGCGATCATCTTCGGTCTTTTCATCCCGTTTTTCGTGCTCTCCCAGGAGAACACGGCCGATCGCTTTTCCGTTACGATCACCGAGCGCGTCCGTCCCGGAGACGTCGTCCAGGTCACCGTCCAGAGCGAGATCGTCCTGAAACGGGTACAGGTTCGCATTGTCGATCCCGCCGGCGCGGCTACGGAGTTCCACGCATTTCACCTCCCCGGCGATCCGGGAGAGCCCCAGACGTGGGTGTCGCTGGCCGGTACGCCGAGTACGGCCGAGCCCGGCGACTACGAGATAGCCATACTTGTTCTGGACGATGACCATTCACACATCGTGGAGCGAACCTTCCGTGTCGAGGCACAGGAGTTTCTGCGCGAACGGATTCCGCTGAACAGCACGATGTCGGATCTGCGCGCCACCGACAGTGAGCGAAAGCGGCGCGAGGCTCTTGAACTGCTTTCGGTTGTCCGGACGGTTCATGAGGATGCGATGTTTCAGTTCGGTCCGTTTCATACGCCGCTGATCGGTGCGCGGGAAACGGCGTTTTTCGGTGACCGCCGGACGTATCTCTATGCCGACGGCGGGCGGGGGTACAGTATCCATACCGGTTGGGATTTGGCTGCGCCGATTGGAACACCGGTCCGGTCCGGTGGTCCAGGGCGCGTTGTTATGGTAGCCGAGCGTCTGGTTACCGGCAACACAATCATCATCGAACACCTTCCGGGGGTAGTATCGCTCTACTACCACCTCGATTCAGTCCGGGTACGCGTTGGAGATCCGGTGCTGCAGGGGCAGATAATCGGGACCGTCGGCGTAACGGGGCTGGTAACGGGTCCGCACCTCCACTGGGAGATCCGCGTCGGGGGTGTTGCGGTCGATCCGACACGATTACTCGATCGTCCGCTTGTTGACACGAGTCGTGTTCTGGGTACAATATCCGGAGCTTCACAAGAAAGGGGGTGAGATCTATCGCTTACGTCGAGATTGATGATGGAGAAAATCTTGAAAAGTCCATCAAACGGTTCAAACGCCTGGTAGAAAAGGAAGGCATCATTCGCGAATGGAAGAAACGTGAATACTTCGAAAAGCCCTCTACCATCAAAAACAGAAAGAAAAAAGCGCTTGAACGGAAGATTCAGAAAAAAATCCGCAAGATGCAGTCTTCAAAGAGTTACTGATACACCGCATCGAATAGATTTCGTCCGGTGTTTCTTTCGCAGTGCGCCGGACCACTTTTTTTTCCTTCTCCTTCTGACACTACTCTTCTCCTGCAGCAATTCAGATCCCGAGATTCTTGAGTCCGAGTTCCATCTGGTTTCGGTGAGCGGTGATCCTCCCGTCGAAATACTGAGTGTATTTGTCCACGTATACGACGCCGACGGTACGGCGGAGATCAGTGATCTGTGGATCATTTCGGATGAGTATGAACTCGTCTGGCACCTGGAAGAAAACCGGTGGGAAACGCACGAGACCGGCGACGCGCTTTGGATTGGATCGTCCGCGCTGGGAATGCCCGGCGGAGCACCGTTCCCGCGAGGGAGCCTCCGGGTTCTTGTTGCGGATCTTTCGGGTCGGGAGAGTGAATCGGTTTTTCGCATACCGTCGTCCGCCCGAGAAATCTCCGCCGGTGCACGGCCCCGGATTGAACTGCAGGACGGGCTGGAATCGGTACACGTTGCGGGGAGAGAAACTTTCCTCGTGCGATTTTCCGCCGGTGACGACGAACCGGCTCGGTATCGGGTTTCCGAAGGGCTGCTCTCGGGGAAGGACCTTCGGTTGATCGCGCAGGGGGAGTGGTTCCTTGTTACCGGCGTTGGCGAACCGGTTACGGTTTTGACGCCGGCGGGTTCCGCTTTTCCCGAAAACTGAACAGCTTTCGGAAACGTTTCCAGAATCCGCTCCCGTACCTGGCGGAGTAATCCTGCGCGGCATCACCGACGGAGACCTCTTCACCATACTGCTGTTTGAGCTGGTCCCAATGACGCACGATCCACAGATACAGATCGGGTATCGTACGCCCCGGGAAGCGGCTAATGAGGTTCTGCTCCTCGATAACATCGACTATCGGCCGGAAGACATTCCGGTACCAGCTCTTCATTGCGACTTCCATCGGGATTTCTACCGTCTGTTGCTCGTTCAGGAAGTATTTGTGCCCCAGAATATGCTGCTCGATTTCGTCGTAACGTCCCGTGGTGCTGAAGTCAAGGTCGTAATCAAGTATCGTCCGGAACCGGGTCCGCTTCTGGAACTGTTCCTTTTCATGGTGAATAATCGCGGACCGCAGCGCGTCCCGCGTCAGAGAGTCGTGAATCGGAATCTCGGTGTCGAGGGTGACGACCTCGGCATCTATCGAAATGACTCCCTGTGTTTTCGCAACCGATACGCGGTGATTTCCGTCCCGGACGAAGTAGAGTCCGCCGATTTCGTACAGCGAGATCGGCGGCAGTATCACATCCTTCAGATGCGCTTTGTCCACTCGCTCCCACCGGCTGCGAAGGTACTCGTGGCGGGGAAGAAACTGGTTGGTAAAATCCCGGTAACGCCCTTCGCTTCCAACGATCCTCGCGATCGGGACGGTCCGCATCCCCTGATACCGTTCTCCGCGGGGTCGGAGGGCATTCCGGACTTCGCTGAGCGAGAGGAGCTCGCCGCGGGACGGGGTAAAAAGATTGAGGATTCGCGTGAAGGAGGCGACCGTACGCGCTTTGTTGAAGTCATCCCGCGCGGTGGAATCGATATAGTCGGTCATACCGGGGCATCCGTATCAAGAAGGTAGTGGTCGTAGACGTTCACCACGGTCGTCTCGTGGTACCGTGTGCGTCGCTCGGCGTTGAGATCGTACAGATGGATGTGTCCGTGCAGCAGAAATCGCGGACGGAACGCCCGCATGAACCAGAGAAAACTGTCGAAGCCGAGGTGACAGCGATCCGGTTTGTCGTGTATTCCTCGAGGCGGTGCGTGAGTCAGAAGAATATCAAGATACCGTCCGTGCACGATCCGGTTCCAGACGAGGCGCGGTATCAGACGGAATATCCGGAAATACATCTGTCGGTCGGTATACTGGTTTTCCCCGTTGTTGTATCGCATGCTTCCGCCGAGTCCCGCTATCAGCAGGGTTTCTACCCGGACTACCCGGTCGCTGACGAGCACCGATCCGAAGTAGTTCCGGATCTGACAGTCGATCTCGGGCTCGGACGAGGTTCCTCGGAGGCTTGAACGGAAAAGGTGACGGTTTTTCAGGTTGTGGTTTCCGAAGACAAACAGAACGGGTTTGTTCAGCATCGACGAGATAAAACCCAGGTATTCCATCGGCAGATCACCGGCGCCCAGTACCAGGTCGGCGGAGCCGTAGCGCTGTTTGACCGATGCACTGTACACCAGCGGATCGATATGATCGGCAACACAGAGAATTTTCATGATACCGATGTCGATAGCAACTGTAACAGCTTGTCTTTGTCGTACAGATCGATGGGACGCGATTCGGCGTACGTCATCGCGACACGGCTGAAGCCCGAACTGGTGACGAGAATACACCGTGTCAGATTCTGGTTTTTCATCTCTTCGTGCAGGTCCCGGATACGCGACTCGTCGATCATCTCCGCTACGCGGAAAAACCGGATCAGGCGCGGTTGTTTGCGGGTATTTCGCCAGTTGGTACTCGATTCATCGGCGATAACCTGGCACCCGTTTTCGATGTCCGAAATATCCTGGACGGAGAATCCCATCGCTTTGATTGCGTGCTCGCACATGTTCCGGAACTCCGTCTGGCTCGCGGTTACAAAATCCTTGATGTGGTCATCCTGTCGCAGGTCCTGATACTGGCCCATCTTTTCGGCGACGTCCTGAAAGCCCGGTTTTATCCGGTACACCGCCTCCCAGTGTTCAATAGCGCGCTCAATCTTCCGCGATCGTTCGTACGCACCGGCAAGAAAATAGTGGGCCCAGATGGCATCGGGGCTGCGCGCTTCGTCGGCGAGCTTGACGGCACGCTCGAGTTCGGGGATTGCGCGTTCGACGCTGTTGGTTTCCAGGTAACAGCCGCCGCGTTCAATGAGCGACTTGACTTTAAACTCCGGTGACCGGGTTGCGAACTCAAACGACTGGAGCGCTTCCACGTACGCTTTGTTTTCTTTCTGCATGCGGCCGATGAAATAGTGTGCTTCGTAGTTTTCCGGCTGATACCGGACCGCTTTTTCCAGGTATTCCTGCGCTTCCGGAAAGCGCTTGGCGCGATAATACAGCATACCAAGGCGCAGATATGCCAACCCGTGGCCCGGCTGCAGGGCGAGCGTCTTTTTGTAGTACCCGACCGCTTTGGTCGCTTTTTTCCGATCTTCAAAAAGCGTTCCCGTCTGGAAATAGAGGTCCGCGTTGTTCGGCTCTTTCTGTAACAGAAGGAGGAACTCCTTGAGCGCCTCTTCCGGCTGGTTGAACCGCTGGAACAGTTGCGCCATCTGTTTCCGGAAGGGTACTTCCTTGACAACACCGCCAAAGTGACCGATCTGGTTCACCGTCCGGTACTCCATGAGTGCAAGTTCGGGCTTGTTGTCCTGAAGATACGCTCTGCCCAGGAGAAAATGGCCCTCGGGGTTCCTCGGATCCTTTACGAGGATCTGCTTCGTGGCACGGATTGCGGCAGAATTCTTGTTCTGCTTGAGAAGTTGCTCAACCCGCGCTATTTTCTTCGGGGCAACGAGATTTCGGACGATAAAGAAAGTAACGACTCCTATGGTCACGCCAAGGAAAACGATAATAATGATCAAGCCCATTTCATTCTATTATGGTAATGCGTCACCAACTTGGCAAGGCGCATGGAAAATTGTCCTTCTCCTGTGCATTACCGGCGCTCTTTACGCCGGTCCCGCATACGATCAGGGGATAGAAGCGTTTCAGTTCAACCGTCTTGATGAAGCCGCACTGTTTTTTGAACAGGCGATAGAACAGGAACGTCCGGCGGCGCCGGCGTACCAATACCTCGGGTTGTGCTACGAAAAGCTTGGCAGGGTCGAGGATGCCGTGCTCGTTTTTCGAAGGGCGCTGGATCAGGAAGTTGGAACGCCGGCCGATCGGGCGCGTATTGCGCTTCAACTGGGGATTTCGCTCTCTCGTGCGAACCGGTATGAGGAATCGGTAGCGGCGTATGACCGGGCGCTTTCCCTGGACAATTCG
>JGI10211J34971_10005032_pt1 | contig 10383 bp, 12 predicted proteins | sample Etolagsediment_FD_34971 | JGI IMG/M metagenome (IMG submission 34971)
TGACCAGCTGCAGTTCTCCTATCAGCTCTTTCTTCTCTTTTAGATTTTCTTTCTTCTAAAAGTCTAAAAGTATTAGTTAAATCATTTCCTTCTGTGTTTAATACAGGTAGTGTCATTTTAAAATCTCCTTTAAAGTGCATACAAGTAATCTGCAGCATAGTCATAAGCTGCCGGAGTTGCTGCAATTGCAACTGCCGGAGTTGCAGGAACTCCAGGAGCACTTTGATTATTTTTCCAGTAATCGTACAAATTAAGTGCGTTGTTAGCTGTAGCTTTAAGCGATCCTGAAATTGCATTAGCTCTGTTTATATACCCACCGGCTTGTGCGTTACCAGAAGCTAGTTGTGCATTAGATATGTTAGTCCCAGTATTCAATGCATTAGTAGATGCTTGCCCGGCTGAAGTCTGCCCCATTCCAGCTACAGTTAAATACGGATTTAAAGAGTCGTAATACCTTCTAAGAAAATTATCATAGTCATTAGTTGCGTAGTCTTGTCCATATCTTACTATAGCTTTTTCATTTGCTCCATTTAATACTCCACCTCTTGCTGCAGCACTACGTTCAATAGCTTTTTGTCCTTCTGAAAGTCTAAAATCGTACCCTGGGCTTTTAGTAAATTCTCCAGGTCCAGACGGAATCAAACCTTTTGTAGTTGTACCAGAAGCTAGGTATGCATCCATTGCTTTATCGTATGCAGACTGATTAAATTTTTTACTGGTAGTAATTGCATTTGTTGGCTGCCCGATAGGGCTAACTACTTGACTCCAATAAGGGTCAGCCTGAATTGCTTGATCCATTTCATAAATATCTCTTGCGCTTGCATAGTATTTACCGCCACCATACATATCTGTTGGTGGAGTTCCACTAGACAAAATTTCCTCTGTATAAAAATCTTCTTTATCCGGCTTTTCTTTACTATAAGTAGTCCCGCCCATAAGAGCATTTAAACTCTGAACTCCAGCAGCTCTCCATGGTTCTATTAGCTCATTACTCTTATTAAACATCTCCATTTGAGAATTTGTTGCTCTATCCGCAGCAGCAGCCTGTGCATCAGCTGCGTCTTCAGCTGCCTTTGCGCCCATTATTCCTGAAACTACTGACATTTTAAATCTCCTTTATATAGTGCATTTCAAGTAATTTATATCCTTGCTTTTCATAAAATACTTTCAAAGTATCCGGATACGAGTCTACCATATGAATCATTGCAAGTTTTTTACACCCAAGTTTTCTAGCTTCTTCTTCAAAAGTTTTAAAAAGTTCTTTACCTATCCCTCTATACTTCGGATCAACAAACCAGAATGTTTCAATACCAATCTTCTTTCCATCATGCAAGTCATTTGAGATTAAAAACCCTATCGCTCCTTGAATATCTTGCTCCTCTGTTTCAGCTATATAAATCTTAACCGTTCCACTATTCAGCAATTGTTGGTATTTCTTATGCGTATAATCGATATCTACTTGTATCATTCCACTTGCTTCCTCAAACATTTTCATGAATACAGCTACTCTATTACTTGTCATACCGTCTGCTGCTGTCCATTCTCTTATCATTTTATTGCTCCATTTTTAAAGTTGAATATTGATACATTCCTTTACTATTAATATACTCTGTAAATTTTAAACTTAAAAAATCTTCTTCAGTTTCGCTCAATAACCTTTTACTTCCATTTCCAGTACCGATAAACGGCTGTACCAATGCAGGAAATACGTTATATTTCTTAGGTATTCTATCTACCTCCATAGCTATATCCAAATAACTTTCATCTTCAAAACCAAGCAAAACATTCCCATGATATTTTATTTTATACTTATGTAATAAGTCTAAAGTTCGATATATATCTTGTATCTTTATCATTTTATTCATTTTATCAAGTTTGCTTTGTTTAAAAGATTCTACTCCAACAACGAAGTAACTACACCCGCTCTCCTTAGCTGCTTTTGCCATATCTTCATCAAACACATCACAGCGGATAGCCGCTGACCAAGTTAATCCTTTTCCTTTTAGCCATGAGCAAATTTTCATAAATCTAAACTTTGATACGTTAAAAGTATTATCATTAAATACTATAGTTTTAATTTTATACTTACTTTTATAGTACTGAATTTCCCCAAATACCTTTGCAAGACTTCGAAGTCTAAACTTACAAGTTTGTGAACAAAAAGTGCATTTGTACAAACAACCTCTTGAAGCTAAAATCCCCATATACTTTTCATTATGCCTTCTATGATATTCTTCAATTCCAAAGCCTTCATAATCCGGCCAAGGGATAAGGTCAATATTTGACGTTTCTTCGAACTCACCAACGCATACTTGATCTACATATTTCTGCATTATTTTTGGAATAAAGGTTCCAAGCGCACCACCGAGTACTGTCTGTATTCCAAGCTCTTTACAAATCTTAGCGTCCCTAACAATCTGCAAAGCAAATTCTTCAAACCCAGTAAATAGCACAGCATCTTGATCTTTAACTTCTTCTATAAAATTAAAGTCAAAAAGATTATAATTTAATACTTTAACTTCATGACCTTGATTTTTTAAAACTGCTGATACATACATAAATCCAAGTGGATAACAACATGGATCATCTAGCAATACACCATATTTATAGCAAACAAGACATAGTTTCATTTTATACAATCTCCGTAATTATACCATCAACAACTGTAACTGTTTTACTATCTACAGTTGTAAACGTTCCTGAAGCTCCAGAAACAAAAATTGCCTCTGTAGATGTAGCTTCTGCCGCCAGCATTTCAAAGAATTTAAGCCATGTTTTAGTTAAATTTCCCCGAGAATCAAAAAACTTATCTCTTGTTGGAGCTTTATAATTCATTCTATACCTCACATTTTTCAAGCTCAGCATATGCGCCAAGAATAACTACATTTACTGGATCGGATACTATAATTCTTAAAACTCTATTTCTTGATTTTCCAAGTCTCCTCCAAACCGCACGAGTTTTATATTCTCCTATTTTACCAATAGCTACCCAATGCTCATTTGACCAAGTATGTCCGCCGTCATCTGACCATTGTAGCATAACTTGTGGATCTTCTCCCTGCACCCCGCCGGTTAAGCCTACTCCAGACTCAAAGTCAATTTCTAATCTATGCCATTTAACCAGATACCTTTCAGTATTAACAACTGGATTTACTCGGATTCTTCTAATATAGTGAGAATTATCAGTATATTCAGCAAGACTAAGTTCATAGATATTTCCATTTTCATAGTCTCCTACGTATTCTTTATTCTGGAACCTAACTCCGCAATTCCCTCTATGCCTGCCCCATAAAGTATTTTCACTAACAGTACTATAACTTTCCCACTCATGCCATAAATCTGTAATAGTATCATATACCCAAGTCTTATCTTCAGTTGGAAAAGTCAAAGCATAAAATACATGACCAGCAATAGAATATGTAAAAGCCTTTGCATCAGACACAGTTGTGTAGGTTGAAAATTCATACTCAATATGAATAGTAGACACTGTAACATATTGATATCCTTGAGTTTTAATAACGCTCTTCTTATCTGTCAGCCAAAACATAACTCCAGAGATATTAACAACTGTTGCAGCAGATACTGTTCCCAAGTCTATAACAGCTCCAGAAATCAATGTAAATGGAAAATCTGCATCCCCGGAGTTATAATAAGTCTGTGAAGTAACTTCTCCAATTACCCAAAGATCATGAGAATTAGAAATAACGCAAAGAGCATCATCTGGATTAGCTTCTGCTGTAGTAAAATCTAATGCATCCCATGAAGTTCCATCGTAAAGAGCCGATATGTAAATTCTTCCTGAATCTGAAGTAACTATAAAATACCCATCTTGAAAAGTACAAGATGTTGCTACCGGAAAATCTGCATCAGCTATTTCTGCAAGTACACCAGAAGTAATTAGAAATCCTGTATCCGTACCGTCTACAATTAAAACTTCCGTACCATTATTAGCAAAGTACACATTTCCTGCGCTAGTACTAATATCTCCTAAACTTGTAGATACTCCAGCAGTTGTAGTCGAATAAACTGTTGCGCTAAGTACTGAATAAATAACACTTCCGAAAGCACACATTCCCCGAATTGCTGAAGTAGTTGTAGTAATATTTCCAAATAAGCTTAACCCCGGGGTACTATGTAGTACTACTTTATTTTTAGCTTGCTCATTATCCATTACTGGAAATAAATTAACACACTTCTGCGCATTTACATTAACGCTCTGTTCAGTATAAGCTCCACCTACAAAAGGAATTTCCATTTTTCTTACCTATAAAAATCTGAATTTATGTTATACCTACTCCCAGCTCCTACCGGAACACTAATCTTAATAGGCTCTACATAGTTAGCTGAATTCAACGTAGTTAATCTATTATAAGCATTCTTTGCTATAGCTGCAACTGCAAGAGGAATAGTAACTCCAAATTCCGGAGCAATTCTTATCGCAAGATTATATATCACAGCCTCTTCATAATGCGTGGGCAAAGACAAAGTATCATTTACAGTTTCAAAAGAACTGCTTTCTGTAAACGGTTTTAAACTAATGAAAAGAAGAGTTTCTGCAGCATTCGGTACTGGGTACAAGTAAATAGTTACGTAAGGAAAAGTGTAGTTAGAAAACAAAGCATACGGCCGACCAACAGATGTTTTTGAACTAATTTTACTATACTCTCCTTCAGAAATAATTTCCACTGGGTGAGATATATCAGAAGAATCTGTAACAGATACTCCAAGAATCTTATTTGGTCTTAAAGTATTAATACTCCCACCAACTCCCCAAGTATACGTACCTGTACCAGCAGACATTACAAACTCTTCCCGGACAGAAGAAAATACATTTATCTTTTCTGCTGCCCAAGACTGAAGCATTGTTTGCAAAGAACTCAACGCATCTTGTTGCTCAGCCGGTGTCGGAGTTTCTCCACTAGCGATTGCCCCAATTTTTCTCATTGAAGAAGCTATTAAATCTGAAATTATCATAATTATTTACCTTTTTTCTTTTTAGAAACTTCAGTTTTTGATTTCTTACTCCCAATAGATTCAAAAGTTATTTCTGCTTCTTTTTTATCTATATCTGCCGGACTTTCTACCCAGCCATTAGCAATATATTCATCTTGTTCTTTCCAGGTATCAACAACTTTCCCTTTAGGAAAATCTTTTCTGTAAAGTCTTTTTGGCGCTTCTGGATCAATTCCTAGTTTAGAAGTTTTTACTTTCTCTACTTCTACTTCTACTTTTAATCCAAGCAGTTGATTTTTACTAACCATTTTAGTTCTCCTTTAAAATAAGGAGCAAGTAGTAAACTCGCTCCTTTCCTAAACATTTATGTTCTTTGCATTACAAGTGTAAATGTTGCAATTACAGTATTGGTTGAAGCTCCGTCAGTGATAATTTCAATTGCTTGCCCGGCAGTTACTGTATTTAATGCAGTAGGAGTAGCTGAATCTACATCCCCGGCAGCACTACCTGAATACGCAATAGTAATTCCAGCTCCGGTTACAGCAACTCCGGCAAGTTCAACAGTAATAGCTGCATTTGCGGTTGCAATAGCACCGTTAATAACACTATACACTTTTTTAATTTTAGCTGCGTACGGAGAAACTACCCATACACTAGCTGCGGTACTTACATCTGCCATTGTTACATTTAGCAAGAATTCATCCATAGAGAGAGTATGTTCATTATATTCCATATTCCCTTCAGCTGAATTATATTCTAGCGGACTGTACCTTAAATTCATTCCCATTTTAATTCTCCTATTACGCCCTGCTTTTAAGTAAGGTGTTTAGACTTTGTGGCGTAGTCAAGTCTAAACACCTTTAACCTACTATTCACCCCAAAGTCTAACAGCAAGCTCAGGATAAAGAGTTTTAACTCCGTACAAAATATCCATACGAATGATTTCTTCATCAGCATCAATATCGTACTGTTTTACAACTCTGATAGACATTCCCGCATCTTTATCAGTTTCTCTTGCACCCCAAACATTGCTTGGCATTTCAATAGGAAGTGTTACAAGACAGAAAGCGTTAGGATGAAAAACAAGATTCTGTGCGTATGCAGTAGCTTCAGTTCCTACAAAGGTCATTGCATCGCCGTCAACTGGCAGTGCATCAACATTTGAATAAGGATTAGTTGCTCCGTAAGTAATAGTTGGTCCGATAGGAAGTGTTGCCATATCTCCACTAGCATCTGCAGTCGTAGCTGTTCGTACAACCCAGCGCTTCAAAACTCCAGTACTTACACCAGACATCGGATTAACTTGATTAACAGTTGCAACAGTAAAAATATCACCGGCAGTTACTGTACTTGTACTTGCGTTCCAGCCATCAGTAGAGAACGTAGTTGCTCCAGATATCGGGGCAACTGCATCAATAAGAGGAGTAGCACTGGTAGTAAAAATTCCAGTAGTATGCTTTGGAATATTCTGATCCATGTAAATGGACAGATTTGCGATAGTTCCCAGATACCCTTTAGTAATAAGATTATCAGCAACTTTAGCAGAAAAAGTTCCTTTTAGTCCATCAGCTAAAGTCCAATGAGCATTAGGATTCACAACAGCATACCGCATTTCTTGTGGAGCCCCTTCATTATCCAAAACAGTCTGTGCATCACCAAGAACTTTAAAAGTTCCAGGAGTTGTCCCCGGAGTTCCTGCGTAGTTGTAAACATTCTTATACAATGCGCAAAGATCTGCATCAACCTGATTTGCAAGCGCTGAAGCTGCAGGAGCAATGTATCTTTTACTATACTCTTCAATAGTTTGCGTAAGTTCCACACTGGAAAATGCCCAAGTGACATGAGCCTGTGTACTTACGGTTAAAGTAGTTGAAGGTTCAACAAGATCGGTGTTAGATCTCGCTTGTGCCTTGGTTACTCGGAATTTGTTAGGCTTACGAATAGTGATAGTCTGCCCAACTTTCCTAAACTCGTTCTTGTATGCACGGTAAACGTGCTGTGCCATTCCTAAATTATTGGTAATCTGCATAAGACTTTCTTTAGCAATAATTGTAGGGGTTAGTAATGTATTACTTGATGCCATTTTTTAAATCTCCTATTTCTTTGATCTCCAAGCTTTATACTCTGCCGGGCTCATTTTATTCGGGTCTTTTTCTGTCACACCCTCAGATCGCAGCGGGATTATAGGCTCTGGAGCTTTTGATTGTTTTCTAATTGTAGGTTTAACTACTTCCTCTTTCTTCTTTTCAAGTTTAATTTCAAGTTTTCCTATTTCTTTAGCGGCTCGCACTTGATCGAGACCGGATATTCTTTCAGATTCATCTGGATTTTCCCCAAGAAAATACATAAGATCTTCTGGTATATCAGTATCTAAAATAATCTTCGCAACTTCCGGGCTAAGAATGAGGTCTTTGTTTAGTGCTACTTTTGCAAAGTCCTTATACTTTTTATTTCCATTTTCTATAGCATCTCCAAGCCCAACATATATTTCAGATTCTGCATTTATTTCAGTATCTACTTCTCTTTTCTTCAGATTACTTCCAGTTGAATCTTTTTGCAAAGCTTTTAACTTAGACTCAATTTTCCAGTCAGTTAATGCTTCGATATACTCATCTTCATCGTCAAAGTCTTCCTTATTTGGTTTACTATCATCTACAACTTTAGCAGACAATTCTGCAAGCTTTACTTCAAGTTCTTGTATCTTTTCTCTTTCAAAATCTCGTTCTCTTTCTGCTGTGCGCCATTTTTTAGTCAATTCACCAATTCTTTTCTTAACCGGCTTTGAATCATTTTCACTTGTAAAGTCAGCTTCATTTTCTTCTTCTTTTTCTTCTTCTTTCTTTTCTTCCTCCTTTTCTTCTTTTTCTTCTTTCTCTTCTCCTTCCTCTTTCTTTTTTTCTTCCTTAGCATCAATACTCTCTTCAGAAGTTTTTTCTTTTTCTGGAGCTGTTTTTATAGCTTCTGTAGAATCAACGGACATTAGATTAGCGTTGTCTACTCCATTAACTACAACACCAGCTTCAATTTCTACCTCTTTAATTTCGTCTATAGTCTTTAACATTCCCATTGCAAGTCTCCTAAACTTGTTGCAAGCTTTCGCTTGAAGTTAAGTGAATTAGTCAAAAATTGACCTTTCTTACTCAAATTTATCTTCAGTATGAAGCATAAAATCCTGAGCTTTTTTATTACCAATAGATTTAATAACTTCATCAAACCCATATTTTCTGCCAAGATTAAACAACCTTTTTGCCTGTTCTTTATTACCTTTAGAATTATCTAAAAAATATTGATAAATTCCTTTTTCTTTAACAGACTTAAATTCCGGCATAGTTACTCCAGCAGCTTGTTTAAGTACAGAAGTATTCCCGTCAGATATACTTCTCATTGCATTTGAACTTTGTCCTGCCATTTTGTTTTCTCCTTTAATAAACTACTTATTTAAATTTCCAGTGCTCATTTCTACAGCCATTTCTTTATGCAGCTTAGCAAGCTCTGCTTTAGCCTTATTCAATTCAACATTTTTTATTTCAGTTTCAATTTTTGCTTGCTCTAACTCAACTTCTTCAAGTTTAAGTTTGATCTTCCCTTCTTCAAGCTCAAAAATTTCTTTAGGGTGGGGCGGAGGTGGAGCAGGGGGAGCAGGCGGTTCAACCCCATTCTGTCTTGCTTCTTTCTCAGCCTTTGCATTTTTAATGGGTTCCGGGAGTAAGAACTCAAGCCGTTCAGAAACTTCCTCCGCCCCTGGCCAATCCATAGATTTCGCATAAAGATCACCAATAACTGGAGCAGCTGCAGGATAATATTGAATAAACTCTGACATAGATTGCCGAGCTTCTGTTCTTTGTGTAGTAAAACTTGGTCCGACAGAAAAAACAACATCGTATGTTCCAACTGAAGGATCATTTATAATTTGCTTAACTCCATCAATTTCAACTTCTTTATTAATCTCTACAAATTCATGTTTCCCATCTATAAGCCCAAGACGAACAACTCTTTCAGTATCTAAAATCCCCGGCGCCATGTCAAGTAAAATTCTACCGAGCTGCTCAATAGACCTAGATAAATTATCAATAAAAGCAAATGTTCCTACATCTCCTTCTTTCTTTCTTTCAATAATAGCTTTACCACTTCTTTCATTAGATTGCATACCAAGACTTGCCTTTTGCAGCCCTACAGTATCTCGCATTTCTTGGTCAGTGGAATTAATTCTTTCCACCATAGCACTTGACGCTTGTGGCGGACTTTCTCTTTTAGGCCACCCCGGAGCTTTCTCATCAAAATTAACTAAAAGATATGGAAAATTCTTTCTATGGGATTCGTTCCATTGACCTTCATGACCACTAATCTGTTTCGGTGTAACAAGATAAGGAACCTTTGGCTGCATAATAGCTATTTCTGTATCTACTGAGTTCCAGAAATTAAACATCCTTTGAGAATCTTTAGCATTTCTAATTAAACTCCTAATTACCTTTTTCCCTCCAATATTTAGCTCTTTTCCCCAAATTGGTACTACTGGGATATACTTTTTCCCTACCCATTTTTTACTATCAAGTACTCTATTTCCAGAAACTAAATACCATACTATGTTAAAAGATTCTACATTTCTTTTACTAACTACTACATCTCCTTCAAGCACTTCATCAACAACTCTATCATCTTGAAGGCGGTATATAGTTTTCTTTACTGGTTCTTTTACAAAATACTCTGCAAGCCGTACAGTATTCTCATTACACCATCCTTCTACATATTGAGAACTAGTAGTATTAAATTCCATCGGGTCTTCTTTATATTTTTCCTTAAATTCATCCCTATCCATATCTGTTACAATAATACAATACTTAGCATCTGAGCAATCATATTCAGTATGCTTTCCCCAGTAAATAGCTAGAGCATTTTCAACTTTCTCAATATATGCATCTTGATCAAAAGATGTATCGTTTACGTATTTTGTAACTACTCTTAATGCTCCGTAGCCACAAGCTACTGAATGTTCAAAGCCGTGATCTATAGCTATATCAGCTTTTGAAACTTGCTGCACATGAGTAATCCATCCACTGAGAATCCGGGCTATTTCCGGATCACCTTTAGAATCCACCGGGACAACTTTAATAGCCGGTCTATTCATCCGTTGATCCCCTACAACCTGATCAATAAAGACCGCCATTTTATTAATAGTTAAGCAAGGTCTACCTTCAGAAAGCCTAGCTGCTTTAACATCTTCCGGCCATTGTGCTCCGTCTTCTCCAACAAACTTAAGATCATCAAGAGCAGCTTGTCTATTCTCAAAATCTTCATCTACAGCTTTAGCTAATCTATCTTGAATTTCTTTAAGTAATTTTCTTTCTTTTTCTGAATTCATTATTTAACCTCTTTAACTAAACCAATTAAATTAGTATGTCTGAGAAAGTATATTAATGTTTTATCTGTTTT
>JGI10211J34971_10005033_pt1 | contig 10383 bp, 7 predicted proteins | sample Etolagsediment_FD_34971 | JGI IMG/M metagenome (IMG submission 34971)
AAAGCGGACAGGTTGATAACTTTTTTCTCGCTTTATGGGATGCTTTCAGAGAGCCGTTTGAGGGAATAAATGCCATTCAACTAACTATATTTAATATAATTTAAGACACTTAAAAGATCCGGGTTTGACACCTTGACCGTATGGCCGTATATTCATCTCTCTGATAGGGCCAATAAAAACGAGCGTTTTAGCAAGGCGTGGACTGTTTTTCTTTAACATTACCGCTCGAGGGGAGGGAGAAGACAGGATGGATACGAAAAGGCTTTTTGATACGGGTCATGGTCACAAGGTAATCATGGTTTTTGTCGCCTGTCTAATGGTCATGGTAGGCGCGGTCGTTATAGCCTCCCTGGTACAAACTGATTTTGGACGTGTGGCGGTCAGCAATGTAACCTACGAGAATTTCAACGGGATTCCTATTCGGGCCAAGCTTCTGGTACCCGCAAAAGCTTCACCGGATCATCCTGTGCCAGGCGTCGTATACATTCACGGGTACCAGAACAACCGGGAGACAGGTGACGCCTATTGCATTGAACTGGCAAAAAGAGGATTTGCTGTTCTCAATATTGATGCGATCGGCAGGGGAAATTCAGGCATTCCGAATGATCCAAAGGACCCCGATTTTGACAGAACCTATGGCGGTCTCACGTCTGTAAAGTATCTAAGGGCCTTACCGTTTGTGAATGCCGATTCAGTGGGTATGATGGGACACAGCCTGGGGGCTGAAATGGCGTATGCCGTCGCTTTAGCAGACCCGGCCGTTCACGCGTTGGTTATCACCGGCTTTGCCTATACCCTGGATGCCACCCTGACACGTCCCAAAAATATGCTGATGATTCTGGGGAGGTGGGATGAATTCCGAAAGCGGATGACAGGAACACGGCACTTTGAAGCGGAATGGATGAGCACTCCTCAAACAATGAAGGCTTTCCCGGTCAAGAACCCGGAATTTGCAAAGACATACGGGAATTTCAATGATGGAACCGCCAGGCGCGTCTTTGTGCCCCATACCATTCACATCCAGGAATCCCACAACCGCGCTGCTATCGCCGAGGCATTGGCGTGGATGAAACAGGCGCTTCATCCCCCTGACAGGTACTGGATCAACCCAGACAGGCAGACCTGGCAGGTCAAGGAGTGGGCCACTTTGATTGCAATGCTGTCTTGCTTTGCCTCTCTTCTTCCCTTAGGCCTTATGCTGTTCAGGACAAGGTTTTTCAACACCCTCCAAGGTCCCGTTTCCGGGTCATATACCTGCTCCGGCAAAACCTATTTCAGATTCGTCGGGCTCAATGGGTTCCTAATGTGGCTCTTTCTCCCCCTTATTCTAATTCTTTTTGCCCTACATATCTATCTCGTTCCGATTGACAAGGCATTTCCCATGATGATGGTCAACGGCATTGTCTGGTGGTTTTTATGTATAAATGTTATCGGCTTTCTGATCTTCCGGCGCTGGTTCAGGAAACGGGCCGTGAAGGACGGGCTTACATTAACCGACTTCGGTATCTCTTATAGAGAAGACCGTTTCGCATTGAATGGGGCCATGGTAGGGAAGACGGTTTTCCTGGCTGCCATCCTGTTTGCCTTTGCCTATTTTAGCGAACACCTGCTTGAGCAGGTCTTTATCGTGGATTTCAGATTCATCTTTCCGTTTGCGAGCGACCTGACCCCCTACCGGGCGTTGTTGTGCCTGGTATACTTTCCTTTTATTCTTGTCGGCTTTTTGCTGATGGGGATATTTTTACATGGCCAAATTCGAAGGCCCATGAAAAGGACCTGGTTCACGACGTTTGTTGCGTGGTCTTTCACCAATACCTTTGCCCTGGTTGCCCCCCTGGTCCTTTTTCTGATGATTCAGTACGTACCGTTGTTCACCACAGGGTTTATCCCGCTTGTCGGACCCGGAGGGATGTTTGTCTCATTCGTTATTAACCTGTTTCACATTATCGGCGTTCTGATCATGACAACCCCAATCTCCACCTGGTTTTACCAACTTACAGGGAAGATCTACCTTGGGGCGTTGGTCAATGCGGCGCTGGTCACCTGGATGTTTGTCTCTTCCCAGGTGATTGCACCCATACCGGTCTGATTGTCGGGAGGTCATGCGCTACCGAATAGAAGAGAAACCCATTGGTGAGAAAGATGACAAGCCTACATCCTTGCTTAATATTTTGGTAACTTCATTCGGTGCCAGGTTGGGGTCGCCAGTACCTCGATTGAAATTTGAGCCTGACGCTGAGATTGGGCAAAAGAGGGCGTTTTGCACAGGTCTCAGAGTGAAGTGGGGATACTACGTCCGATCTGACATGAGCCTGCTTTGTATGGTTTCCGGTGTGCCGGATATGGCTAATTTTTTCCGGATATTTTTCCTGTGCCATGTCACCGTTGCCGGCGAAGTGTCAAGGATTTCAGCGATCTGTTTTGTTGTCTTACCCTGTTTAAGAAGTTCGGCGATCCGTATTTCAGCTGGGGTGAAGTTTTTGTAAGCTCGATGCAAATTATCCGTCCCTGGCTTCATGGCATTTCGATTGATCTGGTAACATGCCATCTTGAGTGTGGCGGCAATCTGCTCTTGACTGAAAGGCTTGTCACGCCAACTCCGATCCGATCGTTTCAGATGGATCAAGAAAAGGAGGAGATGATGATTACCATAAAAAACACCGCACTTATTAGCATCACCTTGGGATTTCTGTTGACAGCAGGTCTCTGCTTTGCCGATTCGGGTATTCCCAATCTCGTGGGGACATGGGTTGTGGAAGAGGAGGGTGCCGTCCTTGTCAAGGGCGAGGCATCAAAGAAAACAACGCATCACAGCGGAGATTTCAGCACACTCACAGCCGAAGCCGTTGTAACCATGCAGAAAGGAAGGGTCCTGCACGGCATGTTCAAATCCCCTCGATCAAACGAAAAGTTCATCGGTGTCATTAGTATGGACAATAAAAAATTCTATTTTGCCGATAATGATGGTTTCCTGGAGGGGGAGATTGTCGATAATAACCGAATGAATGTGGTCTATCGTCATGTAAGCAGTGCCGACACCGTAATCGGTGTTGGGACATGGGTGAGAAAGTAGTTGGTAAGAGATCTCTTTTTGCTTTGGTGAGCTTATTGTTCTGAATCGCAAAAAAAATTCGGTTCTTTAACCATAGACGAAGAGATTCCTGATCAGTTATGCACAGCAAAGGTATAAATGAGAATTTGGGATGTTAATCCAGGCTATTTGAATCGTCAAAGTTTGCTCGGTGAACATCGTGAACTTCACGGTATTGTCTCAATAATTGTCAACGGTAAGAAAGGCTATTCCAAACATCCAGAAACGATCAGGTGGAGCAATTATGGTTGGGCACTAAGAATGCGGCATCAACTTCTATCTGCTGAAATGTCCTTGAGAAACTTTACGGAAAAATCTCCTGTAGCTACACGTAAAAATAAAGGAATGTGGCCGGAAAAATATATTGATGAGCCTGCTCAACAATTCAAAATTCTTGACGAAAAATATCAAGATAAAGAACAAGGGCGCATCCCGTTACCGAAGACTGCTCAAGAATTATGGCGGCAGCATAAATACTCAATCTTAGCCCGTGATGTAAATCTTTATAAAACCTTAGGTAAACAGGTTGCTCAAATGTCTCCAACCGATGATTTTTCTGTCCTGGCNCAGGTCCTGGTGCGACAGTTAAGAGTCGCTCCATCCATAGGTGGCATAAGNAATACCTTACAGCACATGTGGGNCTATGTTTCGGATNAACCGTCAACTTCCAGGCACAATATGGAGANTTGGTCATTGAACAGATTGATAGATGAAATACAGTATCGTGTATTAACAAGCAAGGAACCCTNTTTGTTGTCCTCAACAGCTTTGAGCGAATTAGAGGTATGGCTAAAATCTGCATAAACATCTCGTTAATGGCGTCTGAATTCCTCTGGAAGGAGACCCATGGTAGATTTCAGGATTCGCAATGCCACTGAGAAGGATAGTGCATTCCTCGCATGGCTCATATTGACAGCCGGGAGGGCACACGTCAGACGAGGCATATGGGAAGTCGTCCTTAACCAGTCCGAAGATGATTGTCTGAAATTTATGGAACTACTCGCTGTGACGGGTGGCCCCCATCTGTTTCACCACTCTTGTTATCTATTAGCAGAAACTGGAGAAGGCCCCGCATCCGGGCTCGGCGGGTATGATCCTGATACTCAAGGTTATACCAAACTCATGGAGGCCCTGCCTGAAGTTTTCGAGAAATTAGGCAACAGTCCTACCAAGGAGTTGGCCACCGGGGAGCCGCCGAAAATCACGGCCTCTATTCCACCTTCGATCTCAGGCGCATGGGTCATTGACAGCGTTGCGACAGTTCCTTCATTTCGTAGAAGAGGGATTGTCGATAAATTACTTGAGAATATTCTTGAACGAGGGCGAAGGAAAGGTTATCGGCAAGCACAGATTTCAATTTACATAGGAAATATTCCCGCACAACAAGCCTATGAGAAGCATGGTTTCAAACTGCTTGATGAATGGCCTGACCCGTACTTTCAAAAGGAAATCGGGTCACCCGGCATGGCCCGTTTGATCTGTGACCTTTGATGATTACAGCCTTATGATTATCCTTTCAGCCCGAACGTTGGCCCGAAGACAATTCAGGTGAGTGATGGGAAAACACCTTGTAAGGGAACACCTTTTCTCAGCTGACTATTTCCTTAAACCGGGAGGGGAAGTATTATTTACGGCACTCTTTGTGGCGGTATGGCTTTTGACCCTTTATCGTCTCTGGCCCGATTATCTTATTCGCGTCATCCACCCGTGGCCCGGTAGCACCGATTCATGGATCGGTCACGACACAATGGGAGTCGGACCGGGCCCATGGACATCCTGGAAATACACGGGAAGGGCCGGGCTTCCTCTTAGGGAGACCGCGGGTGTGCTTCTCTCATTGTTCATCATCGGCGGAAGCCTTGTCCTTTTTTTTTCGGCAGCCATCCAGGCCCACAGCGGCACCCGTTTTCTATTCCTTCTGACGATGCTGGCGATCGTTTTCCCTCCCACTCACCTCTTTCTGATCCGAGCGGGGTATCGGCTCCTTGCAGCAAGTCATGTTCCGTTAGACCATCCTGATAGAAAACCCGACTCTGTGCCATCAGCGCCACCGACAGTCCGGAGGCGTCCGATTGTAGTGGACGAGCATGCCATGGTCGATGAACGGGTCTTTGACATGCTGAAGGAGGAAACCATTATCACGGGCTGGCTCTACGAGAGGCGTAAAGGGAGGCGCTGGAACGGCGTCGTCGGTTATAATGCAACAGAAAGTCAGCTGCTTTTCGCGATCGGGCCTGTCGACGGCGGACACTGGGGCCACGATGCGCATTGCGGATCATGGAAACCGTCCTTGGCACTGCTGGGTGGATTTCCCGAATGGTGCGAAATCCCCGATGATGCAAAGGAAAAGGCCAACATTCAGGGAACCTTTGTGAGCCGTACGGATTTGACCCTCGGTATCAGCTACTGTTTTCCCCTCCCGAATGAAACAGCGAGTAAACCGCGGGGATGAGGACCAGGGTAATCAGGGTCGATCCGGTCAGGCCGCCAATCACCGCCCTCGCAAGGGGGGCCTGGGCGTCCGCACCTTCACCGACCCCCAAGGCCAGTGGCAGTAGGCCGAGGATCGTGGTCAGTGTGGTCATCAGGATCGGTCGCAGCCGCCGACGTCCTGCCTCGATGACGGCATCCCGGACAGGCATCCCGCCAAGACTCAGCTGACTGGCCTGGTCCACCAATAGGATCGCGTTATTGACGGCGATCCCGCCTAACATAATACAGCCGATATAAGACTGCACATTGAGGGTCGTTTGGGTCAGAAACAGGATAACCAGGACCCCCACCGTTGCCACAGGTACGGAAAACATAACGACCAGGGGATTTCGAAAAGACTCGTACTGACAGGCCAGAACCATGTATACAAGAATTAGTGCCAGTGCAAGCGCCATCACCAGTTCATTAAAGGCCTTTTTTTGTTCTTCAAAGGTCCCCAAAACCATAAGATCATATCCCACGGGACGCGGGATCTGATCCAGCACCGCCTGAACGTCCATGGCCACGGAACCCATATCGCGGCCGGCCACGTTTGCTTCAAGGGTCACAACCCGCTGCTGATCCTTTCTGTCGATCACGATCGGACCACGGCCCGGCTCAGTCATAACGATATTTCGCAGTGCCACATCCTCTCCGGACCCGGTGGTCAAGGTAAGATTGAGGATCTCATCCAAGGGGAGTTTTTCCACATCTTTAAGCTGCACAAGAATACGGTAAGAGTTGCCTCCCGTACGGTACTCCCCGGCCTGGGAGCCGGCAATTGCAGTCTCTAAGATTTTTGTCACATCCCGCACACTCAGGTTCAAATCGGCGATCTTATCACGTTCCACCCGAATCTGCTGCTGTGGAACACCGGCTTCCCGGCTGGTATCGACATCAGTAATACCCGGGATCAATGCAATGGACTCCGCAACCCGGGCAGCTAAGGCGTCAAGTCTGTCAAATTCATACCCTCTGATCTCGATGGACAGGCCTTCATCACCGCCTAAAATGCGTTGCAGCAGGAATTGACCCTGTGGCGCCCGGGTACGTATCTCCATACCCGGGATTTTGCCGCTCAGCCGGCGACGCAGATCTTCCGCGATCCGGGTATTGGAGCGCTTCCTCTGCGATGACGGTAAAAGAGACAGCCTGATCTCGCCCCGGGATGCTGCATCCGGCCGCCACCCCGACGCACCGATGCTTGCCACTGATGAGACCGCTTCAGGTACGGCAGCATAGACAATTTTCTCCATTTTTCGGGTCTGCTGATCCACAAGGCCCAGCCGGGTACCGATAGCCATCTCACCGGTAACCCTGACCTCCCCTTCGTCGCTGGGCGGCAGGAATTCGCTGCCGATCATGGGAAGCAACAGCAGGCTTCCGGCAAGGAGCGCTGCAGCCATGCAAACGGTCGCCACACGATGATTCAGGACAGACCGAAGAAGATCCTGGTAGAGATTATTCAGTCCGGTGAAAAACGTGCCAGAGGCAGAAACGAACCAGCCAATCCATGGCGAGCTTTTTTCAGACATCGCTTCTGACGACTTGAGAAACCTTGAGGCCAGCATGGGTACCAGGCTGAGCGATACCATCAAGGAGCAGATGAGTGAAAAAATGATCACGTAGGCCAACTCCTTGAACAGGATGCCCGATACGCCCCTGACGAAAACCAGCGGCAGGAAGATCACCAGCGTGGTGATGGTGCTGGCGACGATGGCCGAAGCAACCTCTTTTGTCCCGTCGATGGATGCTGTGGACGGCGATTCATTATTTTCCTCCCGGCGCCGGTAGATGTTTTCCAGGACCACGATGGAGCCGTCCACCATCATCCCCACACCGAGAGCCAGCCCCCCTAAGGTCATCAGATTCAGTGTGAAACCGCCTAAGTAGATAAGTGAGAAGGTCGCAACGACGGAAATGGGGATCGCCATAAAAATAACGAGGGTGCTTCGTATATTGCGAAGGAAAAAGAACAGCACGATGATCGCGAGCCCCCCCCCGTAAAGTACCGACCAGGCCACATTGGCGATAGAACGTTCTATAAAGTTGCCCTGATTAATGACCGGAACGATATTGATCTGGGGAAAGGCCTTATTGGCCGCATCAATCTCATCGAGCACCCGCTTGGAGACCTCGACGGTATTGGCATCGGCCTGTTTACGGATCGCCACCCTGATGCCCCGTTCGCCATTGACGCGGACAATACGTGTAAGCTTCTGATAGGTGTCTTTGACGTCAGCGATCTGACCGAGGGTTACTGCAGCACCGTCCCTTGTCATGATAACCGTGTTCCGAATCTGATCCAGGTCTGTAAACTCGGCCGGTGCCCTGAGGGTTATCTCGTATCTGCCATCTTCAATCTTGCCCGCAGGAAGATCAAGGTTGGCGTCTCGAATCTCCTGGAGAATAAGATCCATGGGAAGACCCAGCGCCCTGACACGGTCGGGATCCATTTCGACCCGGACCTCCCGTTCGAAGCCGCCCCAGACATCCACCTGGGCCACACCGGGAATTCGGGCGAAGCGGTAACGGATCTGATCTTCAATCAACTGCGTCAGCTCCACAGGGTCCAGATTGCTGGAAATTCCCAGCAGGACAACCGGAAAACTGGCAATATCGAACTTTCGGATCCGGGGCCGCACAACGTCATCGGGCAACTCGTTGATCTCGTCTTCGAGTTTACCCTGGACATCCAGAGCGGCCGTATCGATATCCGTACCCCAGACAAAACTGACCCGGACGCTGCTGCTCCCCTCTGATGACTGGGACGTCATCTCCTCGACACCCGGAACCGTTGCAATAATTTCTTCAATGATCTGGGTGACCAGCCGTTCCATAACCTCCGGACTGGCCCCTTCGTACTCGGTCCTGACTGTCAGTGTCGGCAATTCGATATTGGGCAACAGATCAATCCGTAACCGGCTCAAAGAGACAGCCCCGATGATCACGACAATCAGCGTCACCATTGTGATGAAGATGGGTCGCCGAACGCTGAATCCCGGCAGGCTCATTTCACGGGCGCCTCCTTGCGGGTGATATCGGTCTTGCTCGTGTCGTCGGGGATCGTGATTTTCGAGCCATCATCTATGAGTTGCTGTCCTAAAATGACAACAGAGCCGGAGAGTCCTTGACCTTCAACCTGGACACGGCTGTCTTCATGGATTCCCACCTTTACCTCACGCCAGGCAACCGACCCACCATCATCATTGACCACAAAAACACCATCCTTATCATCACGTGTGGTCAAGGCCTGGGCCGGAACGATCGTCGCATCAGCCATACGGTCAACCACTACCTTGGCGCGAATGAACATCCCGGGCTTGAGCCTGTGTTGAGGGTTATCGATGGTCAGCTCAATCTTTGCCTGCCGTGTGGTCTTCCGAAAGACCGGGGCGATACGGGAAATCCGGCCCTGAAACTGCATGCCGGGATATGCATCGGTCGTCAACATGGCTTCCTGACCCCGCTTCAGATGTATATAGTCCTTCTCGGTCACAAAAATTACCCCAATGATCGGATCTACTTCAACAATGGAGATAAGCGGTGCATTGGCTGAGACGGTCTCCCCTTCATCCACGTACCGGTCGGCTACCACGCGAAAACCGTCACCACCGTTCCATCCCGCGATGACCTTTGTGTAGCCGATTCGAATCTTTGCGGTTTCGAGGGATGCTTCGGCCCTCGTTAACTGGGCCCTGGCAACCTCAAGGCGTGCTGACTTACCAAGGTGATCCGCCTGTGCTAAATCGAACTCGGAATCGGAGGTAGCTCGACGCTCACGAAGCATCTGAAAACGTTTGAACTTTCGGTCCGCAATCTTCAGCGCGCTTTTCGCCTCAACCAGGTTGGCCTTTGCTACCTCCACGTCGGCTTTCGCCAGGATAATCGCCTGGATATACTCATCGTCGTCCAATTCTGCAACAACCTGGCCGCGACGTACGGTATCACCGAGATCAACGTTCAGTCTTTTGATCCGCCCGCTGATTTTCGGGGCAACTATCAGATTGGCAGGAGATTCCAAGGTCCCGCTGAAGGTACGGCACAACTCGATCGGACCACGCTGTATCGGCCCGACTGCCACGGGCACAGATTGCGACATTTGACGGGCTTTGGCCCGGCCCGACTGCTCCTGAAGCCGGTTGAAGATCATCAAACCGAGGGCTGCTGCTGCACCGATCACCAACACCGTGACGATGAAGTTTTTTCTGACCCGTTTCATGCTCAATTATCCTCCCCCCGATCGAATCATATTACGTGTTTTTCATTTACACGCACACTTTGCAGAAGTCAATGGAAATACAAATGATCTATAGAGGACAGATAACTCCGGCAAAAAAGGTTTGCAATTCCCTCCGGGAACGGNCNNCNTAAGANNTNATGTGGCTCTATATAATTGTTGCGATACTGGCGGTNTATNTGATTCTCTCGCTGTTTTTCACCTATGTGGTCCTNCAGATTCCTCGAGATCCGGTCATAGACCCTCCNGATTGGGGGCAGGTCACGGATACCCGAATNCCTGCTGCTGATGGGGGTGAAATCGAAGTCTGGCGGATCGAACCCGAGGGGCNGTCNAGGGGAATTGTTGTGCTTGTCCACGGCTGGAGCCGCAACCGGGACCGTATGGTCCCGAGGGCCAGGATCTTCGGACAGATGGGGTTTACGACGGTTATCCCCAGCGCACGGGATCACGGTCAATCCAGCCCTCACCATTTCATGAATGCCTTCAGGTTTGGCGAGGATATTGAGGCCGTATTAAACTGGGTTAACGAACCGGTACTTCTCTATGGCCATTCGGCCGGGGCTGCGGGGGCGGTCAT
>JGI10211J34971_10005036_pt1 | contig 10381 bp, 8 predicted proteins | sample Etolagsediment_FD_34971 | JGI IMG/M metagenome (IMG submission 34971)
GGGAGAGCTATTCCCTTATAAATTAATCGAGTATATTAACGAAAACGTGAGGGATGATTCTGTAATATTGGAACGTAATCAACCTATATTATATTACCATACAAACAAGAAGAATCTCCGTAATCAAGGAAAAAATAGGTATATCTTGGTGAGATGTGATACCGTGCCTGGTTATGATTTAGTATGCGAAGATCAAGGATATAGACTTTACAAAGCTGAGGAAGAAAAGGAAAACCTGACGGTAAAGGATTTTAATCAAAGAGTACCTGACTTTGGAACTAACTTCTCAAACTGGGTGGGAAGGGATGAGGCTTCAATTAGCAATATGGACAAAGCTATAGCTCCAATGGTGGTTCAGGGACATCAGGGCGAGTTTACGTTTAAACGCATATCTTCCGGTGATGGAAATATGCTACGAGTGCTGTTGAAAAGACCAATGTTTAAGAAAAGATCTGAAATTCAGTTTGGCTATTGTTTCAAAACTAATGGATTAAAATTAAAAGTCAAAGATGGCGATGTTGTTAGTATTATCACACGTGTGCGGTTGTCTAAACGAGCGAAAAGATCTGCAGAGCTTTTTGTGCAAGACAGAACAAACTATTGGTCGAGAGAAAAGGTATGTTGGAGAGGAAGTTCTTGGCATGATGTTTTAGTAAGCAAAAGGGTCAGAAATAAGTTTACAAACATTTGCATGGGTATCTATTGGGAGCCAGGGTCCACTGATGAGTGGCTCGACGTTAAATTAGTACGGATATTTGTAAGTGATAAAAACAGTTGACTTTTAGCGGGGGAAAAACAGATGGTAAGTCAAGCAGTTGAAAATGGGTGGGTAATTAGGACACCTGACGTGTCAAAAAAATTGTGGACGGATACATTCTGTTAGTTGGCGTTGGCGATTGAGCACAGATAGTAAAGGTTGGAAGTACGGCGTATACCTGAGGCAGCTCGATCACAGAGACTACTGGCTCTATACAGGCTGAGGTTCTATTATAAAAGGGCCCCGTTTATATGCCTATGATAGTTTGCGGATTGAGAGGGGCGGATCATCTTCATATCGCCTCTTAGCTTCAGTAAAAGGAAAGGTACAAAAGCCTGTTAAATGCAAATATGAAAGAAGATTATGTAGCTTGAGCGAAAGCGAAGGATTGGCTAATGTTTTGGCCGTAAATAAAATTGTAGGGAAAGGGGCTATTTTAAATGGAAGATGAAACTGTTTATAGGCAGGGCAGAACGGTAGAGCTTATTGATTATCTCAGCGTGATATGGAAATGGAAATATTTCATTATTGGTATTACCCTCTTATTCATCGTTGGGGCCTTTGTTTCCAGTTTAGTGATGAAAAAGGTCTATAGGGTATCTATTATTATTGAGCCAGGGATTATGGATATTATAGAGGGGGGTTTAAAAGGTGGGAAATTGCTTTATTTAGATTCAACTGAAAACCTTGCATCGAAAATTGAAAATAAGGCTTTCAATCAAGAAATAATTAAAGATCTAAATTTAGATGCAAAAAAAGATCGGTTCAAATTTTATGTGACGAAGCCACCAAAAGTCGCAGGGGAACTAATAACCAATGCGCTACAAGTCTATATAGAGAGTTCAGATACGCCTAAGGGAAAAACAATATTACATAGCCTTATCAAAATTCTTAAAGGACGTTATGGTGAAATTTCAAATAAAAGAGAAAATCAGGTCACCATAGGTATAAACATCCGGAAGAGCCTTTTAAAGTATAATTTAGGACGAATTGAAAAACTTAGGACGGAAATAGAAAAGGCACAAGAATATTTAAAAATTTTTATAAAAAAAAGGGAGATGATGGCGAATAATCAAAAGGATATAAATCCATCAAATTTTCTTCTATATTCCCATACTTTGCAACAATATATTTCATCCATCGGAATGTTGGAGAAAGAGCTTTCCGTTGCGGTAAAAATTGCTAAGGATTTGCAGAAGGAGATAGAAGGGTTGGAAGTCAAGAAGAATATCATAAAAGAACTAAATGTTGTCCAAAAGCCTCAATCATCCATATTTCCCATACGCCCTAAGAAAAGTATTTATATTACAGTTGGTGCCTTTGCTGGACTCTTTCTGTCTCTCCTTTCTATATTTTTTATAGAATATATAACAAAGGCAAGAAAGGCGTAAAAAAGAACTATACTTTAATTTAGATTATGGAACAAAGACTGGTATACGCCTATATCCCAAATAAGAGTATTCTGCAACTTCTCTTCAAATGGCTGTTATTAAGTTAAGCCCTTTTCTAAAAGACATCTTTCTGACCTCCCTGACATCAGTTGTTTCCATTCTTTCAATGATAATTATGGCACGACTCTTGGCTCAGGGTTTGGGTCCTGAGCTGTTCGGGGCATATTCCCTTGCCAGAAGAATTGTCTCAAATGTGGTTCCTTTAGCTGGTCTTTCAATGGGCATTTCGCTTGCCAGATATATTGCCCTCTCTAGAGACAGGAAACAAATAAGTGAATACCTTGTATCCTCTCTGTTAATCGTTATGGTCGCAACGATCATTATCATTTTGTTCTTTTTGTGCTGGGGTAACACCCTAACGGTTCTTTTTTTTCACAACAGCAGATATCTATTACTGTTTTATGGAGTACTCTTGATGCTGATTGGATATGGCCTTTTCACGATATTATATGCCTTTTATCGAGGCCTTCAGAAAATGAACTACGCTAACCTTTGGCAGCTTTTAATTATTGCCCTATTCCCATTGATTATTTCATTTCTCTTTGCAGAGCAANGGAGTGCAGAACTTATTCTTTTTCTCATGGGAACGGCTCTCTTCATCTCTGTTTTTCCCCTTGGNCATATCTTAAAAGATATGAATTGGCCTGGTTTTAACANAATNAGGAAATCTACAAAGGAACTGTTGNGATATGGCATTCCTCGAACTCCTGGAGATTTTGCATTTGCCGGGCTTCTCACTGTTGGTCCATTTTTGTCAGCTTATTTTGGAAGTCTTAAAGATGCCGGCTATTTTGTTATAGGACAGACTGTTTTCAGGGTTATGGAATCATCCCTAGTGGCTTTTGGTCTTGTAGCGCTTCCAAAGGTTACACAATTATTTGCTGAAGGCAGAGACCAGTTCCTGAAGATGCGGATCATCGATACCATGACTCTCATATTACATCTTGGACTGTTTGTCAGCATTCAGATATTTATATGGTCTGAGGAAATTATCAAGGTCTGGCTTGGGCCAGGGTATTTAGAAGCCATTCCAATAATGGAAATTTTGCTCTTTTCTTTATGTCCATACCTCGGCTATGTTATGCTTCGCTCCATTGTGGATGCGGTGGAGGTTAAAGCCATAAATACGTTAAATCTATTTATATCGTTAGGACTGGCAATTGTTTTATCAGTTCTTTTTGGATATGCAGGTTTAGGTGGGTGGGGTATAGCAGTGGGTACTGCTGTCGGTTTTGTCATCCTAGGTCTTTTAACTGCCAATTATCTCATCAAACGATATCAAATAACATTCGAAAGCTTTTTATTCATATGGATTCTCTTTTTGAATTCTGTATTTGCAGGGTTTGCTTTTTGGGTCAAACAATACCTTGGTATGTTGTTCAGCGGAATGAGTTTGTTAACGGTTGCTTTTTTTGTTGAAGCAATACTGTTTGTTGTTTATATATGGCTGATTTACAAAAAGAATGCCCAGTGGATAGTGGAATTGAAGAAGCGGATCATCGTGTCCAAGGTTTAAGAATATTTTGATTTGCTTTTCTTTGTCCATGATAAAAGTATTCAAACCGGTCAGGCCGATTCGGGGCAGGGCAAAAAGCATAGTTAGTGAGAAAACCATGGGTAAATTTACCTTGAAATTAACGGTGCAGAATTCAAAGCCCAGATATCTGGAAGCTTCTCGAGGTTTTCAAGAGTAGTTATGATAGTTCTCTCGTTAAGTTTTGCCGCTGTTTCGATATTCTTTGCCTTTATTGTGATGGGCCTGGACAAAGTTCGTGCTATGACCATTTCAAAATTNTTCTACTATTCTTACNTGGTAATGATTTATTTTCCTGCATTGTTTGTATACAAAGAAGGTNTTTCNCCTTATAGAGAGACATATCTCCTTGCTACTNCAAGTGTTCTTTTCTTGGTCCCCCTTGGTATTCTTCTTATAAGGGAATCGCTTTGCGGGAGCAACGCTGCTGATATGACATATTTTTATAGCCCAGTTGTTTATGAACACGACAGAAATGGTACAAAAATAGCAGTGTTGTTATTATTTTTCTTTGGATTAGGAATTCTATTAATCTACCTTTATGTCACACCGAGCGTACCTCTTTTTGATGCTATTCTAAAATCTAAAGATTATCAGAGCTTAGCTGAAGCAAGAGAGCAGACTTTTAAACTTATCCAAATTCCCGTCTTAATATACTTATTTTCTTCGACAAAAGGCCTGATCTTTCCTTTTGTTGTATTGATTACATACCTTATTTGGCGATCTACAAAAGAAACATTTTGGAGAGTTTTTTTTCTTTTAACCCTCCTAACAGCTTTGTTTTATGCGGGATTGACTCTAGCTAAAAGTCCTGTAGCTGCTATATTCTTGATGGTAGTTTTGGCTTACTATTATGAGAGAAAGGGGAAATTGCCTTTTTCCAAAATCATCCTATTCGGACTTATCATTTTCGCATTCCCAGTATTTGTTATTATGACTATACAGCCTTGGACAGAGGAGCAATCGGTTCTAATGCGATTTTTCTTAACATTTCAAGGCATAGGAAGGCGTCTTTTTTGGGCACCTGCATGGACTCTTTACAAATACTTTGAGATCTTTCCACACCATGTAGAATTTCTAGGGGGACGTTCTATAGGTATCTTTTCAAAAATAGTCGGGATTCCTTATTTCTCTGTGGAAAATTTTGTCTATTTATTTTTAAAGCCGGGTGCGGAGATTCTATCTGGTTCAGAAAACGCATGTTTTGTTGGTAATCTGTACGCTGATTTTGGATTAGTTGGGGTGCTATTGGGAAGTTTTTTTGTTGGCATGTTGCTGGAGGGATGCCACCAGTTTCTACTGAGCAAACCCAAGACGCCTGTTTATCTTGCTAGCTATATTTTCCTGATATTTGCTTTTTGGCTTTTACTAAACAGCAACCTTTTCGTAGTGCTTAATACTCATGGTTTGATCTGGGTATTTTTGTTAGCTTTCCTAGTTCGTTTGTTGCCTGAGTTCATCGAATCCGTTGGTATAAAGGCAAGAGTCCTTAGAGCAAGCACTCGTTAGCATACCAAAAAGTTTGCTACATAACCATGATTCATCTTGAGCTTGATGTTCTTATCTACCAAAGACCTTAAAGGTTGACCTGCTTTTATCAAAGTGATCTCTTCAAACCTGCCCTAAAAGAAAATGAGATCAGCTAGAAAAAATGATCACCAATAAGAAAATCTGTATTCTGACTTCCGTTCATCCTGCTTTTGATACTCGCATTTTCCATAAGGAAGCAGAGACTTTGGCAAAAGCAGATTATGATGTTATTTTAATTGGCCAACACAACAAGAATGAAATAGTCGATGGAGTTAAAATTATCGCTTTACCCACGCCTAAGAACAGATTTGAGAGGATAACAAAGGTCCTAGGGATGCTTTTCTCGCTGGCTTTAAAAGAAAGCGCCAATATTTATCATTTCCATGACCCTGAACTTATACCTGTTGGTTTATTATTAAAACTGCTTATTCCCTCAAGTATTATCTATGATGTCCATGAGGATGTGTCCGAGGGAATATTAACAAAGGAATGGCTTGGCAATGTGAATATGAGGAAAATAGTATCTGTGTTTTTCCACATTTTTGAGCAGTTTTCGGTTAAGCTTTTGAATAGAGTAATAGCTGCTACACCACATATAGAAAAAAAATTTCCTAAAAGTAAAACTATAGCCCTGAGAAATTTGCCTATTCTAGAATTAATAGACAATGTTAAAGCTACCGATTGTAAAAATGATAAACCAGTTATCATTTATGCAGGTGGATTGGCAAGAATCAGAGGCATAAAAGAAATCATTGAAGCTATGGAATTTGTAAAAGATAAGGCTCAGCTTTTGCTTTTGGGAGAATGGGAAAGTGAAGACTTTATGGAAGAATGTGAAAGTTTAGAAGGATGGAAATATATTAAATATCTTGGGTTTGTTCCTTTTGGAAAGCATTATTCTTTTGTTAAAATAGCAAATATAGGAATGGTTAATTTTTTTCCATTGCCTAATCAGGAGGATGCGTTACCTACTAAATGTTTTGAATATATGGCCTGCTCTCTACCTATAGTAATGTCCGATTTTTCTTATTGGCAGAAAGTATTTGGAGAGTGCGCTTTATTTGCAAATCCTTATGATGTCGAGGATATTGCAGAAAAGGTCTTACATCTTTTAGATAATCCCGATAAGGGGAAGGAATTAGGAAAAAAAGGGAGACAACTGATTGAAGAAAAATACAGTTGGGAAGCGGAACAAAGAAAGCTTTTAGATATTTATGAAGAGGAATTGGCTAAATGAAAATCCTTTCTATAGTGGGCACTCGTCCACAGTTTATTAAGGCAGCGATGGTTTCTAAAAAGCTTAGAGAAAAAGGGATTAAAGAAGTTTTAATTCATACAGGTCAGCACTATGACCTTAATATGTCTGATGTATTTTTTAAAGAATTAAATCTTCCAAAGGCCGATTATTATCTTGGGATAGGTTCAGGTACTCATGGGGAACAAACAGGAAAAATGCTTTTAGAGATAGAAAAGGCACTATTGGAACAAAAACCGAATATAGTTTTGGTCTACGGTGATACAAATACTACTCTTGCCGGGGCACTTGCGACAGCAAAGCTGCATATTCCTGTTGCCCATGTGGAGGCAGGTTTGCGAAGTTATAATAAAAAGATGCCTGAGGAGATAAACAGAGTTATAACAGATCACTGTTCGGATATACTCTTTTGCCCCACAGAAGCAGCGGTTGAAAACCTCAAGCAGGAAGGAATAACCAATACCGCCAACAACATCCCTCACTCCTTGCCCCTCGTTGTCAACGTGGGCGATGTCATGTACGATGCCGCCCTGTTTTCTGGAGATAAGGCGAAAAGGGAGTCCAATATCCTTAAAGATATGAACCTTGAATCTAAAGCTTACGTTCTTGCCACCGTTCATCGAGCGGAAAACACCGACAATCCGGCAAGGCTCATGGAGATATTTGAAGGTCTTGATGAGGTAGCCAGAGATATTCCAGTGATTCTTCCGCTCCATCCGCGCACCCGAAAAAAGCTTGGCGATATAAAATTCAGCACGTCAAATGTGAAACTTATTTCACCTCTCGGCTATCTTGACATGGTGATGCTGGAGAAAAATGCGCGCCTGATTGTGACCGATTCCGGAGGCATACAGAAAGAGGCCTTTTTTCACAAGGTGCCCTGTGTAACCCTCAGGGACGAGACAGAGTGGGTTGAACTGGTTGAGGCCGGTGTGAACGTTCTTGTCGGGGCGGATAAGGGCAAGATCATGCAGGGCATTGGTAGGATGATTGAAAAAGAAATTGATGGCAACTTAGCGGTTTACGGCCGTGGAGACGCCGGCAAGAAGGTGGTTGAAATACTCACTTCATGGCACAGATAGCCCTGCTTTTTGATTTTGAATAGAGGGGTCGACGCGCTTTTCGCCTTTATTTGCTGAGCATTGAATTTAGCATGATAATTTTACTCTTTTCAAACATCTCCATTGATGATCTGTGAGCTACCAGGCTTAGAGTGTCGACGAGAGGTGACTAACAGCAAGGCGGATTTGGTTGATTACAGTAACGGTTGTTGTGGATTGGGATAGCAGCAGATGAACATCTGGCTTTTACAAACAGGTGAACCGTTGCCAATTAGAAACGGTGTCCGCAAGATGCGAACAGCGATTCTGGCAGATAAATTATTAGAACGTGGACACAATGTGTTTTGGTGGGCAAGCGCTTTTGAACATCAACAAAAAGTAATGATAGCAGGCAAGGACAGGAATTTTGATATCTCTGAAAGATATGCTATTAGGGTTCTTCGGGGGTGTAAATATCGGAAAAATATTTCTTTAGCCCGTTATATTGATCATCAGATCGTGGCGCTGAAATTTCGAATCCAATCGAAGAAATTTCCCAGACCAGATATCATAGTGGCATCAATGCCGGACCATCTTCTCGCGTATGAAGCGGCGCGATACGCAAGCAAAAACCACATTCCTTTTCTGGTCGATATCAGAGACCTATGGCCGGATATTTTTCTGAATCGTTTTAAAAACATGAGATTATATGGATTGGGAAAGATGGTTTTAGCTCGTGATTTTATGCTGCTTGGCTCTTTGCTGAAGAGTGCCGATGCCCTGGCTGCGATGTCAGAAGGTATTCTTCAATGGGGGCTTGAGAAAATTGGGAGACCAAAAGGCCCATTTGATAAGGTGTTTTATCTTGGTTACAAAGTTTATTCAGACAAGGCTACAGGTCCAAACGAAATTTCAGAAATTCCCGCTTGGCTAAAAAAGATAGAAAATAAAAAACTATTTATTTTTATCGGCACTTTTGGAATCTCTTATGAATTGGATCTGATTCTTGAGGCGGCTCGTCGATTTGATACATTAGACAAAACAGATATTTGTTTTGTGCTTGCGGGTACCGGAGAATATTTTGATATGATTAGAAAGAAAGCTTCAGGGTTGAAAAATGTAATGCTGCCCGGGTGGATAGGAGAAAATGAAATCAAGGCTCTTTTAAAAAAGGCTTATGTCGGTTTGGTTCCTTGTCGAAGTGTTGAAAACGCCATGCCCAACAAACCATTTGAGTATCTATTTGTCGGCCTTCCTCTTATTAGCTCGTTGGAAGGTGAAATGGTGGAATTGGTGGATCAGCACTGGTTTGGCCTGAATTATCTTCCGGGCGATTTGGACGGATTGTATCAGTGCGTTGAGCGCCTTGTATCCGATTCTGCCCTGCATGACAAAATGTCACAAAATGCGTTGGATTTTTTTAAAAAACATGGAGACGCGGATAAGATTTACGATGAATATGCCGGGCATATTGCATTAGTAGCTGAGAAATTCAAAAAGTCGAAGAGGAGATCTTATTGATAGATGTAGAAGCTTTAAAAAATCGATTGAGAGAGGTTGAAATGATATCGGACCAGCAATGGTTAGACAGCCTGAGCGAAAGGAAGAGGAAAGAGCTTGAGTTTCATGATGCAGATCGTGATACCTCTCGAATAGAATCCTTGGATAAAGATACGTATGAAAAGCTTTACGGAAACAGGAAATACTATCAGGCAACAGGGCTATCAAGCGCTTATATGGACAACTGGATTCAAGGAAATGCAAGGAATAGAGTTTTCTTGGATTATGCGTGTGGTAATGGAGGAAATGTAATAAAAGCGGCAAAATATGGCGCAACGTTAGCAATTGGATTGGATATAAGCCGTGTTTCTGTTGAAAATGCAAAACGAGAAGCGGAGAAAGCAGGCGTAAATAAAAACACCTATTTTATTCAAGCGGATGCTGAGAATACGATGCTTCCAGATGATTCTATTGATGCTATTATTTGCAGCGGCATGTTGCACCACCTTGACCTATCGTATGCTTTTCCTGAATTGCGTCGTATATTAAGGCCGGGGGGGAATACTCGCAGTCGAAGCGTTGGATTACAACCCAGCAATAAAGTTATATCGATATCTTACTCCACAGATGCGTACGGATTGGGAAAAAGCCCATATTTTAAGTTTGAATGATATACGGTTTGCCAAGAGATTTTTTGAAATTGGGGAGATCAGGTATTGGCATATCACGAGCATACTCGCTCCTTATATGAAGTTTGCGTTGCAGGCTCTAAATTGGATAGATGAGTTTTTGACTCGGATCCCAATTGTGAGATTGATGGCATGGATTTTTACCTTTGAGCTGATTAAGCCAACAAATGAGAATTGATCAGGATATGCAAGCTAATAGCGATTATATATCAGTAACCGAAATCGCTGGTGATGAGGTTACACAAGAGCAGATAGACAGAATGTGTAACCGTTATTATTGGGCAGGTCAGCATTGTGCAGGTAAGGATGTGGTTGAAGTGGCGTGTGGAACAGGGCAGGGGTTGGGCTATTTGACCGGAGTTGCCCGGAGTCTTGAAGCAGGAGATTACTCAGAGGCGATTTTATCCATTGCTCAGCAGCATTATGGAAAGCGCATTGCTTTAAGGCAGTTTGATGGCCAGGATATGCCTTTTGCTGATAAGCCCAAGGATGTGATAATTTTATTCGAGGCTATTTATTATCTTCCTGATGCTGAGAAATTTGTAAGTGAATGCAAGCGGGTTTTACGGCCCGGGTATAAGGTATTGATTGCAACTGCAAACAAGGATCTTTATGATTTTAATCC